>ERZ827150.2615-NODE-2615-length-19019-cov-12.620702_pt1 | contig 19019 bp, 10 predicted proteins | sample MGYA00519779_ERZ827150 | MGnify/ENA primary metagenome ERZ827150 (study PRJEB31778, sample SAMEA3449267) | human gut metagenome | biome: human gut; feature: human-associated habitat; material: faeces | place: United Kingdom | collected 2010/2012 ...
GAAGGCGGAGACGGCGGCGCAGGGGCTGCAGAGGGCGGTGCGGCGGAAGCGGCCGCCCCGGCGGTGCAGGAGCCTGCCCTGCGGCCGGCGCAGGAGCGGCTGGCACGGCGCAGCGGGGCGCTGAAGGGCAAGGCGGCAGGCGGGGAGAAACTCCCCCAGCCGCCTGCGGGCGGCAGCCCCCTCAAGGAGGGGGCCTCTGGCAGTGAGAGTGACCCGGCGGAAGCGGAGAAGCACCAGGAACCTGCCAAGGAGCCCAAGGCCGAAAAGACCCCGGAGGAGCGCCGGAGAGCCTTTGGCGAGATGGTGCAGGGCGAATACAGCGACGTGTTCCAGGAGATGATGCAGCGGGCCATTGATAAGGCCACGGAGAACATCCGGCAGAATCCGCAGGTGGCGCGGCTGACCCAGGCACTGGCCAATGCCTACGGCGTGGACACCGATGACATGGACGGCCTGATCGAGGCGGTGGAGAACGGCCGCGTGAAGGACGAGAAATATTACGAGGACCTGGCCCAGCAGCGGGGTGTGAGCGTGAAAACAGCCCGGGAGCTGGACAAGATGGAGAGCGACCTGAAGCGCAGCAACACCCGCAACGCCCAGCTGCAGGCCATGCAGCAGGAAGCAGCCCGCCAGCAGCGGGTGAGCCAGATCCAGGCACAGTGGGAGGCCCAGGCCGCCCAGCTGAAGACCCAGTACCCGGATTTTGAGCTGCAGGAGGTGCTGGCCAACGAGCAGGTGGCCGACCTGATGCGCCGGGGCGTGAGCCTGCCGGACGCTTACCGGGCCGCCTACTTTGACCACATCATGCAGCAGGCCACGGCCCAGACCGCCCAGAAGGTGGAGCAGGGCGTGGCGGCACGCATTCAGCAGCGGGCCAGCAGACCCGGCGAGAACGGCACCCGGCCAGGCGGCGCGGTGACCACCCATGTGGACGTGGCCAGCATGAGCCGCCGCCAGCTGGAAGACCTGGAACGCAGGGCACGCCGGGGCGAGAAGATCACGCTGTAACGACTTCCCACACGAGGGTGTGAGAGCATAAACCTTTGAAGGAGGACCAAACTATGAAATGGAAGAAGATGAACCTGCAGCTGTTTGCGGATGCGCACGAGCAGCTGCAGAACACCACTGGCAGCTCCGGCATGAGCGCCGAGATGAAAACCTTTTACGAGCGCCGCCTCATCGACCAGGCGCTGCCGGCGCTGGTGCATGACCAGTTCGGCGACAGCTACCCCATCCCGGCCAACAACGGCAAGACCATTGAGTTCCGCAAGTATGACGCGCTGCCCAAGGCCACCACGCCCCTGACCGAGGGCGTGACCCCGGAAGGCCAGGCCCTGACCGTGACCACGGTGACCGCTGAGGTGCACCAGTACGGCGGCTGGGTGCCCCTGACCGACATGGTGCAGATGACCACCATTGACAACAACGTGGTGCAGGCCACCAGCGTGCTGGCAAGCCAGAGCGGCCGTACCATGGACACCATTGTGCGCGACATTCTGGCCGGCGGCACCAACGTAATCTACGCCCCTAAGATCGGCGCAGGTGGTGCAGAGACCCCGGTGACCAGCCGTGCGGATCTGGACGCCACGGCCCAGCTGACGGTGGACCTGATCGAGCAGGCGGTGGCCCAGCTGAAGGTGCAGAACGCCGACCCCATCGGCTCTGCCGGCGGCAGCTATGTGTGCATCATCCACCCGTACACGGCCTACGATCTGAAGAAGGACCCGGCCTGGGTGGAGGCCCACAAGTACGCCAGCCCCGAGGAGATCTTTGAGGGCGAGATCGGCAAGATCGGCAACGTGCGCTTTGTGGAGACCAGCGAGGCAAAGATCTGGACCGGCACCGGCTGCCCCTCGGGCCTTGCGGTGTTTGGCACTCTGGTGCTGGGCGCCCACGCCTACGCCACCACCGAGCTGGAGGGCGGCGGCCTGCAGCACATCGTGAAGCAGCTGGGCTATGGCGACGACCCGCTGAACCAGCGCGCCTCTGTGGGCTGGAAGGCCGTGAAGACCGCCGAGCGCCTGAGCGAGCAGTACATGGTGCGCATTGAGAGCTGCAGCGCACGCTACAGCGCCAAGGCGAAGGCAAACTGAGGAACGGAGGATGAACAAATGGCAGTAAAGAAAGAAACCGCGCAGCAGGCTGCGGAAGCAGCAACCCAGGACGACAAGGCCAGCCAGGGCGTGCAGGCGGAGAAGCCCGCCACCGAGGTAATCCACCTGTTCAAGGACAACGGCCGCTACTCCAGCGCCCGTTTTGTGAGCGTGAACGGCGAGGCGTACCTGATCCAGCGCGGCGTGGACGTGGAGGTGCCTGCGGCGGTGGCCGAGGTGCTGCGCCACAGCGAAGAGATGGACAACGCGGCCAACGCAAAGATCGAGGCGGCCCAGGCGGCGGCGCAGAACGTGCCGGCACTGCAGAAGCTGTAAGAACAACGTGAAGAGAACACCCGGTACGGCAGGCACTTGCTGTGCCGGGTGTTTTTGCTAAGGAGGGAAACTGAATGAAAGAGCTGAAGGACACTGTGGACGGGATGCTGAGCACGGACTACAAGGAACGGTTTGTGGCAGAGTATCAGCAGACGAAGATCCGCTACGAGAAGCTGAAAGCCTTTTGCAACTGCGTGGAAGCGGCGGCGATGGCAGGCACGGAGCAGCCGAAACATGACTGCCCGCTAGAGCTGCTGCGGACACAGCAGAAATATATGGGGCTGTATCTGGCACAGCTGGAACTGCGGGCTGTGATCGAGGATGTGGAGCTGGAGACCTGAAGGGAGACAGAGTATGACGGCAGGAAAGGCGATTGAACTTTGCGACCAGATGCGGCCGAACAATGATTTTGCGGACGAGATGAAACAGATGTGGCTGCGCCAGTGCGACGCGCGGCTGCGGCAGACGGTGGTGAACCGCTCGGCCTGCGGGGACTTTGACGCTGTGGGCGCGGACATGGCCGGGGACGGGCTGGAGTATGACACCCAGCTGCTGGCACCGGATGCCTTCAGCGCACTGTACCAGCACTGGCTGTGCGCCCAGATGGACCTGGCCCTGGGCGAGACGGCCCGGGCGGTGAACGAGCTGCAGATGTACAGTGACTACTGCCAGGAGTTTGCAGCCTGGATGCGGCAGAAATACCCCCCGGCGGGCGGGGTGCAGTGGAGGTATTGAGAGATGATCGACGGGACGAACCTGAACCAGCTGACCGGTAGCCGGCAGCTGTTGCGGGCCTTTGGGGGCATCAACGAGACCTACAGCTGCAGCGAGGCGGAGCTCTCGGCGGCGCTGAATTTCTCCGGCCGGGGATTTCCGGCGCTGCAGACCCGGGCCCTGCGCAAGAAGGTGCGGGATGTGGAAAAAGTAAACGGCATGTACCACCTGAACGGGCTGCTGATCTGCCGGGGCACGGGGCTGGAATACGCACCGGACGGGCAGGCGGGCCGCACGGCGGCGGTGACGCTGGAGAATGTGCTGACCGATGACCGCAAGGAACTGGCCGGCATGGGCAGCAAGGTGCTGATCTGGCCGGATAAGCTGGCCTTTGACACTGAGACCGGCCAACTGGAGCCGCTGGGGGCGAAGTGGGAGCTGGGCGACCGGAAGATGACCGTGTGCCCCTGCGACACGGAGGGCAAGATGTACGAGGTGGCCGGTGCAGGCGACACGGAGCCGGAGAGCCCGGAGGACGGGCAGCTGTTTTTGAAGGGCGACCCGAAGAACCTGTACGACTATGAGAGCGTGCTGGAAAAGTGGAGCGCCAAGAGCGGCAAGTGGGTGCAGGTGCTGGTGAACACGGTGCGCATGACCTGCCCGGGGATCGGGAGCCTGCTGAAGGAGGGCGACACGGTGACCCTGACCGGCATGCCGCAGGCGGTGTGTGACGCGCTGGCGGCAGACCTGAACGGAGAGATCGTGGTGCAGGCGCTGGAGGGGGACGACCTTGTGGCCAGCCTGACCCCGGCCCAGGACAGCAGCCGGTACTATGGCAGCTGGACGGTGACGGCCACGGGCACCAGCTGGCGCAGCCTGGACGGGGCGCGCACCGAGAACGAGGGCCTGGCCGTGAGCATCACGCTGGAGCGGCGGGTGCCGGATCTGGACTTTGTGACGGAGCAGGGCAACCGGGTATGGGGCTGCAGCAAGAAGGAGAACACCATTTACGCCTGCCGCCTGGGCGACCCCACCAACTGGTACAGCTACCGGGGCATTGCAGCGGACAGCTATGCCGTGAGCGTGGGCAGCGACGGCACTTTTACCGGCGCGGCCAGCTGCATGGGGTATGTGCTGTTCTTCAAAGAGAACTGCATCCACAAGCTGTACGGCTCCAAACCCAGCGACTACCAGCTCTCCAGCGTGCGGTGCCGGGGCGTGGCAGCCAACGCCGCCCACAGCCTGTGCGTGCTGAACGAGACACTGTACTATCTCTCGCCCGGCGGGGTGATGGCATGGGACGGCAGCCTGCCCAGCAAGGTGTCCGGCGCGCTGGACACCGGGAAGCTGACGGGAGCCGCGTGGTGCGCGGCCGGAAGCCTGGACGCGCGGTATTACCTGTACCTGCGCCGCCAGGGGGACAGCGCCGGGCGGCTGCTGGTGTACGACACGGAGCGGGGCCTGTGGCACGAGGAGAGCGCCGTGGGTTACGAGATGGCCAGCACCGGCCGGCAGCTGTACCTGTGGGACGGCCGGGCCCTGTGGGCGGCAGACCCCGACCGGGAAACAGAAGGGGAAGCCGAGGCGGCGCTGCAGTTTGAAGCGGTGAGCGGAGACATTGGACTGACCGAGACGGATGACAAATACATCAGCCGGATCACCCTGCGGCTGGACGCCCAGACCCACAGTGTGGTGACGCTGGCGGTGAGCTACGATGGCGGCCCCTGGGAGACCCTGCGCACGGCAGCGGCCACGGGAGACCACGACCGGCTGAACCTGCCCTTTGAGCCGCGCCGACACGACACCCTGCGGCTGAAGCTGAGCGGCACGGGGCAGATCGCGCTGCGGAGCATGGCCTTTACGCTGGCAGGCACCACCGGCGGCCGGGTGACCGGGGCCGGGCCGAGAAAGTGAGGGATGAACATGGCGAGTTTAGCGGGGCTGAACGGCATCAGCCTGCCCAGCTTTGGCAGCAGCATGGACCCGGAGGACGCCCGGGCGCTGCGCAACTACCTGTACCAGCTGCAGGAACAGCTGGGCTACGTGCTGACCAACCTGGACAGCGAGAACATGAGCGAGAATTTTTTGAGCAGTAAGGGGGAGACGGAATGAGCAGACTGAGCAATGCCCGGACGGAACTGGAGAACTACGAAAAGACCCGCCCGGCGGACTATGTGAGCCAGTACCAGCCGAAGATCAAGGACGTGATGGGCCAGCTGGACGGCATGAAAGAGTTTGACTACGACCCGGACGCCGACACGGCCTACCAGCAGTACAAGAGCCAGTACACCCGCTCGGCCAAGCTGGCGAACCAGAACGCACAGGCCAATGCCGCCGCCCAGACCGGCGGTTATGGCAGCAGCTACGGCACCCAGGCGGGCCAGAAGGCCTATGCGGCGACCATGAGCGACCTGGACAACGTGCTGGACAGCCTGACGAGCCAGAGCCGCAGCGAGTACACGGCCAAGCGCACCGGGCTGGAGAGCCAGCTGAGCGGACTGCAGAACGCCGAACAGCAGGACTACCAGAACTACCAGAAGGACATGGCCAACTGGATGGACGGGCTGCAGTACCGCCAGAACGAGTACGACAAGGCCAGCAGCGAGAGCAGCCAGCGCACCAGCCGGTGGCTGAACGGCATTCTGAGCGCGGTGCAGCTGGCGGCGCAGATCTTACCGTTCTTTTTTGTGTAAGGAGGGGACACCATGGGAACCATTGCGAGACTGAACACGGCAAAGAAGAAGCTGGCCCAGGCCGAACAGGCTATGCCGAGGGCCTACCAGAACAACTACACGGACAGCATCAACCAGAAGCTAGTGCAGCTGGCGGATGCCAGCCTGACCGGCAGCACCGGCGTGGACACGGACGCCCTGAACGCTGCCTACCAGCAGTACCGGGCCAACAGCGTGGCCAACGCCCAGAACGGCGCGGCAGCCGCTGCCGGCACGGCCAATACCCTGGCGGGCGGGTACGGTGCGGACTGGGCCAAGACCGCGGCGAACCAGGCGGCAGGGGAGCAGATCGCAGGCGTGGACAACAGCCTGAGCAGCCTGCGGGCGGACGCTTTGCAGAACTGGAAGCAGAAGATGAGTGACACCACCAGCGTGCTGGACGACCTGCTGGGCCAGCAGAGCCTGGAACGCAGCGAGTATGACGGCAGCGTGAGCAATGCCCAGAACTGGCGGGACTACCTGAGCGGCCGGGTGGACACGGCACGGCAGGAGAACAGCGACTTCTGGAACAATGTGTGGAACGTTGTGAAGGGCGTGGGCAACGCGGTGAAGACCGGGTACGATGCCTACCAGGGCTATTACCAGTGGGACAAGGAGTTTGAACTACAGAAGCAGCAGTATGCGGACAGCCTGCAGCGCACCCAGCTGAGCGACCAGATCAGCGCCATGGAACAGGCGCAGGCCTTTAAGCAGGCGGGCTTTGATGACCTGGCAGCCCAGACCCTGACCAAGTACGGACTGGACAGCACGATGCTGGACGCCTGGGAGGGCATGAGCGATACCCAGAAGGACAAGATGGCGGCCCTGCTGCAGGGCGCAAGCCTGGCGGGCAGCGGCAACGACACGGCAGCAAAGAATTACCTGCAGATGGCAGGACTGAGCGGGGACAGCACGGACAGCTACGGCACCATTGCCGGGCGGCTGAACAGCTCGAACCTTGCATACCAGCAGGCGCTGCTGGGACTGCAGCAGCGGTACAAGACCACGGGCACCGGAAGCACGAGAAGCGGTGGGAGCAGCTCGGGAAGCAAGAGCGGCGGCTACACGACCAGCCAGCTGCAGCAGATGGCAAACAAATTTTCCAGCATGAAGGGCACCGAGCCCCTGTACGACTTTTACAAGCGGACCCTGACCAATGCGGGATGGATCAAGGCAGACACCGGCACCAAGGCCAGTACCCAGAGCGCGGCGGGAGGAACCGGAGCGGGAAAGGCGGGAACCACGACCAGCAAGCTGCCGGCAGCGACCACCAAAACGCCGTGGAGCGCCAGCGGCACGGTGGACGGCGTGGCGGGGGCGTCGGTGAGCATGGCCAGCCCGAAAGGCGGCAATTACAATACGGCGCTGCGAGAAGCACAGCAGATGGCAAACAATGGCTATGACATGGCCCAGATCACCGAGTATCTGATCCGGAAAAATTACAGCGACAGCACCATCAGTCAGGTGTCGCAGACTATGGGATGGTAAAGGAGGAGCAACATGAGCCTGAGTGTAGAACAGGTGCGCCAGATGCGGGAGCAGATTAAAGCGAATGACGCCGCAAAAACCGCAGCCCAGAAGAAGAAGACGACGACCCAGACGGCCAAGACCACACCGGCGGCACCGGCAGCCAAGAGCGCCGGCACGGGCCTGAGCGTGGCCCAGGTGGCGCAGATCCGCAGCCAGATGACGGCTGCCCCCGCCAGCACCAGCCGCCTGCAGACGACGGCCAGCACCCCGGCCTGGACCGGTGGCACGCGGCAGGTGCTTGGCACGGTGAGCGCGGACACGCTGGGCAAGCAGGTGCTGGCGGATATGGCCAGCAACACGGGCAGCCCGGTGGCCACGGACCGGCAGGAGGACTACGAACCGGGCTGGAACTATGTTGGCAGCGACAACGCCCCGAAACAGCGGGCCATTGCGCAGGGCACCTACGGCAGCTACGCCAAGGCGGCGCAGAAGGTGGGAAACGCCCTTGCCAAGGACCGGCAGACCGACCGCTTTGACGAGCTGAACCAGTGGATGGATGCCGACCCCCGGCACCGGGAGGTGGTGGACCTGCTGCGGCAGAAGGAGTACACCACTCAGGAGGACAAGGGCGTTGCCCCGGAGCAGGCCGTGCAGGTAACCGGTACAAAGCAGCGGTACAGCCCCGGAGACCTTTTGAAGATGGGGTACACGGCCCAGGAGATCAACGAGGCCCGGGCATACATCCGGGAATATGATGCCTTGCCGGTGACTGACCGGGCGGTGCGCCGCACGGCGGACACCACGAAGGGCATTGCAGCCACGGTGGCGTCGGCGGTGCCCATGGCGGGCGAGATGACCACCCAGGGCGTGAAGGACATCCGCGCCACGCAGAAAAACGAGGCAGCACTGGACAAGGAGCTGGAAAGCGATGCCCGGGGCAAGGAACTGAAAGACCGGATCACGGCGGTGGACATGGACTATAACCCCCAGTACACCGACGAGGATCTGCGCGGCATGGGCTACAGCCAGAGCGAGATCGACGAAATGCGCAGCCGCATTGCCGGGACGGTGCAGAAAACGGCGCTGGATAAAGACACGAGCCTTGGCTACCAGCTGTACCACTACGGCCAGCAGCGCACGGAAGCGGCCCAGGCAGGCATGAGCCCGGCGGCCAAAACAGCCATGGGCGTTGCCACCAGCGCGGCGGAGAACCTGGCTGTTGCGGGCGTGAGCCCCTACCTGGTGTTGCCGGTGCTGAGCGCCCAGGGCGCGGCCGAGAGCATGGGCCAGGACGTGGAGAAGGGCACCAGCGCCGGCCAGGCTGTGGGCGTGGGCCTTGCAAAGTTTGGCGCAGGCTGGGCCATCAACAGCGTGGGCGTGGCGGACATGGCCCGCAGCATGGGCGTGGACTATGCCCGGGACACGGTGGCCGGAAAGCTGGCCGATCTTGTGCGCAGCTCGAAGCTGGTGAGCGGGCTGGGCAACAGCCAGCTGGCCGCCAACACGATCTCTGGCGGCGTGGACAATGCGGTACAGGCCTTTGTGGAGACCTATGCGGACAAGATCATTGATGCCACGCTGGGCGGCGACCAGCAGGCCGCCGACGAGCTGCTGCAGAGCGACACCTTTTTGCAGGCGCTGCAGAGCGGCCTGACGGGTGGTGCCTCCGGCGCCCTGGGCGGTGCCGTGGGCACGGGGCTGGGTGCCATGAGCCGGACGCTGGACGCCCGGGCCGGAACCGAAACGGCTGCCCCGGTGCAGGCGGACACCGAGAGCCGGGCGGCGGATGCCGCAGCGGCGCAGCGGGCGCTGGAAGCGCGGGCCATGGAGCCGGGAGAAGCTGCACGGCAGCAGGCAGACCAGGCCGCCGCCGTGCAGCAGACGGACAATGCAGATGCTGCGGAAACAACTGCCCAGAAGGATGCGGCCTCGGCGGTGCGCAGCGAGAACCCGGCGGTGCAGCAGCTGGCGGCCGCCCTGCAGGCGGACAACCTGACGGGCAAGACCATCAATCTGTTTACCCCGAACGCGGCCAACGAAGCAAACCGGGCGGCCTTTGCGGAGGAGTACGGCATGGAACTGCCCGCCACGGCCAGCGAGACCCGGAAAGCCCTGCGCACGCTTGCCCAGCAGACACGGCAGCAGGCGGCGGAAGTTCCCGACACAAATGTCGGGAACAATGCGGCGCGGGCAGAGAACCCTGCCGCTGATCCGGGCCAGGGTGCCGTGGAAAAGGCCGGGAAAACCGTGGAAAACGGGCAGGGCTACAGCGTAAGTATGAGCAACGACACCATGACGGTGCGCTTTGCAGACGGCACGGAAGCAGTGCGGACGGTAGACCCGGAAAACCCCAGGACCATGCTGTTTGACCCGGAACAGCTGCACCAGCAGGCGCAGGCGGAAAGCCGGGCCGCTGCGCAGCAGGAAGCACAGGAGACGACACAGCAGAGCCGGGAAGCACCGGACGGCCTGCGGCGGACGGTGGGGCTGCGCCAGCAGACCCTGACTGAGAAGCAGCGGGCCGTGCAGCGGACCCTGACGGACTGGAAGGTGAGCGAGGGCGCGGCGGAGACCATCAGCCGGATGGTGCCGGACAGCATTGCAGACCTGGAACGCTACACGGCGGCAGCAAGCAGCATGTACCGCATGGGCCAGATGGACGGGGTGAAAACCTTTGACAAGGCGCTGGAGCTGGCGGGCGGCATGAACAATCTTGCCCCGAACACGAACTATGTACTGCAGCAGCCCGGCGGAGAGCAGGCACTGCGGGCGGCCTTTTTGCAGGGGCAGGGCGAAGTGGAAGCCGGCACGGTGGAGCGCGGGGCCCTGGGCGGTGCCCTGACCGACCAGAGCACCAAAGGCGAGGGCCGGGTGATCTGGAAGGGAAGCGACCGCGCGGCGGACGATGTGGCAGCCCAGGTGATCCGGCTGAACGCGGCGGGAACCGGCACGGACGCCATTTTGAAGAGCGTGCTGCTGGGCCCGGACGGAAGCCCCAGCGAGCGGGTGAAAGCCTATGCGGACACCGAGACGGGCCGCATCTTTTTTGGCGACCGGAACGGAGACGTGTTTGGCACGGTGCTACACGAGGACTACCACTGGTACAACGCTCTGGATGCCGAGGGTGCCAAGGCGGTGCAGAACACGGCGCTGGAGTACCTGGCGAAGAGCGAGGGCTTTGAGAACGTGGACGAGCTGATCCGGGACAAGGTGAAGGATTATGCCGCCCAGGGCCTGACCTACGAGCAGGCTGCTGAGGAACTGGTGGCAGACAGCTGGCGCGGCATTTTTGACAGTGCCGAGAGCGTGACCCGGTGGGCCGAATTCCAGCGGGCGCAGGCGGAGAAGAACGCCGGCAAGGCAGGCACCATCCACAAGGTGATGACCGCCGTGAAGGAGATGCTGAACGGCATCATCAGCCGGGCAAAGGAAGCGCTGACCCTTGACCCGGAGAACCGGGCGGCCCTGAAAGCCCAGCGTTTGGCCGAGGCGGAAAAACGGGCCCTGCAGGACGCCTATTTTGCCCATGCGGAAAAGGCCATGGACAACCTGCGGGCGGCAAAAGAAAACGCCGCAGCCCTCAAGAGTGAGGGTGCGGCGCAGGGGGTGCGGTTCCAGCTGCACGAGGGAAAAGATTCTCTGGTGGAGCAGATGAACGGCCATCTGGACGAATTGGAAGAAATGAAACCGGTGGCGACAATCGAAGGAACAGAGGTGTCTTTCGGAAAAACGCGAAACGAAAACATTTCCAATGTTGAAGAATTCTTTGATTCTATAGGAAACAAAGTGATTCGTGAAAACTTCGGAACGGTGGAGTTGACAAAGAGCGGTGCACGTGCAACGGTGCAGCATGGGAACAGCAAAGCAAAACAGGTTGCGGTTGCTGCAGTCCCCGAAGTAATTCAAAAAGGAAAGCAAATCGGGTATGAGCAAAACTGGCAGGGACGAGGGTATGATACTTATGTCTTTGCAGCGCCCGTCGAAATTGACGGAACAAAGCTGTATGAAGGCGTGATTGTAAGAGAATACACCCGGCAGAATGGCATGAAGAATTTCTATGTTCATGAGGTATGCTGGACAGATGGAAGCTATGTGACGTTTGACACTGAGGGAAATATGACAAAAAAAGAAGATACTCCCACACAGCTCCCGAAAGCTGTGCGGAGCACCCTTGCGGATGCTCAGGAAGTATCTTCTGACACTACTATAGCACAAACCTCTGCCAAAAGCAAGGAAAACAATGCAGCTGTGCAGAAAAATGTGCGCTATCAGCTGGCGGAGCAGGATGAGCTGGCAAAGCTGCGCACCGAACAGCAGCAGCTGACCAAGCAGCGCAGTGCCCTGAAGGAAGAACGCAGTGCATGGCTGAACAGTGCCGAAGTGCAGCGGATCGAGGCAAAGAAAAAGGCGCTGGGCGTTTTTTCCGCAGAGGGCAAGGCCTACCGGGACAGCGCAGAATACCAGGACTACCTTGCAAAGCGCAAGGAGTACAACAGCCGCCTGGCCGCGCTGGAAGAGCGGGACAGCGCCCTGACGGAGCAGATGAAAGCAGCCAATGAGCGTCTGCAGCAGCGGAAGGACGCCCAGGCCAAGGATGCACAGAACGCCTACAATGCCAGAGCCAAAGCGTACGGCGGCAATGCGGAGTACCGGCGGATGTTGGCGAAGGAGCAGTTCGGCGTGACGGAAGAATTCCGGCGGGCAGGGTACATTCTGCCGGACGGCCAGATGCTGGATTTTGCCCAGAATGACCGCAGCCGGGACACCGACCACCGGGAAATTCTGGAGGTGTTCGGCCCGGCGGAAGTGAAGAACGGCACGGAAGCGCTGAATGAGTTTTTGCTGGACGGCAATGTGCGTGTGATGGCGGAAGCGCCGGGCGTGGACATTTCGGCGGACACGGCCCCCACGGCGCAGCAGCTGGAACAGATCCGGAAAATGGCCGAGCAGCTGGGCGGCGAGCGCAGGCAGTTCACGCTGGACATCTCCACAGCAGACGGCAGGGTTGCCGCCAGCAAGGAATACAGCGGGCGTGTGGATGCGGACAAGGTGGTGCGGGAGATCCGGGAGTATTACAAGACCGGAGAGCTGACGCAGGAAAGCAGCCTTGCAAAGTTCCGTTTCCAGCTGGCGGAGCAGGCCAGCCGGGAGGCAAAGAAGAACGACCAGCGGCAGGCGAGCCGGGATATTGCGAACACGGCGGCGGCACTGGACACCCTGAGCCAGTTCTTTGGGGTGACGAGGGGTGTGAAGGTGAGCCAGGACAGCCTGGACGGGCTGGCGGCGCGGTGGACGAAAGCTAACGCCAGCCGGGCCGACCGGGCAAAGCTGGCCAACGAGACCCGGGTGCTGGTGGACTACCTGAAAGCGGACGGCGCGGACATGACAAAGGCCCAGGCGCTGGCCGAGACGCTGGCGGGCGAAGTGCTGGACGGGGCGACCTACCGCAACAGCGAGCTGTGGGACGAATACCCGGAACTGCATCGGCTGGAGTACACCGTGAACAAAAACGGCAAGGCCAAGGACGAGCTGGTGAAGCAGTACGGCAGCTGGAGCGCGGCGGTGGCCGAGTCCCGCAGCCACGGTGTGACCCTGCGGCAGGCCGAGGGCGTGCGGGACGGCAACCCGGCGGAGCAGTACGAGAGCATTGTGAACGACACCCGGGCCGTGGGAGGCATCCAGGACGGTGTCCGGGCGCTGTGGAAAGCGGCGGCCCAGCAGGCCGGTGTGGAGGGTGTCATGAGCATGGAGAGCACCGAGTGGCTGGACGTGCTGATGAATCTGCATGACAGCATTAAGCCGGAGATGCGCAGCCGCTTTGCGGACGAGGCCGAGTACGAGGACGCCCGGGTGGAGCTGGCCGGGCGGATGATCGAGGACATTATGAACGTGCCCGAGATGACCGACGCCCAGGCTATTTTTGAGGGCATGCAGAAGCAGGCGCTACAGATGGCCAAGGCGGCGGCCGGAGACGAGGCAAGGGCCGCCGAGGTGGAGAAGGGCATGCAGGGTGTCCAGAAAGTGCAGCGGCAGGAGTTTGCCCGCCGACTGGCCGCCAACCAGCGCACCGAGACCCGGAGCGCTGTGAAGATCGACGGAAAGACCTTTACCAACCTGGGCGACGTGAACGAGTACATCACCTACCAGCGGGAGGAGTTCCGCCGGAAGCTGAAGCAGCAGGAGCAGCGGCTGAAAGCCCAGCGGCAGGAGGACATGGACGCAGCAAAGCTGTGGTACAAGGAACGCATGGGCGAGCTGCGGGAAGAAAACGACTATCTGGCCGACCAGGTGAAGCAGGAGCAGCGCCGGGCCGACCGGGCGGAGCGCTCGCTGATGATCCAGGACAACGAGATCATGGAGTGGGAGGCCGAAAACGAGCGCCGGCGGGAAGCCTGGCAGCAGAAACAGGCCCAGCGGAACGCCATTGCGCTGGAAGTGGCCCGCCAGCAGCGGGACGAGGACATTGCTATTGCGAAGAAAGTAGCCGAGAACCGGGTGCAGCGGGCCCGGGACGCCCGGAAGGCGGACGAGCTGAAACGGAGCATCCGGGCGAACGCGGCCCAGCTGAACCAGATGGTGCTGCGGCCCCAGAAGGGCAAGTATGTGCAGAAGGGGCTGATCGTGGAGGCGGCCGAGGTGGCCAAGCTGGCGAACCTGGTGACCCTGAACAGCAAGGCTGTGAACCAGCTGACGAGGCTGCAGGACAGCATTACGGCCAGCATGGGCAGCGAGGGAGCCCCCAACGCCATGACCGAGGACTGGAAGCAGAGCAAGGTGCCGGAACTGATCCAGACGCTGCGGGAGGACCTGACAGCTGCGAAGAACGCCCGGCTGGACAAGCTGCACGAGCAGCTGGCCCAGGCGGAAGCTCTGCCGGACAGTGAGAAGGCAAGGGCATTGCAGGACCGGCTGAAAGCGCGCATCCGGGACACGGAGAACCGTGTCAGCCTGCCCATGACAGTGGACCAGCTGCGGCTACTGAAAGCCATTACCAGCAGCACGCTGCATGTGATCCGCACCGAAAACAAGACGTTGAGCCTTGCAAAGGCTGAGGAAGTGAGCGCCATTGCGGACGCTGCTGCCTACGAGGTGAAAACCAGCAAGGGCAACCGCCCCGGCGGGCGGTTTGACGGGCTGCGGAACACGCTGACCAAGTACCAGCTGGACATGCTGGGCGGTGAGCGGGTGTTCCGCATGCTGGGCGGCTACGCAAAGAACGGCCAGATGGAGAAGCTGGCAAGGATGCTGAACGACGGCCAGCGCCGGCAGAGCGAGATCACCATCAAGGGCGAGAAACTCTTTGCGGACGTGACGGGCAAGACCCACCTGAAAGAGATGGACGCCTTTGCCGGGCCGGGGGCCGAGACGGTGGACATCGGCCTGACCGACACCAAGGGCAACAGCGTGCCGCTGAACCACGCCATGCTGTGCAGCCTGTACATGCATCTGCAGAATGCGGACAGCCGCCAGCACCTGCTGAACGGCGGCCTGACGGTGCCGAACATGGAACAGTACACAAAAGGAAACATTGAACGGGCCTACCAGGAGGGCCAGACCGTGCACCTGGGCGGCTTGCAGAATGCCGACGGCACCCCGATGGTGGACACGGTGCTGCAGACGGTGGAAAACGCCCTGACCGACTACGACCGGGCGTGGATCGCGGACATGCAGGAACTGTTCAACCAGTACACCACAAACCTGATCAACGAGACCAGCATGCAGCTGCTGGGCTATAACCGGGCGGGGGTGAAAAACTACTACCCCATTGCGGTGGACAAGAGCGCCTTGGCGACCCAGATCGAGGGGCTGAGCCTTGACGCCACCATTGAGGGCCGGGGCTTTTTGAAGAACCGTGTCAAGAAAGCCGTGCAGCCCATTTTGCTGGAAGAGTGCAGCAATGTGGTGCAGCGCAGCATCCGGGACACGGCGGCTTATGCGGGCCTGGCACTGCCCATCCGGGACGTGCAGAAGGTGCTGAACAGCAACGTGGAAACGAAAGACGGCGTGTATAACCTGAAGAACGGCATCATCAAAGAGCAGTGGGGCCGCAGTGCGGTGGAATACGTCAACGACCTGCTGACCGACCTGCAGACCACCCAGCGCAAGCGGGACAACGGCGTGAGCCGGATGGCGGCCCGGCTGCGGGGCAACTACGCCGGGGCAATCCTGACCCTGAACCCGGGTGTGGCCATTGCGCAGGCAGCGTCCTTACCCACGGCGGCGGCCGTGCTGGGCAGCGACACCATGGCGGCGGTGGTGCCCTTTGTGAAGAATCTCTCGGCCAAGCAGCGGACGGTGCTGGAGGCGGAGATCTCGGAACACGGGGACGTGCTGCTGGAATGGCGCAAGCGCGGCAGCCGGCGGGGTGAGCTGGCCAGCATTGGCAAAGACCCCACCCTGGCGGAGAAAGCCATGGACAAGCTGCCGAAAGCCCTGACCGGGTGGATCAACGGCGTGGACGAGATCACGGTGGCGGCGCTGTGGGAGGGCAGCAAGGCCTATGTGAAGAACCACCCCGGGGAGTTCAGCGAAGGGGCTGCCCAGGAGGGCAGCGAGGACTATTGGCGGGCCGTGAACCGAATGTACCAGAAGGTGATCGAGCAGACCCAGCCCAACTATACCGTGATGCAGCGGGCAGGCATCCAGCGGAACCCGGACGAGTTTGTAAAGACCTTTACCATGTTTACCACCCAGCGGTTCCAGAACTACGGCATTCTGGCCGACGCCGTGATGGATTACAACGCCCAGAAAGCACGGTTTGAAGAGGGCGAAACGGAAGAGACCAAGGCAGAGCTGCAGCGGGCCGGCAAGCAGCTGCAGCGGGCGGCGGGGAGCCAGGTGGCGCAGACGGCGGTGTTTGCCCTGATGAAGATCGGCGCGGACTTTTTGCTGCACCGGTGGGACCGGGAGCAGGACGAAAACGGGGACGTGACCCTGAAAAGCCTGCTGAGCCGTTTTACCGGGCTGTTTACCGAGAGCGCGGCCGGAAATTTTTTGTTTGGCAGCGAGGTGTACAGCCTGGTGGACAACGCCCTGAACGGCAAGGATTATGATGTGGTGAGCGCCACGAACATCAGCGCCGTGAACGATCTGGCTGGGGACGTGACAAAGTTTGTGAGCGAGCTGCGTAAGGACACGGCAGACATGGACGAGGCGAAGCTGGCCGCCCACCACGGCAAGGTGCAGAAGTACGCCCTGACCCTGATGGAGGACGGGCTGGAAATTGCCGGCGTGCCCTTTGGCAACGGGTGGAAGATCCTGGAAGCCTTCAAGGGCTATGTGCAGGACGCGGTGAACATGTTCCACGGCGGGAAATTTACCTTTAACAGCCTGCCCAGCAGCGCCACCGGCCAGTATGACCGGCTGTATGACGCCTATGCCAGCGGCGACAAGGACGAGGCGCAGGCGGCTATGGAGAAGCTGCAGGAGATGGGCAAGGAGGAAGAAGCCTACAAGCAGCTGAAGACCCGCCTTGTGAAGTACGACGACCGGGTGCAGCAGGCGGCCCAGGCCCAGGTGAACGGCAACGACAGCCAGCGCCAGCAGCTGACGCGGCAGGTGATCCGGGACCTGTACGAGGCGCTGGGCATCCGGGAAGGCGCAAAGGCTGACGCGGACAAGCGGGAGGCGGTGATCGACTGCGTGACCGGCGCGGTGAACAAGCGGGCCGACGAGATGCTGAAGAATGGCGGCACCAGCATGACCGATGACCTGGTGGCAGCCGTGGACAGCGGCCGGACGCAGGATGTGCAGGAAGAACTTGACCGGCTGCTGCGGGCCGGAAAGAGCGTGACGAACCTGAAGAGCAAGATCACGGAGGTGTGCAAGCCGGAGTATCTGGCCGGCAGCGACTATGACCGGCAGAAGCTGGAGGAGATGCTGCTGGCCCTGACCGATGGGGACGGGAACGCCCTGTACGAGCAGAAAACCTTTGCCACCTGGCTGAAGAACGCCGAAAAGGCGCAGACCACCACGGTAAATGACCCCTACGCAGACCTGAGATAAGCAAGAGCACCCCGGCGGCCGGAAATGGCTGCCGGGGTGCTCTTGCTTTGGCAGAAAGTCCGCAGGTTTTTTGTGCAGCGGAGTGCGGTAGACTGGAAGGGCGAAAGGAGGAGACGCGAATGCGTGTGAAGATCTTGAAGCGCAGTTTTGCCGGGGCGGAGTTTGCCCCGGACGTGCGGGTGCTGAAGGTGGGCGGCCAGAGCAGCGCCGGGGTGGAAAAGCTGGAATTTGAGCTGCCGGCAGAATGGCAGGGCCTGAGCGTGACGCTGCATGTGCAGTGGCTGGACGGCACCCTGCCCGCACCGGTGCTGCTGGACGACGAAGACAGCGTGGCGGTGGACAAGACCCTGACGGCCAGCCCCGGCGGCCAGTGGATGCTGCTGGCCCTGGGTGCGGACGGTTACCGGGCCCTGACAAAGCCCACCAAGTACGAGTGCTACAGCACTCTGAACACCGACGGAGACGTGGAAATCAGCCCCACCCAGTACGAGACCTTTGTGGCCCGGGTGCTGGAATACTCCAACACGGCGCAGCAGGCCGCAGCCAGCGCAAAGACCAACGCCGAGACGGCGGCCACCGCAGCAACCCGGGCGGTGAATGCCAAGGGCCAGGCAGAGACGGCGGCCCGGACGGCAACGGCAGGGGCTGAAAACTCTGAAAATTCGGCGGCGAGGGCAGAGGCAGCAGCCCACCGGGCAGAGCTGGCGGCACCGGAGACCGGGAAGGTGGTGAGCGTCAACGGCAAGGGAGGCGCGGTGCACCTGACGGCTGAGGATGTGGGAGCCATGCCGGCCAGCGGTGCGGCGGTGGTGCAGAGCATCCGGCTGGAGGGCCGCACCCTGACCGTGACGATGGCCGACGGCAGCGAAAAGAGCTTTACCACCCAGGACACCACCAGCCTGCCGGCCATGACCGGGGTGCTGGGTACAGAACACGGCGGCACCGGGAAGGAGACCCCGCTGACGGCGGAGGACGTGGGCGCGGTGGAAGCGGGGAGCGGCGTGTACCTCAAGGCGCTGACCGTGCAGGGCAACACAATGACCGTGACCAAGGGCGACGGCAGCACCGAGACCGTGATGCTGGCCCAGGAGTACGTGCTGCCTGCCGCCACAGCGGACGCCCTGGGCGGCGTAAAGGTAGGAGACTACCTGGACATCGCCCCGGACGGCACCCTCAGCGGCAAGACCCTCAACGACAAGATCGCTGCCGCCGTGGCGGTAAAGTCGGAGGCGCGGCTGGTGTGGAACACCTATGCGAAGTCTCCTGAAAAATTCAAAACTTGGGATGTTCAGATTCCAGGCAATGTTGATAAGATATGCATTACCAAAGGCAAGTACGGCAGCTACAATAATAACACTGAAAAAAGCATTGCACGCGGTGGCACGACAACTTATGACTGTGACTGCAATTTTACAATCACATTCCAAACAAACGGCATCCTTCATGTTGTTTATCCATACAAAACAGTGTTCCCTCTGGAACTCTGGATTGACGGCTACCACTACCCCACCCTGGCGGACCTGCTGACGCAGGTGACCGCCGTGGAGAGCAGTGTCACCGATCTTCAGGTGGCCCTGTGCGAGCTGTACGAAGAAAAGGAGGAAAATTGATGGCGAAAATTTATGCAGCCCTGATCCGCAAGGGTATCAAGACGCTGGACGAGGTGCCCGCCCGTCTGCGCAGCACCGTG
>ERZ827150.2620-NODE-2620-length-19006-cov-4.933302_pt1 | contig 19006 bp, 20 predicted proteins | sample MGYA00519779_ERZ827150 | MGnify/ENA primary metagenome ERZ827150 (study PRJEB31778, sample SAMEA3449267) | human gut metagenome | biome: human gut; feature: human-associated habitat; material: faeces | place: United Kingdom | collected 2010/2012 ...
GATGTGTTTGCAAACACCCCGGCGGCGACTTTTGCAAACACATCGCTCTTGATACGGCTGTCGTAACCAATGGCCACAGACGGCGTTTCAAAGTTCTTCTTTAAATAGTCCGCCAAACCCTGAGAAGCCTTTGCCACCGTGTAGACGTTCATGCGATTGGTGCCAGCGCCGATTACACCGCGGAGACCGCCCGTACCAAAGGCAAGGTCGCGATAGAATGCGTCCTCGATTTTTTTTGCATCATCCAACGTTTTCAGTTCAGCGGCAACGTCCGTATCTGCGGTTGCATTTGCCAGCCAACGCTCGTACTCCTTTTTTATATTCGCCATAATTTTCTCCTCTAAAAATTTCATTCGTATCGTAACTGTTTAGTATATTTCGGGAAACAGTCCTCGCCTCGCCGTTCAATGGTCGGAACAGACTTCTGACGGATTCCCTCGTACTCCGTTTTACCGGCATCGTCATATTCTGCACCACTCACATGATGGCCTGCTCTGTTGTAGCAAGTCACGTCACAGCCATTCTGTGCCATTCGGGTGCAGAGCTCTTTGACAACGATCTCTACTCCGCCTTCTCTCGATAAGTGCTTCTGTCCGAACATCGCAATCGCAAGTTTCTTACCCATAAATCTTTCCCACAATCCCTCTCAATTTCTTCATCAACATCTCGGTCAACACAAAGCGCGGATAGGCTCGCTCACCTGTCCGCTGGCTGTCACCCCACCCTCATGGTCGAAATTTCTTCTGTGCGTCATTTCTGCCGCTTAGAAAGATCAGTCGTTCATTCTTCGGGTAAGAAAATATGAACTTCGGGTCGCGGAGCCTTTCATTCTCTGCCGTACCCTTGTCCCTATTATGACAGCCGCGTATTATTTCGCACTCCCCGCCAAGAATAGGTGGCCGGGAGATGGAGATCACATAGTCATCTTGCCTACCTTATAGTAATGTGCATAAATCAGCAGCTTCTTTTTGGCTATCCTGCATTCCCCTTCTGTGTTTCCTTTTTAATTGCGCATTAATCTCTCTGGAAAATATCACGTGTATAGACTTTAGCCTTCACATCATCCAGACACTTGTCATAGCGATTTGCGATGATGGCATGGCTCATTTCCTTGAACTTAGCCAGATCATTAACCACTACCGATCCAAAGAAAGTCTCTCCGTCTTTCAGTGTTGGCTCATAGATAATCACAGTCGCACCCTTTGCCTTGATGCGCTTCATCACACCCTGAATCGAGCTCTGGCGGAAGTTGTCGGAATTGGATTTCATGGTCAAGCGATACACGCCGATGGTCACAGACTTTTCCTGTTTCTCATCGTATTCATTATCCTCATCATAGCCGTAGTAACCAGCCAGCTTCAGGACACGATCCGCGATAAAGTCCTTTCGGGTTCTGTTGCTCTCCACAATCGCCGACATCATGTTCTGCGGCACATCGGCGTAATTGGCCAAAAGCTGCTTGGTGTCCTTCGGCAGGCAGTATCCGCCGTAGCCGAAGGACGGATTGTTGTAGTGGCTGCCGATGCGAGGATCAAGGCAAACGCCATCGATGATCTGCTGGGTGTTCAGCCCCTTGCTTTCTGCGTAGGTATCCAGTTCATTGAAATAAGCCACGCGCAAAGCCAAATAGGTGTTAGCGAACAGCTTGACCGCCTCGGCCTCAGTGAAGCCCATGAACAGTGTGTCAATGTTCTCCTTGATTGCACCTTCCTGGAGCAGACCAGCAAACTCATGTGCGGCTTTCACCAGACGTTCATCGTTCAGGTCAGTACCAACGATGATACGGGAAGGATACAGGTTATCGTAAAGGGCTTTAGATTCACGCAGGAACTCCGGGCTGAAGATAATATTCTTGGTATTGAACTTCTTACGCACAGAAGCGGTATATCCAACAGGGATAGTAGATTTGATGACCATAATGGCATTCGGATTATATTCCATAACCAGCTTAATCACAGCCTCAACCGCAGAAGTATCAAAGTGCTGGGTCTTGCTATCATAGTTGGTAGGAGCCGCGATTACAACAAAATCCGCATCCGAGTATGCAACCTTTGCATCCAGCGTTGCGGTCAAATTCAAGTCTTTTTCTGCCAAGTATTTTTCAATATAATCATCCTGAATCGGAGATTTCTTGTTGTTGATCATATCGACCTTAGCCTGCACAATATCGACTGCAACTACCTGATGATGCTGGCTCAGAAGCACTCCCAGCGAAAGTCCGACGTATCCCGTGCCAGCCACAGCGATTTTATAATTTTTCATAGTTCTGTTCTCCCTCACTAATTTTTCATTTGATAAAACAGCAAACAAGCCCACGGCGGATCACTCAATGGCAATCCACCGTAGGCTCGATTCGTTCTCCTTAATTTTTTACTTGCTGCTCATTTTGTGGGTCAAAACAGAGCTGCACCAAAGCCTCCCACTTATAACCTCTGGATTTCAGCTTCTCCGCAGCCTGTCAGCAAATAAATACTTTTGTTGAACGAGTCGAGCCGTCAAAACCCTTTAGTTATCGTGGTTTTTCTTGGTTGACCCTATTATATCTCTAGCCCCAGTGCCCGCAACGGCAATTTTCCTTTTTTCCATGCTTCGTATTCCCTTCAACGCCCTTTCGGCATTTTTTCGTCCCGCTTAAATGGCAAAAGCCCGAGACTGCCGCTTGTCTGGCCTCGGGCTTTCATATCAAATACGTTTAATTTCCGCCTTCAGCCCATCACAGATAACATCTGGCTTTATTATTTTTATTATAGTCTTCTTTCCCCTCGCTTGTCAAGTTACCAATACCGTTCGCGCCTTTTTTTAGCTAATTTTCCGTTTTCAAGTCGTTCGCATGCACGTTCCTCTCGCGCGTCGCTCTTGACATTTTCTTCATTTAGGCGTACACTGATTTCATCAATTCCCAGTAATGCAATAGGAAAGGATGATTCACCGATGAAGCCTGTTACCGATTCCCTGCTGAATCGTTTCGGCGCGGATTATGAAGCCAGCGCCGAGCGCCATCTCGCCACCCTCGCGCTTTCCAAAAGCGAATTGAGCAGCGTCGCGTTTTCTTTAAAGGGCGCGAACGCCATGCGTCAGAAGTTTTCCGTCGAGGTGCCGACGCTGGAGGTCACCAACCAGAAATCCAGCGGCCGCTGCTGGCTCTTTGCGGCGACCAACGTTCTGCGCGAGCGAATCGCTCAGGCGCGCAACCTCGAAAATTTTGAGCTGTCGCAGAGCTATCTCGCTTTTTGGGATAAGTTCGAGCGCTGCAATTACTTCCTTGAGAGCATTTTGGAAACCGCCGCTCTGCCGACGACCGACCGCACGGTGATGCACATTCTCTCCACCGGCGTGCACGATGGCGGCCAGTGGGATATGTTCGCCAACATCGTCCGCAAATACGGCGTGGTGCCCAAGGACGTCTATGACGAAACATATCAGAGCAGCAACACCCGCTCGATGAACGCGCAGCTCAACCGCGCGCTCAAGGTCGCGGCGGCAGGTCTGCGCCGAATGGCTGCCGACAAGGCCGGCGCGGACGCCATTCAGGCCGAAAAAAACAAGACGCTGGATGCGATTTACGGCTTCCTCTGCAGCTGCTACGGCGAGCCGCCCAAGGCCTTCGATTTTGAGTTTGTCGATAAGGATCAGGTCTATCACATCGAAAAGAACCTCACTCCGCTGACCTTCGCCGAGCGCTACGTCGGCGATCTGCTCGATCAGGTCGTCAGCGTCATCAACGCCCCGACGGCCGATAAGCCCTATCACAAGACCTACACCATCCGCCTGCTGGGCAACGTCGTCGAAGGCCGCCCCGTCGTCCACCTCAACCTGACGATGGACGAACTCAAGGCCGCGATCATCGCCCAGCTCAAGGCGGGCAAGGTCGTCTGGTTCGGCAGCGACGTCGGCCATTTCGGCGAGCGCACGCTGGGCGTTTGGGATGACCGCAGCTTTGATTTTGCCGCGCTGACCGGCCTCTCTCTGGCCATGGACAAGGCCGACGCGCTGGATTACGGCCTCGCCGCCATGAATCACGCCATGGTGCTCACCGGCGTGAACCTCGACGAAGCCGGAAAGCCGACCCGCTGGAAGATTGAAAACAGTTGGGGCGACAAGAACGGCGAAAAGGGCTACTATGTCTGCTCGGATAGCTGGTTCGATCAGTACGTCTTCCAGGCCGCCGTCGAGCGGGAATACCTCGGCGGCCTCGCCGACCTCGCCGCGCAGGAGCCGATCGTCCTCGAGCCGTGGGATCCGATGGGCACGCTGGCGGATTAAACGCGCACCTTCAAACATCAAAACGGATTGCCCGTCTGCTTCTGCAAACTTCGGCAATCCGTTTTCTTTATTGTGCGTCCGCCGTTTTTCTTGGCGGGTTCACCCGTTTGAATTTAATTGCCCGTTCCGGCGTTGTTTCCGGGCAGTCTTCGTCAAATGTAATCGGCATTTTCCGCGCGTTCTCCAGTTCCGCCAATTCTTCCGGAGTAAAAGCCAGTTCCCTTCTGGTTTCGGCAGGCAGGCTATTCATATTTACCATAATACAACCCCCTTTCAAAGTTTGTCGCCAATCTGGCTGAAATCAGGCGAGTCACTTCTGTCCGCTTACCGTTATTTTCTATTTTTATTCGTTCTGTGTACACAACAAACAGGATTTCATTGATCTTTCCGATAGATTGTCCGACCTCGCCGACCAGTACAAGGTTGCCCGACGACGTGTCTCCTATGGTATCATATCGTATTTCGCCTTCACTATGCTCATCGTCGCATAATTCGATTCGGTCATAATCAAAAAAGATGCGCGCCGCACTTTTGAAGGAAATTCCATGCTTTTTAATGTTGATTTGATTCTTTTGCTCATCGTATTCGAACGCAAGCCCGCCAAGAGTAAACGATATCGTTCTACCTTCGTTCATACGCCTTTCTCCCATGTTCTCTCTTCTATTTGATCTTATCACATCCATTCCGTTAAATCAAGCGTCTTCTTTTTCAAAGGTCACCTACCCTTCACACCGCCCTCCTCTTTGGAATAGGCTATGGTATCTGAGAGAAAGGAGGGCGGCGGAGTTTTTGACGAACTCCGCCATGCAGATATGGAACAAGATCGAAGCATTTTGGATGCGCCCGTCGCGCCCCTGCCCAATCCCGGCGAAGGTGGCCCCGTCTACTCCGGGGAGGACGACGGCCCGGTTCCGGTGATTCCCTGGCCCAATCCCGACGACGACGGCCATGTTCCCGTCGCGCCCCTGCCGATCCCCGGCGAAGGCGGCCCCGTTTCCCCCGGCAACGTCATCCAGCCGCTGCCCGTCCAGCCCCTGCCCACGATTACATACGCCGCCGTTCGCTTTCTAAACGCGGCCTACGGCTATCCCGCCTTCCGCGTCTATGTGGGCAACCGTCGGGCGGCCGGTCTGTTGAATTTCGCGTCGCTCTCGGGCTACACGCGCCTAGCCGTGGGCTACCAAACCGTGACCGTCACCGGCACGGACGGCTATATCTACATCCAGAAGACCATTCCGTTTGAATCCGGCGGCCGCTTCACCGTCGCCGTCATCAATCGCCCCGGCGGGCTGGATCTGCTGCGCATCACGGATACCTGCTGCTTTGCCCCGTCGCGGGCGGCGCATTTCCGCGTCGGCAACCTCGCCCGAAACAGCGGCGCGCTCGACGTTCTCCTGCCGGATGGCCGCGCGGCCTATTCCGATGTGCGCTTCAAGGAGATCACCTCGTTCAAGCGCATCGCTCCCGGCGCATACGAATTTCTCTTTGCGGAAACCAATCAGCTTCCCGCGCCCGCTTACACGGATATCGAAACGCTGGATTCCGCGTTCATCGGCGCGAATCCGCTTCCCGATACCGCCGCGTCGGTCTATCTGCAAGTGACGCGCGGCCGCGCCTACACGGTCTATCTGCTGCAAAGCGGGCAGGGCTACAACGCCATCAGCCCGCTGGTCGTGGAAGACGCGATCTAAAACAAATACAAGCCGCCTTTTTGAAGGTGGCTTGTATTTGTCTACAGTCTGATCCTGTACCGTGTTTCATTTCGGATTGAATGTTCCTATTTTCCTTCTATATTCAATTTTCCATCGTTATCGGCACCGACTCCACATAACATGTATCCGGGCAAATATCAATTTGATTGTTCCATACCACCCGGCTGTCTACCTTCGGGTCGATATCCCAGCATACGATGTGGTCTTCATTCAGATACACACGCTTGAAATCCTTCAAGTCAGCGATTTTCTGAAAAACGCCTTCCCTTAGGTCAGCGCGCATATCCAGCCTTCGTTTTTCTCCGTCGTCAAACGTCAAGGTCAGCGTATAATCATCGTTCGCCTTTACCGCCGTAATCCGCTTACGTCCGCTTGCAAAATATTCCGCATAAGGCCGCGAAAAACCACGCGCCAGATATTCTTCAACCGTCTTTTTCATTCATCTCACCTCCGGATTCACCCAACGAAGAATGAAAAACTCATTTCAGCGGCTCAATCTCGAAAAGTTCCTGCTTTTTCTGCGCCAATTCCCAATTTTCCATCAATTCATCCTGATGAAACGCAGCCCAGCCCAACAGCATTTTAAGTTGCTTGGAGGGCATGCTTCCTTCCAATACTTCGATATCCAGGATAGACACGATGACTTCATCTTCACCGTAAGAAGCATGGAAATGCGGCGGCATGTGATCCCGCCAGTTAATCGAAATCTTGATTCCCCGAAATCTGCAAATCGTCGGCATAACGTTTCCCTCCTCTCTTCGTTTTTATTATACCAAAAAACAACCTTCGGAAGCAATAGCGCCATATGCAAAACCGGCGAGCCGCCTTCTTGGACAGCTCGCCGGTTTCTTAATTTCCGCTTACTTCACCACGCCGATGGCGTTCATCTGTGCCGGGATGGACATGGTAGCCATGCCGTTGGTGTAGAAGGTCGCGGTTTCGCCCGCTTCCATCGTCACGCCGTCCGGCAGAGAGAGCACCACCTGCTCGCCGCCGTCTGCCGGGGTCACGAGTACGCGGCCGTCCTCCTCCACCGCGTCCACCGTGCCCTTCAGCGGATAAACGTTGATCGCCAGCGCCGCAATCTGCGCGGGGATGGAGCGCGTCATCTTGCCGTCGTAGATCACCTCGGCATACTGGCCGACGGCCAGCTCGCCCTGCTGGAGCGAACCGTTGTAGAGCGTGTCGTCGAAGATGTTGACCTGCACCGTGCCCTGCTGCGTGCCTTCCAGAATCAGATATTCGTCGTTGATCTCCGTAATCTGGCCGCAGAGCGTGTCAATTTCCTCCGCGCCGTCCTCCGTCTCCGTCTCTTCGCGCAGCGCGTTCGCCGTTTCCGTCTCTTCATTCGGCGCGCTCGTCGTCGTCTCCGGCACGGCCGTTCCTTCCGGCGTCGCGCCCTGCTTTTTGTCGCTCGCGCCCTTCACCGCAAAACCGATTCCCAGAACCACCAGAATCGCCGCCGCGAAAATCATCCACTTTTTCATATTGCCGTCCTCCTGAATGTCTTTTTGAAGTCGAACCGCTTTGTTCGATATCATTTAGACGGATGAGGCGGCAAAAAAGTTCCCGGCTTTCAGAAATTTTTTTCGGAAAATTTCGAATACCCCAAAATGCCGACCGTCTGCGTGGTCGGCGCGAAGGCTCGCCCGTTCCACGCCAGCGTCGTGATGAAGTCTCCCAGCGCGTCCGCGTGATACAGCCCGCTGATCTTCTGCCACGCCACCAGCTCCAGCAGCCCGTCGCGGTTCACGTCCGCCGGGTAGAGCAGGCTCACGGGATCGACGAAGCCCGTCTGCGGCTGCCTGAGCACGCCGTTTTCGTCGTAGAGCTGCGCGAGATAGTCGCCGTCCTTCCCCGCCAGATCAATGAAATACGCCATGCCCGTGTTTTCGCTCTCCGCCCGAACGACGTATTGATCGAGGTACTGCACCCGGTATCGCATCCTCTTGGCGTATTGCTCGCTGTCAAACACCGTCTGATACGCGCCGTTTTGGTACGCGACGACGCTGTACAGCCCCACCGCGCCGCTCGATCCCGTTTCCAGCGCGATCAGCGCATCCACCCGGTCGCGCGCCGTCATGCTGCCCAGCACAAGCTGCGGATCATAGCCGCCGTCGTGCGCCAAAGGGACACGCGCGGTTCTTCCCGTTCGGCCATCCGTGATTTCCAGCTCAATGTTCTGCCAATACGCCGATCCCGCGCTCTGTTCGCCGGATAAAACCAGGCTTTCCGGCGCGCCGTCGCCCGTCAGGTCACCCCTCGCGGTTGCAATCCGTTTCCGCATAGCCTCTCCCCCTTTTCAGAAGAGCTTATGTGTCGGGGCGGGAAAAAAGCCCTCGCGGACGGGCTTCAAAACAGGCTCTGCTTCCACATTTTCCCATACGTTAAAAAAATCCCCATGCCCGGCGTCGTTTCGACACGGACATGGGGGAAACATTTATGGATTAGGAAACCGACGGCCTTCTATTCGCCGCGGCGCTGTCGCCTTCCCGGCGGGTCTTGCCCGCGGGCAGCTTGCGCTTGGGTTCGCCGGGCACGAGCGTCGGCTCTTTGCCCTCGGAAATGACCTCCGGCGTGACGACGACCTTCGCCACGTCGCTGCGCGACGGCAGATCGAACATCGTGCCCATCAGCGCATCCTCGATGATGGCGCGCAGGCCGCGAGCGCCGCTCTTGCGGGCAATCGCCTTCGCGGCAATCGCCTTGAGCGCGTCCGGCTCGAACTCCAGCTCCACGCCGTCCATCTCCAGCAGCTTGCCGTACTGACGGCACAGCGCGTTGCGCGGCTCGGTCAGGATGCGCACCAGCGCGTCCTCGTCGAGGTTATCCAGCGTCACGATGATCGGCAGGCGGCCGACAAACTCCGGAATCAGGCCGAACTTGAGCAGATCCTCCGGACGGATATCCTTGAGCACCTGACCGACGTTGCGCGTCTCCTTGCTCTTGACGTCCGCGCCGAAGCCGATGGAGCCCGCGCCCTCGCGCTTTTCAATGATCTTGTCGATCCCGTCAAACGCGCCGCCGCAGATGAAGAGGATGTTGGTCGTGTCGATCTGGATAAACTCCTGATGCGGGTGCTTGCGTCCGCCCTGCGGCGGCACGCTGGCGACGGTGCCCTCGATGATCTTGAGCAGCGCCTGCTGTACGCCCTCGCCGGAAACGTCGCGCGTGATCGAGGGGTTCTCGCTCTTGCGCGCGATCTTGTCGATCTCGTCGATGTAGATGATGCCGCGCTGCGCCGCCTGAATGTCGTAATCGGCGTTCTGAATCAGGCGCAGCAGGATGTTTTCCACATCCTCGCCGACGTAGCCCGCCTCGGTGAGGCTGGTCGCGTCCGCGATGGCAAAGGGAACGTTGAGGATCTTCGCCAGCGACTGCGCGAGGAACGTCTTGCCGCAGCCGGTCGGGCCGACCATGACGATGTTGCTCTTTTGCAGCTCCACGTCGCCGCGCTTTTTCGGCGCGTTGATCCTCTTGTAATGGTTGTAGACGGCGACCGCCAGCGCGCGCTTGGCCTTTTCCTGACCGATCACGTACTCGTCGAGCACCGCCTTGATTTCGGTGGGCTTGGGCAGGTTCTGCGGCTCCTGCGTCGGGGCCGTGCCCAGATCATCCGCGATGATCTCCTGACACAGCGCGACGCACTCGTCGCAGATATACACGCCGTTGCCCGCAATGATGCGGCGAACCTGATCCTGCGTTTTATCGCAGAAGGAGCAGCGCGCCACGCGCGGCTGCCGGGTTTCGTCCTTATCTCTCGGCATTTCGCACCTCAGAAAACATTGATTTCACGTCTTGGCCGAATAGCAATTCTCCCCTCCCTTTTCGGGAAGGGAGAACGCTCTGGCTTACTTTTTGCGCGGCTGGTAGATTTCGTCGATGATGCCGTAGGCGAGCGCCTCTTCGGCCGTCATGAAGTAATCGCGTTCCACGTCGCGCTCGATGCGCTCCAGCGGCTGATGGGTCATTTCGCTCATCAGCTTATTCATCTTGCCCTTGGTGCGCAGCAGCCACTGGGCGTGCAGCTGCACGTCGGTGGCCTGCCCGCTCGCGCCGCCGCTGGGCTGGTGAATCATCACTTCGCTGTTGGGCAGCGCAAGGCGCATCCCGGGTTCACCCGCCATCAGCAGGAACGCGCCCATCGAGGCGGCCATGCCGAGGCAGACGGTGCGAACCTTCGGCTTGATGTAGCGCATCGTGTCAAAGATGGCCATGCCGTCGGTCACGCTTCCACCCGGGCTGTTGATGTACATGGAGATATCGGCGTCCGGGTCTTCCATTTCCAGAAAGAGCAGCTGGGCGACGATGCTGTTGGCCAGCGCCTCGTTCACCTCGCCGCGCAGAAAGACCACGCGATCCTTCAGCAGGCGGGAGTAAACGTCATAAGAACGTTCGCCGTAAGGCGTCTTTTCAATGACGCTGGGTTCAAAGTAATAGTTGTTGTTGGTCATCATGGACGCCTCCTTAACAGGCGTTTATTTCTCAATTTCCTTTTTCGCTTGTATATGCGTCAAAGCGATTTCACACGCGAAACCGGCGTCGGGTCGATTACTCGGCCTTGGCGTTGTCGCAGAGGAACTTCACGGCCTTGTCGCGGATCACGTCGGCCTTGAAATACTCGCGGTCGCCCTCGGTCAGGTTCTTCTTGAGCTCCTCGACGCTCTGGCCGATCTGCTTGGCAAACTTCTCGATCTCCGCGTCGATCTCCTCGTCGCTCACTTCGAAGTTCTCGACGTTCTCAATCGCTTCGAGCACGAGGTTCGCGCGAACGCTCTTCTCGGCCTGATCGCGGTACTGGCCGCGGAAGCTCTTCTCGTCCTGACCGGTGTACTTCATAAAGTCGGCGAGCTTGAGACCCTGCTGAGCCAAGCGCGCCTCGAAGTTGCGGATCATGGAGTCGATCTGGCGCTCGATCATCGCTTCCGGAATCTCGACCGTGGCGTTCTCCATCACCTTGCCGATCACCGCGTTGGTGAACACGTTGTTGTCGCGCTCGGCAGCCTGAGCTTCCAGTTTGGCGCGAACATCGGCCTTGTATGCGTCCAGCGTGTCAAACTCGCTGATGTCCTTGGCGAAATCGTCGTCAAGCGCCGGAAGCTGGGTCTCGGTGATGCCGTTGACCTTCACGTGGAAGACGGCTTCCTTGCCCGCCAGCTCCTTCGCGTGATACTCGGTCGGGAAGGTGACGTTCAGATCCTTCTCCTCGCCGATGTTCATGCCGACCATCTGCTCTTCAAAGCCCGGGATGAAGGTGTGGCTGCCGATTTTGAGGGTCTGGTTCTCGGCGGTGCCGCCGGCGAACTTCACGCCGTCCACGCTGCCGGAGTAATCGAGGTTCACGGTGTCGCCTTCGGCAACCGGGCGGTCGTCAACGGCGACCTCGGCGGCCTGCTTGTTGCGCTCCTTCTCGATCTCGGCGTTCACCTCGTCCTCGGTCACGAGGGTGTGCTCGCGCTTGACCTCAACGCCCTTGTACTCGCCCAGGGTCACGTCCGGCTTGACGAACACTTCGCAGGTGAACTGCAGGTTCTTGCCGGCGCCGATCTGCTGGATATCGACCTGCGGACGATCGACGACCTCGAGCTTGTTCTCGTCGATGGCCGGGCCGTACACCTCGTCGAAGATCAGCTCGAACGCCTCGTCATAGAAGACGCCTTCGCCGTACATGTTCTCGATCATCTTGCGCGGGGCGTGTCCCTTGCGGAAGCCGGGGATCGCGACCTGGCCGCGCACCTTGATGTATGCCTTGCCCATCGCCTCGTCGAACTTGGCCGCGTCGATGTCAAAGGAAAGTTTCACCTTATTGCTGGAAATCTTTTCAACAGTGGTGCTCATGCTCTTATGCTCCTCTACGGTAATGGTTGCGCCCCGGAAATCCCAAAACGCTATCTTATATTATAGCACGGGGCGGATGGCTTTTCAATCCTCAATCCGTAGTATTGAAGCGTTTTTTTGTGGTTTTCGGTCTTTTTTTCTTTTGCTTTTCTGATTTTTATGCCGCGCTCCGCTTTTTTATGCGCGTATCTTTTCATCTTTGGGGCAGGCTAAACAAAAAGGAGGCGCGCCATGTCCCTGCTCTGTGTTCTTTCCGCCGCGCCGCGCACCCCGGCGCAGGTTCGCCCGCTCGCCCGCCGTCTGCTTTCCATGCGTCCCTGCGCGGATGCGCTGCTGCTCCTGTGCGACCTGCCGGATGCCTTTTCCGAGGTCATGCCGGAGGACGCGCCGCTGCTGCGCGCGCTGCAATCCGCCGTGATGGCCGCCGACGCGCGCTGTCCGGGGCATTTTCTGCTGCTCGTCCGCAAGCGCGTCTGGGATGACGCGGCGCGGCTGTATCTGGGCGAAAATCAGCCGCTTCTGCCCATGCAGACTGTCGCCGCGCTGCTCGCCCACGGGCATGCGCCGTCCGCGTTTGCCGCCGCCAGCTTTTCGCCCGCGTCTCTGGCCGGGCAGTTCTCCGCCGCGCTCTTCTGCCCCGCCGACGTCTCCTGCGCGCCGGATGTTCCGCGCCGCATGCTGGCCGCGCTGGGCGAATCCGGCCTTCTGGCCGCGCGCGTCCTGCCCCCGCTGGCCGACGACGCGCCGCTGTCAAACCGTCTGCCGGGCTTTTCTTTTTGGGAATCGCGCGCCGCGTCGGATGATTTCCTCGCCCGCCGCCATCGCGCGCGCCTGTCCGACGGCGTGCTTCTCGCCTCGTCTCGGGCTTTTTCCGTCGTTGAAAAATCGGATGGGTCGGACGCCTGCCCGCTGTGGGACGCTCCCGCCTTCGTGGCCGACGCTTCCCCCTCTCTGCGCGGCGCGCTCCGCCAGACGCGGCGGGATTTGGATCGTCTCTGCCGCCTGCCCGCGCCGACGGTGCTGCAAAAGCTCATGCTGTCCGCCCCGCCGCTTCGGCTTCTTCTGCTCTTTTTCGCCGCCGTGTCCGGCTGGGAATGGGTCGCCGTGCTGGCGCTCTTGGAGCCTTACGCCCTGCTGCATCCGCGCATGCTCCCCGCCGCGCTCGTGCGTCTCGCCTTTCTGCCGATGACGGCGCTCTGCGCGGCCAACGCATTTTTCGCGCATCGTCTGGCGCGTTCCCCGCTTCTGCGCGTCCGCTTTCCCGCGGGCGCGCAAACCCCGGCCGCCTGCGCGGTCTGCGGCGCGGCGCTGCTCCCCGCCGCGTTTCTCAGCCTGCGCGCGCTTGCGCCGCTGCTTTTCGTTTCGCTGCTCTGGCTGGCCGCGCCGCCGCTGTTTCGCGCGCTGACTCTCCCGGAAACCGAGCGCATCCCGCTCAGCGACGCCGAACGCGCGCGGCTTCTGCGCCTTGCGCGGGAAGCGTTTGCCGCCCCTGTCGATCATGCTGCTCCGGGCGCGGCGATGCTCGCCGCCTGCGGCGGCTGTATGCTCGGCCTTCTGGAGCCGGACGAAGCCGCGCGGCAAATGACGGCGCTCCTTCCCGATCTCTCGTCTGCGCCGCTTGACGCGCATGAAACCGCCTGCGCGCTGGCCGCCGCGCAGGCCATCCGCGAGCGCATGGCCGATTGCGACGCGGCGCTCCGCTCCCTTCCCGCGCAGATCGAGCGCGCCTGCGTTCCGGAAGCCGCCGCGCCGTGGCTGGCCGATATTCTGGATGGCGCACAGGCGCGCAGCGCGCTGTTCCTGCCCCTGCGCCGGGTTCGCGTCCCCTCGGTCGTCACCCATCCGCACGGGTTTCTGGCCCTGCCGGATAAAGCAAAAACGCCCGACGATGCGTGGGCGTTTCTGATGCTTTGCGACGCGCTCTGCGCGCATCCGTTTTATCCGCTCTTTTGGCGCTCTCCCGTCGCCGCTCCGTATCGAAGCCGGGTCACGCTCGGTTTCTGACCGGGCCGCGCAGCATGTCGCCCGCCTGCAATTTACCGCCGCAGGGAATGCGCACCCGCTCCATCGGCACGTTCACCACGCCGACATGCTCGCCCGTCCGCTCGATCACGATGTCCTCGATCACCAGCTTTTCGCTGCCCTTCGGCGTGACGGTTTCCAGCTCGTCGCCGACAAAGAAGCGGTTCTTCATCTCCACCAGCGCCTCGCCGCCCGACGCATCCAGCACATAGCCCATGTATTCGGCCTCCTGCGTCACGCCGACCGCCTCGCCACAGACCTTCGGCTGGCCGAAGTAAAAGCCCGTATCGTATACGCGGTGGCTGATCTTGTCCAGCTCCCCGCGCAGCCGCCTTTGCAGCGCCGCGTCCGCCCGATAGCCCGCCGGGCTTTCCGCGTATGCGTCCATGGCTCGGCGATACGCCCCGACGACCGTCGCGATGTAGATTTCCGTCTTCATCCGCCCCTCGATCTTGAAGCAGCAAACGCCGCTCTCCATCAGCCTCGGCAGGTGCTCCATCATGCAGATGTCCCGGCTGGAGAGAATCGCCGTTCCCCGCTCGTCCTCCTCGATGGGCATGGCCTCCTCCGGCCTCGTCCGCTCACGCAGGGTGTAGGTCCAGCGGCACGGCTGGCTGCACGCGCCGCGGTTCGCGCTCCGCCCGTTCAAAAAGCTGGAAAGCATGCAGCGCCCGGAATACGACATGCAGGCCGCGCCGTGGATGAACGTCTCCAACTCGATTTCGTTCCCGATCGCCGCGCTCATCGCCTCGATCTGCTCAAACGTCATCTCCCGCGCCAAAACGACGCGCTTTGCCCCCAGCGCCTTGTATACGCGGGCGGATTCGCTGTTCGTCGTGCTCGCCTGCGTGCTCACGTGCACATCCAGCCCCGGCACTTCCCGCGCAATCCGCGCAATCGCGCCGAGATCGGAGACAATCGCCGCGTCCACGCCGATGTCGCGCGCCCTCTGCGCCATCCTCACCATGCCGTCGAGGTCACCGTCAAAGGCGAAGATGTTCAGCGTCAGGTTCACCTGCGCGCCCGCCGCATGCGCCAGCCGCACGGCCTCTTCGAGCTGTTTTTCGTCGAAATTGTTCGCCTGCGCGCGCAGGCCGTATTGTTTTGCGCCACAATAAACGGCGTCTGCGCCGAAGCGCAGCGCCGTTTGGAGCGCCCTCATGTTGCCCGCGGGCGCGAGCAGCGAAGGCATTGTCTTCATCCTGTCCTCCGATCAGTTCAGGCCGCGGCTCTTGTCGTATTCCTCCCACAGCGGGCGATACATGGCCACGGCGGCGTTGTGCTCGTCCAGCGTCTTGGAGAAATGCAGCGCGCCGGAGGCCGGGTCAGTCGAGCAGAAGTACAGATACTTCTGCGCCACGTATTGCTCGTCCGGGTACAGCGCCGCAACAATCGCGTCCATCGACGGGTTGCAGATCGGGCCGACCGGCAGCCCCTTTCGGGTGTACGTGTTATACGCCGAGTTGACGGAAAGCTCGCTGTCGCCGAGCACCATCTTCTGCGAGCCGGTCGCATATTTGATCGTCACGTCCGAGCCGAGCGTCATATCCGCCTTGAGTCGGTTGTGGAAAACCGCGCTGACCTTGGCAAAGTCGCCCTTCTTGGCTTCCTTTTCGATCATCGAGGCGAGGGTCACCACCTCGTCCATCGTCATCCCCAGCTCCTGCGCGCGCTCGTCGTAGCCGCTCAGATACGCCGCTTCCATCTGCGTCAGCAGGCGCTTGATGATGGTATCGGCGCTTGAGCTGGTGTAAATCTCATAGGTGTTCGGCGACAGATAGCCCTCCAGCGCGTATTTGCGCTGGCTTGCCGTGCCGGTCTTCATCATCTCCTCGATGAAGTAATACCCGCTGTAAGCCTCGCCCGATTTGCACAGGCCGAGGAACTCGTCGGCGCTCGAGAGAATCTTCTGCTCCACCAGATAATTCGCCACGTCCTCCACCGTCCAGCCGGGGATGATGGTGATGCTCGTCGTCAGCGGCTTACCGTCGCCGGCAATCAGTTGATTGAGGATCTCCGTCGCGGACATCGCGCGCGAAAGCTCGTAGTCGCCGCTCTGGATCTTCTGCCCCATGCCCATGAAATCGGCCATGTATTTGAAGACGGTATGGTTGTGGATCAGCCCCGCCTCTTCCAGATTTCGGCTGACCGCGGAGAGCGAACTGCCGGATTTGACGCTGAAGGCGACGGTCTGGCCGTCCGCGCTGTCCATCGGCGAAAAGAACATGTCGTCCACCTTCTGCCAGCCGGTGTAAACCAGCCCGCAGATGATGACAAACGAGCAGACGAACACCAGAATCGGCCGCAGAATCCGCCAGATCCAGTCGTACCAGAAAAAGCCGTACCGCCTGCTTTCAAGCAGCTCGCGTTCCTCCGCGTCGCGGATCGGGCGCTTCTTTTTCTTCGCCAATGTCGCTTTCCTCCCGGTTTATTGCTTGTCGGGCACGTCAAAGCGAATGCCCGCCGCCTCGGTCAAAATCTTGAAGATATCGGCCAGCGTCTTCTGCATCTGCATTTCCGCCATCAGATAGGCCTGCACGTCGCTGTTCATATACAGCAGCGAGGCGAGCTGCTGAAAGCGCTGCATGTCCTCGCTGGGCATCTCCCCCGCCGCGCCGACCATGCTCATCTGGAGCTGCACCTGCAGCCGCTTGTATTCCTCCAGCAGCAGCCGGTTGGTCTCATCCGCATAGGCGCGCTCGCGCAGCTCCGCCAGCTGCACACATTCGTCGCTTCTCTTGATTTCCTCGGCCAGCTTGTGCGCCGTATCGTAAATGTTCATGCTTCAACTTCCTTGTTTTTTTATGTTTCCATGATGATCGGCAGAATCATCGGGTTGCGCTTGATGAGATCGAACAGATAGTTGTGCACCTCGTCCTTGATCCCGTTCTTCACGCTTGTCCAGTCGCTCTGCTCGATGCGGTCATACCGCTGCAAGACGTTCATCGCGACGTTCCGCGCGCCGGAAATCAGCTCCTCGTTTTCGCGCACATAGACGAAACCGCGCGAGATCAATTCCGGCCCGCTGGTCACCAGCCCCGTCTCCCGGTTCACACCGACGACGACGATAATCAACCCGTCCTGCGAGAGGTGCTTTCTGTCGCGCAGCACCACGTTGCCCACGTCGCCCACACCGAGACCGTCCACCATCACCGAGCCGTTGGGAATCGGGCCGGTGATATTCGCCTCGTCCTCGGAAAGCTCGAGCGCCTGCCCCATTTCCAGAATGATGACGTTGTCCTCCGGCATGCCCAGCTCCTGCGCCAGATGCGCGTGCCTGTGCAGCATGCGGTATTCGCCGTGCACCGGGATGAAGTATTTCGGCTTCACCAGTGTGTGCATCAGCTTCAGCTCCTCCTGACAGGCGTGGCCGGAGACGTGCACATCCGCGATGCGGTTGTAAATCACGTTCGCGCCACAGCGATAGAGCTGGTCGATGATTCTGGAGACCATGATCTCGTTGCCCGGAATCGGCGTCGCGGAGATAATCACCGTGTCGCCCTGCCGAATCTGCAATTTGCGGTGTTCGCTGTTGGCCATGCGCGTCAGGCCGCTCATCGGCTCGCCCTGGCTGCCCGTCGTCAGCACCACGATTTCGTCGTCCTCATAGCAATCCAGATCGCCGACGTCGATGAACACGTCCTGCGGGATTTTTAGCTCGCCGATTTCCATCGCCAGCTTGGTGACGTTGACCATGCTCCGGCCGACAAAGCAGATTTTCCGCCCGAACTCGATGCAGTTGTCCACCACCTGCTGAATTCTGTGCAGGTTCGAGGCGAACATCGCGATGATGATTCGCCCCTTCGCGTCCTTGAACAGGTTGTGGAAGGTCTCGCCGATCTTCTTTTCGCTCATCGTGTAGCCGGGGCGCTCCACGTTGGTGGATTCCGCCAGCATCGCCAGCACGCCGCGGCTGCCCCACGCGGCCAGCGTGTTGAGATCCGTCACCTCGCCGTCGATGGGCGTGTAGTCGATTTTGAAGTCGCCCGTCACGATCACCGTTCCGGCCGGGCACGTAATCGCCATCGCCACCGCGCCCGCAATCGAATGGCTCACCTTGATGAACTGCACGGAGAACGCGCCGACCTCGACCACGTCCTTCGGCTTCACGATATGGAACTGGATGTTGCCGATATTATGCTCCGCCAGCTTCCCGCGTATGAGCGCGCAGGTCAGCTTCGTGCCGTAAACCGGCGCGGGTACGCGCGGCAGCACATACGGCGTCGCGCCGATGTGATCCTCGTGCCCGTGCGTAATCAGATACGCGCGCACGCGCTCCCTGTTTCGCTCCAGATAGGTGATGTCGGGAATCACAAGGTCAATACCGAGCATATCCGCCCGCGGGAAGATCGAGCCGCAGTCTACCACAACGATGTCGTCGCCAAACTCGAAGGCCGTCATGTTTTTGCCGACCTCGCCCAATCCGCCCAGCGGAATAATCCTCAGCTTCGCCAAATGCGTCTCCTCCTTTCTGTCGTCTCCTTTTGTTTTTTATCTTCCAAAAGCCCTTTATGTCGTTCTCAGGCTTTCAAAATCCGAACATTTCTGAGGGATAATACCTCAAGTTTATTCAGTTCATTATAGCACAAAAGCCCTGCTTGTCAAAGTCTATCCCGCCAAAAAAGAAGGGAAGCGCCCGTTTTTTGAATCCCTTCGAGCGCTTTCCGTTCATTTTTTCTTTTTTTCTTTTTTTCTTTTTTTCTTTTTTCAGCCCGTCTGCAAGCGGTTCGCTTTTACAGGTGCCGCTCCAGCATCGCGGCGATATCGGCCTTGCCGCGCGCGCCGACCGCCTGCTCGACGACCTTGCCGCCCTTCATCACAACCAGCGTCGGGATGCTCATAATGCCGAACCGGCGCGCCAGCTCCGTCTGCTCATCCACGTCCACCTTGCCGACCACGGCGCGGCCTTCAAAATCCGCGGCCACTTCCTCCACCGCCGGGGCGATCATGCGGCACGGGCCGCACCACGTCGCCCAGAAATCGACCAGCACCGGCTTTTCGCCGCGCACGGCCTCGTCAAACGTCTTCTCATCAAAATGTACAACCATGTTAAGCGCCTCCTGTCTTTATTTTTTCGCATCCGTCTCTTCGGGATGCGTCACCGAAATGATCTTCTGCTCCCAGCGCCCCTTGGAGAGCTTGGGGTCAAGCGCGCGCATGATGAAATACGC
>ERZ827150.2624-NODE-2624-length-18977-cov-4.368301_pt1 | contig 18977 bp, 21 predicted proteins | sample MGYA00519779_ERZ827150 | MGnify/ENA primary metagenome ERZ827150 (study PRJEB31778, sample SAMEA3449267) | human gut metagenome | biome: human gut; feature: human-associated habitat; material: faeces | place: United Kingdom | collected 2010/2012 ...
GCGACGATTGAGTGGCAGCAGTGCCTCCTGCACCTCCACTTTTTTGACACTCTGCCGGGAAGCCGTGAGGCTTCCCGATTTTTGAAACGAGGGAGATACAAATGGGCGTCGCCATTCAAATTGACAATGTAACCAAAGCCTATGGCAAAAATATTGTGATTCAGGGCCTTTCGGCGGAGATCCAGCCGGGCGAGTTTTTTACCCTGCTGGGCCCCTCCGGCTGCGGCAAAACCACCCTTCTCAGGATGATTATCGGCTTTAACTCCATCGAGGGCGGCGAGATCCGCGTGGACGGCAAGGTCATCAACCAGATCCCCACCAATCGCCGCAACATGGGCATGGTGTTCCAGAACTACGCCGTATTTCCGCACATGAGCGTCCGGGATAATGTGGCCTACGGCCTCAAGACCCGCCACGTGCCGAAGGCCGAGCGCTACAAGCGGGCGGATGAAATGCTCAAGCTGGTGAAGATCGACGATTATGCCGACCGGATGCCTACGCAGCTTTCCGGCGGACAGCAGCAGCGCGTGGCGCTGGCCCGCGCTATCGTCATTCAGCCCGAGGTGCTGCTGATGGACGAGCCCCTTTCCAATCTGGATGCCAAGCTGCGCGTGGAAATGCGCAACGTGATCAAGCGCATCCAGCGGCAGGTGGGCATCACGACCGTCTACGTCACCCACGATCAGGAAGAGGCGCTGGCCATTTCCGACCGAATCGCCGTCATGCACGGCGGCGTGATTCAACAGATCGGCACGCCCAAGCATATTTACCAGCGCCCGGCCAACGAGTTTGTTTCCAGCTTCATCGGCCTGAGCAACTTCGTGGACGCGGAAAACGAAAACGGCACGCTGGATTTCGGCTGCGGCTATCGGGTGCCCATGTCCACCCTGCGGCCGGACGCGGGACGGAAGGTCTGCGTGGCCGTGCGCCCCGAGGAATTCCTGATCCGTTCCGCCGAGGAGCCAGGTATTCCCGCCACGGTGCGCTCCAGCGTCTTTTTGGGCATGACCCAGCACTATTTCCTCACGTTGGGCGAAGAAAAGGAAATCGAAGTGGTGGTTCCCAGCGACCGCAGCGACCTGATCCCCGACGGCGAAAAGGTGTCCCTGCAGATCGTCGCGGACAAGGTGAACGTCTTTGACGGCGAAAGCCGCGCTACCGTGATCCGCGAGGGAGTGTGAGCCCATGAACAAGCAGAAGCACTCGCCCATCTGGACGTTTCTGGCGCTGCTGGTGCTGGCGCTGTTCCTGATCTTCGTGGTGTATCCGCTGGTGCTGATCCTCTATAAGAGCGTAATCAACCCCAGCGACGGAAGCTTTACGCTGGAGAACTTCACCCGTTTCTTCACCCGCAAATACTACACCAATACGCTGATCAACTCCTTCAAAGTGACCATCGTGGCCACGCTCATCAGCGCCACGCTGGGCCTTCTGATGGCCTACATCACCCGGCAGTATCAGATCGCGGGCAGCAAGTGGCTGAACATCTGCATTGTGGTCAGCTACCTGTCTCCGCCCTTCATCGGCGCTTATGCGTGGATTCAACTGTTGGGCCGCAACGGCGTGATTACCCGCTTTATCAACGGGCTGTTCGGTGTGACCTTCGAGGGAATCTACGGCTTTGCCGGTATCGTGCTGGTTTTCTCTTTGCAGTCCTTCCCGCTGGTGTACATGTACGTCTGCGGCGCATTGCAGAATCTGGACAATTCCCTGAACGAAGCAGCGGAAAGCCTGGGAGCAAGCAACTTCCAGCGAGTCACCGGCATCATTCTGCCGCTGGTGCTGCCCACGGTGCTGGCTTCCTCTCTGCTGGTGTTCATGCGGGTGTTTGCCGACTTTGGCACGCCCATGCTCATCGGCGAAGGCTACCGCACCTATCCGGTGGTACTGTACAATCAGTTCATGGGCGAGGTCAGCAACGATAACTACTTTGCCGCGGCGCTGTGCGTCATCATCGTGGCCATTACCATGGTGTTTTTCTTCCTGCAGCGCTATATCGCCCGGAAGCATTCCTATTCCATGTCGGCGCTGAAGCCCATGCAGCCCCGCGTCCAGCGGCCGCTGCCGCGGTTCCTGTGCCACCTGTTCGTGTATCTGGTGGTGTTGGTGGCCCTACTGCCGCAACTGACAGTGATCGTGACCTCCTTCCTGAAGGAGTCCACGCCCGGCATCTTTACCAGCGAATTCACGCTGATAAACTACCAGACCATCTTTTCCAAAAATCCACGGGTCATTCCCAATACCTACATGTTCGGCCTGATCGCCATCGCACTGGTAATCGTGTTCGGCGTGCTGATCGCCTATCTGGCGGTACGTCGCCGCTCCATCATCACTTCGACGGTGGATACGCTGACCATGCTGCCCTACATTATTCCCGGCTCGGTGCTGGGTATCTGCCTGCTGTACGGCTTTGCCAAGCCGCCGCTGGCGCTGACGGGTACGGCCGCGATCATCATCATTGCGCTGATCATCCGACGGATGCCCTATACCATCCGTTCCAGTACGGCCATCATCAGTCAGATCAGCCCCTCCATTGAAGAAGCGGCCGTCTCGCTGGGAGCATCGGAGCTGCGTTCCTTCCGGGAAGTGACCCTGCCCATGATGATGCCCGGCGTGATCTCCGGCGCGATTATGAGCTGGGTGACGGTCATCAGCGAGCTTTCGTCCTCCATCATGCTGTACCGCGCCTCTACCCAGACCTTGACGGTGGCGGTGTACACCGAGGTTATCCGCGACTGCTTCGGCAACGCGGCGGCCTATTCCACCGTGCTGACGTTCACCAGCGTACTGTCGCTGCTGCTGTTCTTCAAACTGACGGGACGGCGGGACATCAGCGTGTAAGAAAACCCAAATTCAAAAGACGGGCTGCCGGTTTTCCCGGTAAGCCCGCCTTTTTTAGCTTTCGGTGCCAAGAATGCCCACCATCTGGTCGGTCAGCACAAAGGTTCCGCCCTGCCAGTCCAGCGTGTTGAGAAAATAACCCAGCGAATCGGCATTATACAGTCCGGCGATCCGCTGCCAGGCCAGCAGGGAAGACTGGCCGTCGCCGTCAAAGTCGATGGGGTAAAGCCCGCTGAGCGGATTGACAAAGCCCTCCATCGGCTCCCGCAGGCTTCCGTCGGCATTGTAGAGCTGATTGAGATAGTCGCTGCCTTTCCCGGTCAGGTCGATGAAATACTCCTGCCGGTTCAGCTGGCTGGCAGCCTTGACCGCGTAGCCATCCAGATACTGGATCTGATAAGTATAGGTGGCGTTATAATCGTCGCTGGCAAAAATTTGCCGGAAGGTTCCGTCGTCATAAGTATAGATGATATAATCGATGATGCCGCCGCTTCCGCCGGTGGGGAGGGACAGCAGAATATCCCGTTTATCCTTCCCGGTCAGGCTGACCAGAGAAATGGATGGGGCATAGGCTGCGTCGTCCGGCAGGGCAATGGCGGTGATGCGGCCGGTCGCGCCGTTTTGAATGACCAGACTCATCTGCTGCCATGCGTTGGAATCTCCGAACTGGACGCCGATGAGGGAGACCGTATCCGGAATGCCGTCATAGGTAACGTCTCCTTTGACGGAGGTGATAATGCTCGCTGCCATAGAAAGGCTCCTTTCCTGTTGCTGAGGTCAGCCTATGCGGGGCAGCGTGGGAAAATGTCCTGTTGCCGGGCAAAGAAACGATGAGGAGGGATCAGGATGTACGAAAAGAAGTTTGCGGTCATGCTGACCGATACACAGGAAATCAAAACACTGGAATGTGATCCGCAGGAAGAGCTTTTCGAGATTGCCCGCGGTACCATCGGCTGCGAGTGGATCGAACTGGTGGAGGCTGAACCTCTCGCAAAGAAGGGTTACCTGATGCTGATCGATGAGGAAGGCAAGCTCAAAAAGGGACCGGTCTCCATTAACTGTCTTGCCAACGATCTATATGGTGCTGACCGTCATGGAGACGCTATCGTCGGAAACGTGATGGTTGTTCGTGCTGAGAATGAACGTCTCACGCTTCTGACAAAGGAAGAAGCGACTGCTCTTGCTGCTGGACTTGAAGCGAAACGAGATCTGACCGTTGAGAAAATCTCAGCTGCCTTCGGGCTGAAACCCATCGTAAAGCCTGAGCTTGAAATCGTGGACTTGTCCTGGCGACAGAGTTGCAGGAAGAATAGCATGGAGCGATAATCATGATGACGGAAGAAAACAACTGGGTGGTTCACCAGTCTTTCAGAACCACGGAAGCCGAAGACGAGCTCATCCGTCAGAAAATGAAAGTCTTCGGGATCAGAAAGAAGTCGTTGCTGCTCCGTGCGATGGTTCTCAACTGTTACCTGCTGAAGCTGGATCTCCCAGAGATCAGAGAGCTGATCCGGCTCATGAAAAACCTGACAAACAACGTGAATCAAATGGCGAAAAATCTGCACGAACAGGGCTCCATTTACGAGACGGAGATCGATGATGTCAAACAAAGATTTGATCAAACCTGGGACATTCTCAGAGAAATCCTCTCGAGATTGGATCAGTCAGAGAAATAGGAGGAATCGAAAATGATGAAGCGCACACTGAGAATCGCGCTGACCCCCTTTATGCTGATTGCAAGGCTGGTGCTTGGCCTGGCTGCGTTCATCTCTTCTATTGCCTCGGCGGTTATTGGATTGACGGTTGGACTGTTCGCAGTTCTCTCTGTCATCGAGTTTGCGATCGGGTACTGGCAGAATGGGATTGCCTTTATGGTGCTCGCTCTGCTGGCCAGTCCGATTGGACTTCCGGCGGTTGCAAACTTTCTTCTGAACAGAATGGATCACATCCTTGGGTTCTTTGAAGGACTTCTCTGCTGAGAATCAGCAGTAACATGGCGGCGGTTTGTGTGAATCACAGATCGCCGTCTTTCTTTTTATGGAGGTGCTCATGGCAACGACACGCATCATTCCGATGCACATCAATAAGGGCAAAACGATTGCGCAATGCATGAAGGCACGGATCGATTATGTGAAGGATCCGGACAAGACAGAAGATGGAGAATTCATTTCGTCGTATGCTTGCGCACCGGAATCAGCAGATCAGGAATTTGTCCTGGCTCGGAATCAGTATCTTATGAACGCTGGCAATGGAAAGAAAAATGAAGTGATTGCCTATCAGCTCCGGCAGTCTTTTAAGCCAGGAGAGGTATCGGCGGAGGAAGCAAATCAAATTGGCTATGAGCTGGCGGAGCGCCTTCTTCACGGAGAGCACGCCTTCATTGTGGCGACACATACGGATCGGAAGCATATCCATAATCATATTGTATTTTGTTCAACAGCGTTGGATTGCTCTCATAAATTCAGAAATGTGTGGAACTCCAGCCGTCTTGTTGCAGAAATCAGCGACGAGCTTTGTCGTGAGCATCATCTTTCGATCGTTCAGGTTCCGCAGAACAAAACCGTTTCCTACGAGAAATGGGAGGGTGATAAGTCCAAATTGACGAGCCGTGATTCTTTGCGAATCACAATTGACGCTGCACTGCGGATGCAGCCAGATGGATTTGACGCGCTCATGCAGTTGATGGAAGAAGCGGGATGCTGGATCAAGCGAGGCGCTCATGTGAGCATCAAGCCGTCCGGCGGCGAGCGTTATATTCGTCTGGACAGCCTCGGCGCAGAATACTCTGAAGCAGCTTTGAGGAAAACACTCGACGGCCAACACGTTCACATTCCGAAAATCCCCAGGAGCGAATATACCTACAGTCAGGTCAAGCGGCTGATCGACATTGAAACAAAGCTCCGGGATCGTACGAAGGGTCGAGGCTATATTGTGTGGGCTGAGCGCAACAATATTGATGCGAAAGCCCAATCAATTATATTCCTGAAAGAGCATAACATCGGATCCATCGAAGAGCTTGATGATCAGATCAGCGCACTGAAGTCAGAGCGAAATGTTCTGCATGCCGCAATCCGGCAGAAGCAAAACCGTATGAAAGAGATCAACCAGCTTCGTCAGGCAATCCGTAATTACCGGCGGACAAAGGATGTTTATGCGCAGTATAAGGCTTCAGGCTGGTCTCCGAAATTCTACAATGAGCATCGGACAGAGATCGAAGATCACAAAAAGGCGCAGGCTGTCTACTCCTCTGTTGAAGGAAAGATGCCGACGTTAAAGGAATTATCTGCCGAATATGAGGCGCTGAAATCGGAGAAAGAAGCTGATGATGCCGCACTCGAAGAACTGAAACCGCAGCTCACAACACTGAATCACGTCAAGTATAATTTCGATATTTTGGAACGCGACTACCTGCCAGAAGAGAAAGATCTCCGACGGGAAGAGAACCCAGAACGATAACAGAGCCCCTGTGTCAGATGCTGTTCGCAGCAGCTTAACTGGCACAGGGGCTTTTCTTTTTTGCTTTTCAGGCGAAGCCAGAAGGTCGAATGACGCAGGAATACGACACAACCACAGAGCGCAGCTCTGGTTTTCAGGGGCTTGGGGGCGGAGCCTACCAACAAGCTTTTTGCAATTCGGCCCGGATTGCATTGCTTGCCAGTATTATCCCAAGATTGGAACCATATCTGCGTAAGTTTCCGATGGTCACGGTCAATCACAAAAAAACGAGTGCAAAAGCAGTAGAGTATTGAAAATAAAGCGCTTTCGGATTATAATGCTATTTGTGGGGGGTATTCTTGGGATTCCACTGCTCAAACATGCCCTCAGTTCAACAATTCTGACCTACTATTCGGGAGGAAGATGATTCACCATGGCAAATCGAATCAATTCTCGATTAGTTTTTGAACTGCTTTATTGTGTATATAACTGTAGTGACTCAAGGATCTATGACATGCTGCTATTCTATGATAAGACTAGTGCAGGCCCGAGATTTAAGCGGGGTTGCAGCGACGATAAAACAAAATGCACGTGGCCTAAGGATGCTTGGGGAAAACGGGTTAACTCAGAGCACGAAGATATAACAGCTAACAACTCAGAGTTAGAAAAGGCATATCAGCTCCGATGCGATGAGTTGGCCGCTGCTCTTCCATACGAACTACAACTTAAAACCGCACTCGGTGTGTGGTGCTATGAAACATTGGTCCATGCTTTCACTACCGGAAAGTTTGAGGGAAAGCAAGCCGAAGCCCGCAATGCTATTATATCAACATGCAGGATCTTTGGCGTTGCTAAGCAACGACTGAATTACCTATCAAAGACTACGGTTACGATCGAGAAAGCACTGTTATATATTGTAGTTGAGTGTGAGTATTCATCTGGAAAAAGTGTAGAAGAGGTTACTGAAGAAACTGACAATACAAAACTGATACTTAGTGATATTCGTGCATTTCTCGAAGGTCGAAATATAGAAAAAGGGACGGTCTTCATTATCTTTTCTTCAAATAAAGAATTCATATTCCGGCTTTTCCCCGAGATTTGTATTGATGACTTTTCCTCATTGGGCCTTTCTTTTGACTCAATTGTTGAATGTGGATACGATAATGAATACGCAATCAAAATTGGTAACAAATTTGCACATGATAATTGTTTTCGGATAAAGCAATTGGTTATAAGATGTAAGCAATTATATGGTGACATTGAAAACGCAAACGTCCTTTACTATAGCCTTTCAACATTGACGAACTTCATAACAGACACTCACGAGAAGGATGAAGTAATGTCTCGTGTTAGATGTTGCACAGATGTAAACCATCCGTACCGAGGTTTTGCTGTATTTGTGTTATATGCACTGTTGGGAATTAACCAGTTTATGCGTTTATTTCCAAGCATCACCAGGGCCCAAACTATTATGCGTGATCTCTGATCAACTTTTTACTATGTAATACTTATATGGGAGGATAATAAATATGGACAATGATTTCTTGCAGCAGATGAAAAGACAGGCTTTCATGAGTGCCTTAATGCGCGGTGCAAATAGCTCAAGCAATGATGATCTTTTATCTGATAATGATTCAGATAAAAGCCAAGCAGATGACAGTTTCTTCATTGCAAGTGTACGGGAAGCGGAAGTGCGCGTCGACGCGATGCCACTAGGCGTTAATCTCACAAGAGTAGCTGATTACATTGTTAATCCAGACAATCATGTGGTCGGGTTACCGGGAGAGTTTCATAATCTTCTGTCGTCTTACCTGGGACTCCGTGACTATTATCATGCGCTAATAATTGGAGAGTATGCTTTATCTTTCTTTCCATATGATATTGATCTGCTAGCTGACTCTATACAGGCAGCAGCTGGTTCTGCACAGTATGATAAGGGTGGGGATTTAATCCAGCGTGCAGAAAAGATAAACAAGCAGTATTGGGATTGGCGTTTATTCCTTATGATCGCTGATTATTATTCATCACAATTGTCTAGTTGTTCACCAGAGGAGTTCGAATCAATATACGGGAAAGGCTTGTCTATCACTGAAGAATACATGAAGTATCTACCATGGGATGATCGTGCTTACAATAAAATGGCAGAATACTATTTAATAAAAAATGAACGGCAGAAAGCACGAGCTATTCTGGAAAAGGCTATCTACGATGACATTGAAGGTTTAGATGGGACAAGACAGCATATCGTTGCTCCGCAGTGTTGCTTGACTATGATTGATAAAATACTAAGTGAAACAATTGAATATGATCGAATTGTCGAGATCGCTGAGAAAGGTATTCAATATACTGCTCAGGAACAGCCTTCTGCTAGAATGGGATACTTTAAGTTTAGGTCTGCAATGGCAATGGATGCGCTGATAACCCGTGATCATTATAAGAATAAACAGACGATCCAAGAAGCTCTCAGGGAATACCAATGCGCATTTGATTTGAACGGAGATATGGCATATGGCAAAACCATTCAGGAGCGTTACGCAGCGCTCAGCCAGAATTCTCAGAATCCTGTAATCGATATGCCACTAATAAAACGTCCTCTATTCAGTGATAATTCACAAGATTCTAACAAATAATAATCGTTCTCCTTTAACCAGATCATAGAGCGTAAATAAGTCATGCCTTCGAGAAATCGGAGGCTTTTTTGTTTGTTTGATAATTCAATTGGATATATTGATAGACAAAAGTTGAGTATGCTCATCTCGTCACCAAGAAATCCCATTGAAACGAGAGGAGGCAGATGTATGAACTCCAAAGGCATGGCTTACAGTGAATCGTTGCAACAGATTGAGGCCATTAAGGCGAGAAAGACGAATTCTGCACAGCCTAAGTTCTGGTTTGACCAGAATGTCAGCGGTCTTTCCAAAGATGGAAAGCAGCGTTTGAAGGAGCTTGAGGAAGAAGCGGCCGATATGACGTCTGCCCGGCATGTTGACAAGAAACAGCTTCGCTGTCTCCAGAAGCTGAAGAAAATGAAAATGATTGTCCCTGACTTCTATCGTCAGAATCTTGGACAGAAGCAGCTCTTCAGGCGTATGCAGGAGTTTTGCATTGAGCATGACATTCCTGAAAGTGTGGCTGTGAGATTGATCCCGAGATTTCTGAGCTTCATTCAGACTGGCTACATGAAGCCTGTCCTTCTTATTGGTGAAGCTGGCTGCGGAAAGACTACCGCACTGAAACTCCTTGTTGAATGGATTCTGAAGATCCCTGTCGAGAAGGTTAATGTGACACTTGAAAGCAGAGGCCGTGGTTTGAGTGGGACCGATGGGTCTTATCAGTCTGCATCTTATGGTATTCCTGCACGGGTTGCCTTCAAAAGCAACAATCTCCTTTATAGCCTGATCTTCGATGAAATTGATAAGTCTGCTGATCATTCTGATCGTACCAGCCTTGATGAGGAACTCCTTCCGCTTACCGATAAGTCCGGCGGAGAGGTCTACGACCAGTATCTTGAAAACACAATGGTGCTCCAGCATTGCCCGATCTTTTTCACGGGTAATGACTTGGAAAAGGTAAATCCGATTTTGGCAGATCGTCTGGAGATTATCCACTTCCCTGATGCTGACGTGCCGAGGATCAAGTCTATTTTGCACAAGTACGCGCAGAAACGCATGTTGGAACTTGGATATCATCAGTTCATCCACCTCGACTACTCTTTGCTGGATGAATTTATCTCTGACCTTGCTGTCAACTACAAAATTCATTCACTGCGCAAACATGAAGACATGCTCGATAACGCACTGGACAAAGCATTCCTTGCCGCTATGAAGCAGGAATCTGATGACATCGTTTCGGTATCGCGTGAAATTCTGAGCGAAGCAGAAATGGAGATCATTGCCGAATCTACCTCGGACAATTCTCGTCGCAGAATCGGATTCGTGTGATCTATAAATCCAATCACGAGGAAGAAAAGGACAATTTGCTTATCAACGATGTTATTCCGTAGATTCAGAAAGAAGCAGGGAAAAACTTAGCCTATGATAATGGACTGATATATCATGCTAAACCCGAAAGGATTACGATGTGGGTGTCGCAAGGGAAAGCACCAAGCGGCAAACGAAAAGCGAGATGACAGATAAGGAGGAAACGACAATGACTAAACTCGACATGATGGGTATCCAGGGTAGCACTTCCGGCACTGACGAGATGGACGCTTCTGAGCTCTCTAATCTTCCCATCGAGGAACTGGCTGAAAAGCCCGTGGAAATGTTGACGCAGTTGCCTACGGAACTGCTGGCTAAGCTTCTGGCTGAAATGCCGTCCGAGAAAGGCGCTCGTCTCCTTTCGGAACTGCCCGATTCGCAGCAGAGGGCGGTTCTCAGTGCCTTTGCTCGAATTGCCATGTCCCGTATCGGGGAAGATGGTGAAAGCGAGGATGCTCTTGACGATGACCAGGAAGACGAAGACGACTTCGATTCTGATGACGATGAGGAAGAAGACTCTGAGGATGAGGATGAAGACGACGATTCTGACGATGACGACGAGGACGATGAATCTGATAATGAAGAGAACGAGGAGACTCCTTCCACTCAGCATCGCAAGGGGTCCTCTGCTCCTGTGGGCAAGCGTGTGATCCTGCGCAGCGACTATAAGAACAATGCTTCTTACTGCGAGGCTGTGGTCAAATCCATGCACGCTGTGCTGCGCAAGATGGGTATCCACACAGAGATTCGCAATATCCGTCCTAATGTTAAGGCTTTCGCCTTTGACAAGACGACTCGTGGTGTTGACATTGATTGCCATATCCTGTGCGAGTATGATCGCTGCAATTACTGCATTGAGTTCAAGTTCAATGTTGACAACCAGCCTGGCCGCACTCCTATCATTGATTACTTCTGCCAGGACAAGAATTTCCCGTTGCGCTACGGCTGTCTGATCATGGATCATCGGGATGGCGAGAAGAAGCTCGAGTACTCCTCTTGCTTCTATGGCGCTTTCTCCGAGGAAGCCTTTGCGACGTACTTCGACCTGCTGGGCTCTACCTTGAAGGTGTATGCTTCTGACTATGCCAAGATTGCTGGCGAAAAGAAGCTTGATGCCGATCAGCGCAAGGTTGTGAAGAGCATGCTCGGCGATTTGTGCGCCTGTTTGCCTGGCCGCGTGAAGCCGGAGAACGAGGAGAAGATGGCCGCGGTTGCCGAAGCCCTGGGCGGCCATCTGAAGCCCTCCCAGAAGAAGCTCCTTAACTACATTGTGGAGCATGTCAAGTAATGCATTGCTGCGGAACCATCCGATGGCTGTCGACCATATCATCGACAGCTATCGGGCAAGGTTCATGATAACACAATGAGTTTGATTGATAATACTGCGGAGATGCAAACTAAGCATGTCGAAAGACAAGCACAACAAAAAGGAGGAACGAACCATGAGCAAGCCTGAAGTCTACTACACCGGCCGTGAACTGTACCGCCTGTGCTCCGATGACGGGGCCTACGACGGGAAGATCGACGTGCACAGCGATGGTACTATGCACGTCTACGAGAGCCAGGACGCCTACTGGGATGATCACAGCCACGCGGTTTATGACCGCTATGGCCATTACATCGGTGGCCATCCCGACGGTGAGAACCATCCCTGGATTGATCGCTTCCATGACTGATTGACCGACCACACAACGAGAAGGAGGAACGAACCATGAGCAAGCCTGAGGTTTACTACACCGGCCGTGAACTGTACCGCAAGTGCTCCGATGACGGGGCCTACAACGGGAAGATCGACGTGCATAGCGATGGAACTATGCACGTCTACGAAAGCCAGGACGCCTACTGGGATGACCACAGCCACGCGGTTTATGACCGCTATGGCAACTACATTGGCGGCCATCCCGATGGTGAGAACCATCCCTGGGACGATCGCTTTCATGACTAATCAGTGAGGCAGAGGGCAGCCGGGCCCTGCTATCTCAGAGCCCGGTCCCACTCTTCCTACACCAAATGCAAATCATACTATCAGAAAGAAAGTGTTGTTCAATGATATCTGAAAAAGATCGTCGTACCAGGATTAAGAACGAGTATAAAGCCATGCTTGCGTTGCCTTATTCGCAAATTCTCAGTTGGAAGCTAGCTCCTGGCTGCACTAAAGATAATCCAACGGCGTATTTGATCACTTATCGCAACCCTACACTGATCAAACTCGGCACGACTTATAAAATGCAGAAAGAAACAACTGTTCGCATGAATCTGCCAGAAGACTTTCCAGACAATCCGCCTAGTGTAATCGTTGTTGAAGGTGATATTCCATGGCATGTGAACTGGTGGCGTGATGGACGTATGTGCCCTGGCAATATCTGGTCCAAAGGAATGTGGCTTTACGCATTTATCGCGCAGGTTGGTAAAGTGCTGGCGTTTGATAAGAATGTCGGGAACCCTGGATCCGCAGCAAATCGTGATGCAATCCCATATTGGAATGAGCACATCAAAGAATTCCCCTACGGCAGAACAGATTTTCCACGTCCCCGTGGATACTGACACAAAAGATGATAAGTTCTCTTCAGGTGCGAAGAAAATGGACAATAGATAAGGAGGTGAGAATTATGGCTGATCATCAGCACGTGTGGGTACTGGTATCTCAGGATGACGACAAGTTCGTGTATCGCTGCGCTATCTGTGGCGAAATCAAGGTAGAGCGCCGCAACTGATTACATCGCCCATTGGCCGTCCCGTCCTGCTGCTTTGCGCCGGGATGGGACGCTGCCCCAGCAAACGACGTGCGATGTATCAAATTGTCTTGAGGGAGGAAAGAATAATGAAAGAAATAACCTTTATGATCTGCAGTAATGGTACTAAAGAAAGTGTAACCTACCCGGATGATCTGCTTCTCGGGACTGTAATTCGTGAATGCGCCGATCATGGAATTATCGTTCAGAACAGTCAGTATCTTGTCACGAAAGAAGATGATCGTGCGCTGAATCTGAACCGATCCTTGGCAGATAACGGCATTGTTGATGGCGATGTACTGTATGTTGGTTCTGTAACAAAAGCGGGGGCCAATAATGAAGACATTACTGTCACTTTCTGGCTGAACTCTCTGAGGCACGATATTCCTACTGTGTCGAATATCCAGCTTGGCGACCTCCTGTCTCAGATATCAGATGAAATCGGCAGTGCCGGTCCGTTTGAAGCTGTAAAGAAGGAATCCAGCGATGCACTTGATCAGAGTAAGACATTGAAAGACCTTGGCGTTGGTGATGGAGACGAGATTGAACTCGGAGCTATTACAAAAGCAGGCTACTAAAAGGACAAACGCCGAGCAGCCGTGACTCGCTCCGGCTGTTCGGCAGATCAATATAAAGATGGAGGCGCTTTATGGAAAACGAACGAACAACGGATCGTCAGGAACGGATTGAGGGGTTCAGTCAATCGGTGCTTCAAAATGCGAAGATCTTTCAGGGAGGTGTCGGCGCTACTGGAAACGAGACTATTCATAACAGTGCCCTCGTGGGCATTGGCTATATACTGGTTAGCGATATGGATGATATTGAAACAAGTAATATCTCGAGAACAGTTCTATTTACAAAAGCTGACATTGGTCAACAGAAAGCTCGTTTAGGCGCCGATCGTGCACAAGCTATGAATATTAGTGATGGTAAATGTGACGCGATTTCCGGAGATGTTTGTCATGTGCTTGGCGAGGGTGTTATCCGGCGTATGGATGTTGTGGAAGGTTGCTTTGATAATGAACAGACTCGCATCTTCCTTCAGGATATTTGTATGAAACTTGGAAAGCCTTATATCGATACGGGAATCGGTTCGTTGGACGGGAATGTCTTCACCAGTTCAGGTAAAACAGAATGTGCTTGTCTCATGTGTACCATGTCTCAGGAAGACGAAAACCATGCACTCTCACGGGTTCGCAATAGCTGTGATGTCACACGCAAAAAGGCAGCGAACGCCGGAAAGATACCAACAATCGTGACTTCAGCCTCTATGGTAGGAGCAAAGGCAACAGAGGAAGCCATTCGAGTTCTGCATCATCTCAAGGAACCAGATGGAGCTTTCACACGTTGCTACCCACCAGAGTATGGCGTATTGCATTTATATACGGCATGGAACAGCAAGCTGATGCACCATACGTATTCAGTTCGCGAAGATTGCAAGCATCATGACTCCTATGAGGCTCATGGCGGCGTGCTTGAAACGCCGCTATCCGCTCACATGACGTTGCGCGAAGTACTACAGTGGGTGCAGAGTAACCATAGGCATGCGTATGGGCTTTCTATTGCAAAAGATTGCATGTGTGCAGATCGTGGATTCATCACTAGTGCATACTGTGAACACTGCGGCAAGCCGATTGATATATATAGACCACAACCCGTTGACGATACTGATATGCTTTGTGATGATTGCAAGAAAAGTGGAGCACAACCGGATTCACTCTCTGGAGCATCGCTGAAGTTGAATTTCTCTCTTAACGATGAAGAACGCATATTGGGTATGACACTTCTTGAACTCGGGATTCCATTGGCACATATTCTTGAGTTCTATCCACTCGACGATGATGATGCAGATTCACTGTATCTCGAGCTGACTGCAGACATCAAAGAAGTAATGCCTAACCTACCGAACTGGTAACGCAAGGAGGTTTTCCAATGAACAACATCTTAACGATCAACGAGAATAATATTCATCGTTTTGATTTTGATGCTGTTACACACGACCGCTACCAAATCGGAGACCGAGTAACAAGATGCCATAATTGCAGGGCTGTTCTCAAAGTCGATTACGTCGCTAACGGCTGCCCTCTTTGTGGAATGAGGCCTTTTGTTTATGATAGTCTGAATCCTAATCATCTACCGCGTCATATTGCAAGGAAGAATGACTTGTTCGCGCTTCTTCTTTTTCTCTCAGCCGCCATATCTTTGATTCCGATGTGTTTTGATGGGATTACAGATCTAGTGTATAGGGCGTCTTTTGAAATAGATGCAGAATTATATGTTTCGATTACAGCCACCGTCACAACTCTATTAGTGCTCTGTCTACCGTTTACCAGGAGAGCATGGGCACATACGCAAAAAGGTTGGCTTTTAGTTTTCGCCCCTGCAATAGCTCCATATTTGCTGCTGCTGATTATATGGTGCGTTATTGGAGCCATCGGTTTGACAATTGGAATAGCATATCTTGCTTTGTGCATCGCAATTGTCGCTTTCATTTTTGCGATTTTCAGTGGAGGTTAATGAAATGAAAACCATGAATGGCATCGTCTCAAATACTGAAGAAAATGTTGTGCCTAATCGCATTCTCATCTTTTCTCCCCAAACTGCAGCGATTCTGCTAAATGAGAAAATTGGTTGGGGGAGGTTCGATTTTCCTAGGAATAAAACTGAACAAGGAGGATGGATGATCGGCCATCACATCACTAACGGTCAAGGCGAAATCATCAAGTCTGAAGTCCAATATATTCTTGAAGCCGAGACAGATGTTCGTGAACCGGGGTATATTGAATGGTCTGCATTGGAAGATATACGTCTTCAGCGTGCGTTTTTCACTATTCAAAGAAGTGTGGCAGAGACTGATCCTGAAGCAGCTAAGCATCTTGAACTTCTTGGATGGTGGCATACGCATCCCAATCGGCTTCATGTCTTTCTTAGTGGTACTGATCGAGCAACAATTCAAAGCAAGTTTAATAAGCCTGGACACTATTCTGTTGTCTTGAACCCACATCAAAAAACTTGGCGGGTGTTTGCTGGGCCTGATGCTACAGAGATTCATGGCTTTATTCCGCTGCCAGATGCAACAGTAACAAACAAAGCAGTAAAAGATAAAAAGCATAATAGGGGCAAATGGAATAAGCGTAAGCGCAAGATTTCTATGAAAAAGCAGAAGCGGAGGCGTTGATTCCATGAAAAGAATATACCCAAGTTCCATATCAGACAGCAATTCTTTATCTTCAAGGTCTCGTATTATGCCTCGAAGTGATTGGAAATTAAAAAACCTGCACACAGTCATGCTAAGGCCAGGAAGTATTATCCAGGCAATAGAGGCTGAATGGTGTCCGATTTGTCACAGCCGAGAATGCATTTCAGAACGCTTTAGTAATAATGCTGTGGTTTGGCACTGTGACGAATGTGGGTATGAATGGTAAGAAAGAAGGTTGCGGTATGCTTCCACCTGTTTTATATAGACATATACTTGACGAAAGGGGCAAGGAGGCGTATCGCATCCTGACAGATTCCTTGCTTCACTTAAAAACAGAAGTTAGGCTGCCATACTCGTATGCAGAGTCGAATGATGTTCAAACCTTGGTTAAAGCTGTTTCGCTTGATCACCCGGAGCTGTTTTATATTAATTGGTGGCAGTATAGAAGTCAGGCATCATTTTTTTGCTCACATGTCACAATTTGCTTCGATTTTCTTATAGATACAGCTTCAGTCAAAGTTTGCTGGTTGGCTATAGAAAAAGAAATTGCAAAATTAAAGCACATCACTTCTGATAATGGTTCTCTTTGGAGTCGCTATAAAACAATTATCAAGCATATTGTATCGACAGTGCATTATAACGATACTGGAAGCGCTTTTTGGGATCACACTGCAGCAGGTCCAATTCTTAGCAGTGAACATACTGCAGTGTGTGAAGGAATTGCAAAGCTGTTTCTCCTATACTGTCAGCATCTATATATTCCATGCGCTATAGTGATTGGGACATTGGACAGTAGTCCACATGCATGGAATCTGATTGAGTATAACGGTTCTGTTCGATATATCGATATTACATCTCTTATTGGCTCTCCGGTTATTATCGGCTTGTCATTGTACACAAAGACTGAAGAACAACTTCTGCTTGATGGCTATCAGTGGAATACATCGCAGATCAGAAGGCTTGTCTCCTGATTTATTGTATATGAATAATCCTTCCTGAGATATGAAAAAGTCGGAAAATGGGCGCAAAGAAGTCCTCCATCATACAACAAATATAAATAGCAAATGTGATGTTGAAGAATGATAATACCCTATCACCGCTGAAAAAATACAAGTTGATGCGGCTGGAATAGAATCAAATCTTCTTTTGGCAGGGATTTCTTTTGTACTCGCAAAGTACAATATTCAATACACCGATTTTCTGTACTGTATTTGTTTAGTAAACTTCGGTTTAGGTTTGCTAAATTTATGCAATATAAACGGAAACGACAGAAGCAATATACTTCAACACTACTCGGGGTAGATGGAAACATTGTAGATATAGCAAAAGCAGCAATATTTGATTCTTCTAGACGGTCTTGTCTTCTTGGTTACGGATCTGTGGGAAGAACAACTTTATGTGCATACTGTTTAGTTTTGTTAATGCAAATTGCAACACCTGCACTCATGATCGCGAATTTATGGAGCGTGATAGCGTGGTTCGTTTAGAAATTGGAGTCAGGGTTCTTATTCTCTCTTGGATCTTGTACTGGGCATAGTGTCAAGCATAATCGGCCCATCATACGTTCTGTTTATTCTATCGCTTGCATTTTTGTATGGTATACTAATTCTCAATGCGAGTTTTCGATACCATGAGACGATATATCTTTTCGTCTATTCAATTCTTATCTGTATTCCTTTCAATCTGCGTGTTAGTTTAATGTATGCAAATCTTCTGCTGAATGCAGATGTGAACTCTTTACAGGCATGGTCTCTATGGTTAGTCGCATCAATCGTATTAGTTAGTGTTGAAGAATTGATTCTGTGTTTCATTAGATACTTGATTTGGGGCGAACAGGATATTCTCAAGTAATGACACTAACCTATGGATAAGCGCGTAGAGTTAATTTCAAAAGAGAGGGGTGACTAAAGATGTTGAGAAAAGCAGTGGCTTTGTCTTTGAGCGTAGCTTTGCTTCTGGTTTTGTTCGTTTTTGTTGCAGATGCGGCAGTCTGCAGTCATGATGCTTACTTAAAAATGGCACTCGCCACGAGAACTGAATATCCCGTTTGAAATCGATGCAGCAAGGGTCGGAAATGGATTCATTCTATGTCTTAAAGACGGGAAATAACTATGTTTGATTATACAGGGAATTTTCAAAACCATGGAAAATGTATTTGCTAAGAGAGCTTGTTCACATCTCAACTTACACCTCTGAAGCGGTAGTTCAAGCACATTGAGAATAAAACAGAGGATGCCGGAAAGTGGCTTGAAATAAGAACTTTCCGGCATATTTCTTCTTTACCGATCGGCATATTCTCCTTGCCATCTAACGAATCTGCTAACGACTATCACATTTGTTGGCAGCGAGCCATTTTTCTGCCTACCACATTTCAGGCGGGCGATGGCGAATCTCCATTCAAAGCGGCTGTGATGGCAGAAAGCGGCTCTGCACAAGGAATCTACGTACCTTCCAGAGTTGAAAATGGACACTATTTCAGACACCTATTTGTTGGATTGCTAACGTCACAGCGCGCAGACAAAGAAATCAACTGCAAGTATTCGCGGAAAACTCAGCTAACAAAGGTGGCGGATTCAAATCTTCCAACTGCTTCTGCAATGCCCTTCCATTTTACGAAGTGACAAAACACGGATCTGGATTACGGAAAAACCCATTGAAAATATGCAATGAATATTCATTCATGCCAGGGTCCACATTTGCCGCATTATGGAATAAATGATGATGATTTCATCGTCTCCAGCTAACGATTTGGCGGTAGATGTGAAAGTCGAACACGCCGCCATTGTTAGT
>ERZ827150.2630-NODE-2630-length-18940-cov-14.907546_pt1 | contig 18940 bp, 15 predicted proteins | sample MGYA00519779_ERZ827150 | MGnify/ENA primary metagenome ERZ827150 (study PRJEB31778, sample SAMEA3449267) | human gut metagenome | biome: human gut; feature: human-associated habitat; material: faeces | place: United Kingdom | collected 2010/2012 ...
AGATCATTGCAACTGTGCTGGCCATGGTCATGGCTCTGGCACTGTGCACCACCGCTTTCGCGGCGAACATCGAGTCCGGCTTCCTTAAGAGCACCGATGCTGATAAGGCCGATCCTGCTACGGCGGTTACCCTGTCTTATACCGGCAACACCGATCCTAAGACCACCGATGGCAAGACCACTGCTGGTGTCTATGCGCATTATACCATCAATGGCAAGACTTATATCGTTGTGAATACTCTGGCTGAGGCTACCGATGTTCTGTACAAAGAGGCCGATGCCAAGAACGTGGTTCTGTACCTGGCTAAGATTCCCACTGCCAGCTATGTCGCCGGTAAGGTCTACAGCGATTTCGCCGACACTTGCGGCAAGTATGAGAAGCCCGCCAACTACGATGCCACTAAGACCTATTACACCTATGAGGTTGCTGGCGACACCTATCTGGCTGTTGCTGACAGCACCACTGGCAATGGCGTCCTGGTAGTGGATGGTAAGGTTGTTGTTGTGACGACTCTGACCGCCGCCACTAAGGTTGCTCACGTTGCTGTTCCCACCGTTAAGGATGGCAAGATTACTGGTTACACCTGCTCCAAGTGCAAGGCCGTTGCTGCTGAGGCTCCCAACAAGGCTTCTATTCCTTCCGGTGCTGACACTACCGGTCTGACCGGTAACTGGTATTGGACCACTGCCACCACTCCTTCCACTGACAAGAACACCTCCCCCAAGACCTTTGACGCTGGCATCGCTATGTACGTCGGTATGGCTCTGACCTCCGTCGCCGGCTCCGCTGTGGTCATCGGCAAGAAAAAGGAGTTCTAATTAAACTCAAAAAAGAGAAAGGCCCATTGGGCCTTTCTTTTTTTGCCTTTAATTATCCCACCCCCTGGCGGGGGTGGGGTGAATAGAGATTGCTTGCCCGCTGAGCCTTTCTTTTTTGCGCTTAATCAGCCCGCGCCTGTCGGCGCGGACGAAATAAATATCCCCCGCTGCCGCGGGGGATAAATATATAACCCTCCCGCTGACGCGGGAGGGATAGTAAAGATTGTTTTTCTGCGGGGGCTTCTTTTTGCGCTTAATTATCCCTCCCGCTGCCGCGGGAGGAATAGTAAAGATTGCTTTCCTACGGGGCCTTTCTTTTTTTGTACTTATTTATCCCTGGCCTAACGGCGCGGACGAAATAAATATCCCCCGCTGCCGCGGGGAATAAATATATATCCCTCCCGCTGCCGCGGGAGGGTTATAAGAGCTTCTTTTTACCCCTCATCCGTCAGCTTCGCTGACACCTCCCCCCAAGGGGAAGGCTTGAGGAACTGCCCCGCGCCACCTGTCTCCCTGCGGGTCGGTCGGTCCACGGGTCTGACACGCCACCGGCGTGTCATTCAACACCGCGGACCCCTCGAGGGGAAGGCTTGAGATACGGCCCCCAGGGGGAGGGCTTGGGGACGTTTTTATTGTGCTTTACACAGTGGGGCGAAAAGTGGTATAATACCGACAGAAATCAACACAAACGAGGAGGTCTTGTGATGAGATTGCTGTTCAAGGGCGGTACCGTGGTCACCGGCAAGGGCCCCCGCCGGGCCGATATCCTGGTGGAGGGCGAGAAGATCCTCGATGTCTGCCGCGATATTCCCGCCATCGGCGCACAGGTGGTGGACGTGACCGGGATGCTGCTGTTTCCCGGCTTCATCGATGCCCACACCCATTTCGATCTGGACGTGTGCAACACCACCACGGCGGATGACTTTGCCAGCGGCTCCCGGGCGGCGCTGCGGGGCGGCACCACCACCATCATCGACTTTGCCTGCCCCAACAAGGGCGAGACGCTGCACGACGGCCTGCGGCTCTGGCACAAGAAGGCCGACGGTAAGTGCGCCTGCGACTACGGTTTCCACATGACCATCGACGACTGGAACGAAACCATCGAGCGCGAGATCGACGATATGTACGCCGAGGGTATCTCCTCTTTCAAGATGTACATGACCTACCCTGCCATGATGATCGGTGACGAGGCCATGTACAAGGCGCTGAAAAAGCTGAAGGAAAAGGGCGGCATCTGCGGCGTCCACTGCGAAAACGCCGGGGTCATCGACGCGCTGATCGCCGAAAAGAAGGCCGCCGGCGAGAATGGCGTCCACTGCCACCCGGAGACCCGGCCCGACATCATGGAGGCCGAGGCCGTGGGCCGTCTGCTCCGCATCGCCGAACAGGTAGACGTCCCCGTGGTCATCGTCCACACCACCAATATCGAGGCGCTGGACGAGATCGCCAACGCCCGCTGGCGGGGCCAGAAGGTCTTTGTGGAGACGTGCCCCCAGTATCTGGTATTGGATGACAGCGTGTATTATAACGAGGACTGGCTGCAGGCAGCCAAATACGTCTGCTCGCCTCCCATCCGGAAGCCGGCTGACCGTGAGGCGCTGTGGCGGGCCATCCGCCGCGGCGAGGTGCAGACCGTGTCCACCGACCATTGCAGCTTCACTACCCAGCAGAAGCTGGCGGGCCGCGACGATTTCACCGCTATTCCCGGCGGCATCCCCGGCGTGGAGACCCGCGGCGAGCTGATCTACACCTTCGGCGTGGCCAAGAAGAAGATTGGTCTGGGCGCCATGTGCCGTGTGCTGGCAGAGAACCCCGCCAAGCTGTATGGCCTGTTCCCGCGCAAAGGCGTACTGGCCCCCGGCTCCGACGCCGATATCGTGGTCTACGACCCCAACGCCGACCACGTCATCCACGCTGAGGATATGGTGGGCGCGGCGGACTACAACCCCTATGAGGGTGTGGTCACCAAGGGCTCCATCCGCCAGGTGTGGCTCCGCGGCAAGCCCGCGGTGTCCTCCGGCAAGGTGCTGGCCGGGCCGGACGGCAAATACCTGCCCCGGGGCAAGTGCCAGCTGTAAGGAGGCGAGGCCATGTTGGACAAGACGTTGGGCTATATCCTCTGCTGCCAGTCCCCGGCGCTGTTTCTGGCCGCGCTGGCGCTGCTGGTGGCGTATCTGGCCGGGCGCAAGCACAAGGTCCGGGCCTTCTTCCGCCTGCTGCTGTGCATTTTGTGTGCCGCCGGCGGCGTGGCGCTGTATTTCCTGGGGATCTACAAGGAGTATTTCACCATCCGGGACTTTTTCCTGATCCGCACTGCGGGCTGGATCGGCCTGGCCATCGCGGCATTCTTTGTGCTGCTGGCTCTGGTGCGGGCGTTCTTCGCTGCCGCTGATGCCCGCCGCGAGCAGAAGGCCGCCATCCGTGAGGAAAACGAGCGCCTGGCCCAGGAGGCCGCTGAAGCCGCGCAGGTGGAACCGGCCCTGCAAGTCCCTGCTGTGCCAGAGGCTTCCCCGCAGGAGCCGGTACCCGAGGCGGTTCCGGAGCCCGCTGCCGATTCCACCGTCGAGACTCCGGTGCCAGAAAGTGAGCAGCCGCAGGGCTAAGTTGACAATAATATAAATTATGGTAAACCCATCGGCCGCACAAAAATGCGGCCGATGGGTTTTTTGTAGGCAAAGCAAGGCTCCCGGGAAACAGATGATCTGTCTCCCGGGAGCTCCCCTCCTGTCGCGCGAGGCCTGTACCTCACGCCCCCTACGTTGTTTTATGGTAGCACTCTATGATTGTAGTTTCAAGAAAATCGGTGATTTCTTAACGCAGTTTTAACGGAACGCTAACAGGGGCGCGAAAAATCCCTCCCCCTGGGGGAAGGTTTTTGCCCATTTTCATGGGCCTTATCGTTATTCTGCACAACAATCCCCCTTAAATTTCTGCCTATTGCGAATTGAATTGTTCGGTGGCCGGTGATAAATTTAGGTTGGTATTTACCGAAAAGTGGTGAAACGGAGGGGTTTTTAAGATGAAACGATGGTTTTCCGGGCTTTTAGCGGCGGTTATGGTACTGCTTTTGCTGCCGGCGTCCGCCAGCGGCGAGGATCCGAAGTACTATGTCTCTTTGGACAGCACAGCAACATCTGCCGAAGTAAATAAACCAGTGTCGGTGGCGCTGTTCATGGGTCAGGAGCCGGGGGATCTGGCCTACAATACCTTCTTTTTCCAGTTCTCCTATGACGCGAAAAAGCTTGATTTCGCAAACGCAGCCATCGGCAACAGCAGCGAAACTCCCGCCATTATCAACGACAACTCTGACGCTGGATTGCTGACCATAGGCGGCTACGGAGAACCGCGCTCCGACCGCTTTATCACGCTGAATTTCACCGTAAAGGCCGCCGGTGAGGCCACTGTGAAATTGGTCAAGGCACAGATGGACGTCCGCGCCAACGCGGCAAAGGACGCCCAAACTGCCAGTGTACCGGCCGGCCAAAGCGACACGGTGACGATCCTGTGCGGCGGCTTCCCTGTTGTGCTTCCGGATTGTGCCACCGGTGACGCTTACGTGACCGCAAACGGTGACTACACCTTCACCGCCGATCCCGGAAAGGACTACGGCTTTTCGGCCACCGTGGATGGCAAAACGGTAGCCATCATCAACAACGGTGACGGCAGCTACACGATCAAAAATGTTACCGGCAAGCTGGTCATCAGCGCCAACAGCACACCCACTGTCAAAACATACGCGGTGACCGTCAAGGGCGACGGCTCCGGCGACGTCAGCGCCCCCACTTCCGCAAAGCATGGGCTGGACTACACCTTCACGGTCACGCAGGCCGCCAACTACGACTATGCGGTGGCCGTAACGGTAAACGGCCAGCCGGTGACGTGCACTGTCAGCAGCAGCGGCAGCCGCTATACCTATACGATCTCGGCGGCGTCTGTCACCGGCCCGGTGGTCATTACGGTGAAGAAGGCCCCGCAAAGCGGCACCACGCAAATCGTGCTTACGGGCAGCGGCGCCGCCGATATCTGGGGTGACGTTACGTCCTATACCGTAAAAAGCGGTGAAGCTTTTACATTCGGTATCAGTCACCAAGAGGGATTTGACTACACGGTCACCGTCATGGCCGGTGAAGAAACCCTCACGCTCCAGCGCAACGAAAATGCCAGCACTTACACCATTCCCGGAGACTACATCAAGGGCGGCATTATCATGGTGAGCATCACCAAAACGGCACAGCTTGCATTGACGGTGAACGCAGCCGAGTATGTGAAGCTCATAAATGGCAACGCCGTGTGGCTCATCACCGCTGTGCCGGAAACAAAGCTCCCTGCGACCAAGTCCCTCTATTACGGTGATACGGCCATGTTCTGGTCAGAGAAATACGAAGCCTATGCCTGGCTACTGGTCGGCAAGGGTACGGCGGCAGATATCGCCGCCGCGGCGAAATCTGCGATCTCCGTTAAGGGCAACTCCACTGTGTCGGTATCCTACGGCGGCGACGTCAACGGCACGGGCCGTATCGATATCAACGACGCCCAGTATATCTATGACCTCTATAATACCAAACACTCCGCACTTGATATGGAGAAGTTCCTCCGCTGCGATGTCAACGGTGACCGCGAAGTTAACGTCGAAGACGTACGAATGGTTGTCAGCCTGCTGCTGCGCTGATAAGTTAAAAGAGAAGCGCCTGAAGGGCGCTTCTCTTTTTCTTGCCGGTCAAAAAGCTTGCGAAAGCCGTTATGCAAGGCTCCACGGCGAAAGCCACGGGGCTTTCTGTCAGGACTCCATGTGTTTGCCCAGAAAGGACGCCACGGTCTGGGCAAGCTTACACTCCGTCTCCCCCGCCGGCTTGCCGTCGGGAGAGAGAAAGAGCACCGCGCCCAGCACGTCGCCGCCGCAGAGAATAGGTGCCGCCACAGCGGCCCGGAACTGCTCGTTCTCATCGCTGACGGCCACACCCTCGCCGCAGTAGAGGCCACGCTGGTCCATGACCTGCTCCAGCGCAGGGGAGACAGGCTTGCCCAGCAGTTCCTTCTTCCCCGCCCCGGCGATGGCGATGACCGCATCGCGGTCGGTAACAGCGGCTGAAAAGTCCGTGCTGCGGCTGAGGGTATCGCAGAACTGTGCGGCGAACTCCTCCAACCCGCCGATAAGGGAATACTTCTTGAAAATAACCTCGCCGTCACGGGTGGTGTATATCTCCAATGGGTCGCCCTCGCGGATACGCATAGTGCGGCGGATCTCCTTGGGGATGACCACGCGGCCCAGGTCGTCGATGCGGCGCACGATGCCTGTTGCTTTCATATATGAAATTCCTCCAGTCAAAGCAGATTTTACATCCGTAGTCTTTGTCCGGTGTCGGAGGAATATACATCCGCCGCACATGGTGCTTCATTACACAGAACAGCCCGCTTTGCAAAAAACAGACCCGCCCTCAGGCGGATCTGTTTTTTACCGTGTGCCGCACAGCGCTGAACAGCTGTTCAGCAAAATTTCACGGCAGCTCGCGTCGGACGCTATTCCGGCTCGGACTACGTCGGGAACGCCCGGTCTTCTCCCTCGATCCTGTCGATGAGCCGCTGGATATAGGGGGCAGGCGGCGGGACGTTTGATACAGTATCACATCGCAACCCTGGATTGGCTCCGCGCCGCAGGGGCGCTCCACCAGACCGTAAGCATCCTTCAGCACCCGGGCCAGGGGCGTGATGTTTCGCCTTTCCGCGGCGCACACCAGCCGGGCGGTTGTCTCCGCCTCAATGGGGCTGTGCTCATTGTCCAGGATAGCAAAATCCAGCCCCGCACAGCCCAGACATTCCACCACTGCGGCACTGCCGGTACCCACGAATGTGCCCAGCGGCTTCTCGCCTCTGGCCAGCTTTTCCTTCAATATGTTCCGCATCTCTTGTTCTCCTGCGTTGTTTTCTATTTGTCAACTGCGGCAGCTCAATAATCCGCGTTCAGCCAGGGCTTCTGGACACAGTACAGCAGCTGCGCCAACTGCCGCGCCTTTTCGGCGTCATCTGCGGACGCCGCACCCAGCCGCAGCAGCGCCGTCAGACCGCAGGACCCCATCAGCAGCGCCGCCAGATCCCCCTGCCGGCAGATCACCGTCACGTCCGCGGTCCCCTCTGCCACGGCCCAGCGGCCATCGGCAAAGCCGATACGCAGCTCCTCCTCCCGGTCCGCCATCTCATCCCGATAGCGGAAGGCCGCCGTCAGCGTCCCCGCCGGGAAATTCCGATAGCCGGTCCGCCGCACGAAGTCCGCCCCGTCCGTCAGCTTGAACATGGTCCCCACGGCAGAAACATTGGTCTGCAAAAAGCCGTAGTCGATGTAGTTTCCGGACACGTCCTGCGGATCGTCCAGCAGATGGTGGAAATCCTCCTCCCCTGTCCGCAGTATCACTGTCTGGGCCAGATCCTCCTGCATCCGCAGGCCGCCCAGCAGCGCCCGCAGCACTGTGCCGTTCTCATACACCAGTTCCTCCACGCTGAGCCGGTTTTGGGTATAGTTGCACGCACTGGCGCTTTTAAACCGATAGGCCGCGTAGCCTAACAGGCGTCCGCCGTCGTAATAACCCATACGGCGCACCTGAATATCCCCCCGGGCTCCGCGCAGCTCCTCGTCGAACTTCTCCACCATGCCATGGTTTCGGGCGGCAAAGCGCCGCTGGCAGTCCATCGCCTGGTCAAACTCCTCCGGCTGCAGCAGGCGCAGGTGCGCCCGCACCTCTCCGTCCAACCGCGGCAGTGCCCCGGTTGGCAGATGGTATTCATATAACTTCCCGCCAAAGCCGTAGCCCATCCGTCGGTAAAAGCCGATGTTGAACGGCAGCAGCATGGTCAGCAGCGCGCCGTTTTCCCGTGCATAGCGCTCGGCATACCGTATCATATACAGCGCCGCGCCCTTCTTCTTGTGCAGGGGGTGTACCTCCAGCGCCATCACACCGCAGGCAGGCTGCATGACCCCAAAGAAGTTCATGGAGAACAGGATCAGCTTCATGGTGGCGATCAGTGTGCCGCCCTCAAACAGGCCCATCGTCCGAGTCTGGGTGTCCTCCCGCAGCTCTGTAAGATGCTTGCTCCGGTAGTGTGCCCGGCATTCCTCGTCCAGCGTCTTGTACGCCGGATAGGAATTGAGATAGATGTCCAGATACGCCTCTATGTCCGCCTCCGTCACCGGATGGACATCCCATGCGCGGTCCGCTGTCACATTACCCATAGGTTTCTCCTTTCTCGCCGTTCCGCAGTATGTTCTCCTTAGATTATACCTTTCCCCGGCCCGTTTCGCAACAGGCAGTTGAAAGCCCTCCGGCAGCTGCCGGAGGGCTCATTTCATTGTCCGTATACACGTATCCCTCAGATACTCTTTTACAGCAGGGTCAGAAAGTGCCCGGTGTGTACGCCTGGTCCACGGCCGCCGGCCTTATACCAACTTTTCCAGGGCGTCCAGATCGCCGGCCTGCAGCAGCGGGATAGCCCGCCGTACCTGCGCCTCCGGCCAGTCCCACCACCGCAGCTTCTCCAGCCGCGCGGCGGTCTCCTCGTCATACCGCCTGCGGATGGGCTTGGCCGGCAGGCCGCCCACGATGGTGTAGGGCGGCACATCCTTTGTCACCACGGCGCGGCTGCCGATGATGGCGCCGTCGCCGATGGTAACGCCCGCCAGGATCACGGCCTCATAGCCGATCCATACGTCATTGCCCACCACGATATCCCCGTGGTTATCCCAGGCGGCGGCAATGTCCTCGCACGCCGTCCCCAGCCCCCACTCCTCGAACATGATGGGGAACGGGTAAGTAGAGAGGCTGCTCAGCGTATGGTTGGCCGCATTGAAGATAAACTTCGCCCCGCAGGCGATGGAGCTGTACTTTCCGATGATCAGCCGGTCATGGTTGCACTCGGGATAGTGGTACAGCACGTTGTTCCGCTGGAAGTCCCGGGGGTCATTGACAAAATCGTCATAGATGGTGTACGCCCCCACCTGTATGGCAGGATCTGTGACCACGTTCTGCAGGTACACGGTGCTGTGTCCCTGAGAGCGGGGATATATTTTCCATTCGGGTATCATAGACTCTCCTTTATTTTACAAAAGCTTCTCCCAGCGGGGCGTTCCCCATCCGGCGGTATCGAAGCACTCCCGCACAGCGCGGCACATCCATTCCAGCTTCTGCCGTATGGCGTCTGACTGGATCAGCAGCCCCGCCTCGTCCTCATGTACCATGAAATACTCCATGATCCGCGCCCGGTCCTCCTGTGCCGCCAGCTTGGCGTAGCTGTCCACAAAGTACACGCCCTCGCTGTTGTCGAACATGGTCCAGCGGGCATCGTACCGGTCATAGTCACCGCTGTCGTTCCAATAGGTAAAGCCCGCCGGGTTCAGTGCATTCCAGTCATCCCAGTTGAAGCTGGTGTAATCGCGTGAGAGTATCTCTTTCTCCGTAGCGTGCCAGATCTCGTGGCAGACAGTGCCCTCCCGCATATAATCCGCCTGCACATCCAGCGCGATATACTGCCAGTCCGCCGAATCGTAGGTGCAGCCTACCACGCCATAGTCGCTGTCGATGTGAGCCACCAACAGGAAGCACAGCCCACCCTCACCGGCACCGTTGCGGAACTGGGCCAGAAAGCCCTCTGGATACAGGGCAAAGCTGCGATCCATTGCCGTCAGCACGGCACGAATGCCGTTCAGCTCTGCATCGGCGTCCATGGTGTCCGACAAGGTGATAGGATAGCTGCTCAGCTCTGCCGCCTCCCGGCACTGGGAGGACAGCAGTATCCGCACGCCGTATCGCTGTTCCAACACATCCGCCTGCTGCCGCGCTTCCTGTAAGCTCTCTGCCACCGGCAGGCCGTTCAGGGCACCCCAATAGGCCTGCAGCAGTGTCTCATCCACCGTCAGCGGCGACGGGACGGACACCGCTGACGCTACCGGCTCGAAGGTCAGCTGCGCCGGGTCTATAACGTACAGCCGGAAGGCGCCGTTTTCATACATGCCGCCCACCAGCAGGCCTGCCTCCGGCAGGGCGCAGCAGTCGTACATCTCACCGGCGATACCGTTAGCCGTCAGGTCGCAGGCCGTGATGCTCTCCCCCACGTTATACAGCGTCGTGCGGCCCGCTCCCACACCGATCAGCTCCTCCGCATCGCCGACGGCGTACAGCGTGCCGCCTGCGTCCAGAAACAGCGAAGCATCGGCGAACCAGAACGTATCGCCGCTGCCGCACAGAGCGGAATATCCCATTTTATCGTTGTCAAAAGCCAGCAGGCTCATGCCGCCCGCCGGCGCCAACATCACCTGATACCGCTGCTCCTGCAGCAGGCTGATCTCCCCCGTCTCCGGGTCAAAGACCGCCGTACCGCAGACGCTGCCGTAGGGTGACAGGAGGAACAGTGCCGCCATCCGCCCGCTTGCCGCATCATAGGCTGTCAATTCCGCGAACCGCAGCTGTGACAGCGCCGTTACCGGCTGTACCTCTCCTCCGGCTACGTTCTGACAATGCAGCACCCCGTCCCGCAGGAAGTAATAGCTCTCCCCGTCATATGAGAAAAAGCCATCCACGTTCTCCGCATCAAAGCTGCCTGTCTCCGTCAGCGCGTCGTCCAGGAGCTTCCAACGATTCGTCTCCCGATCGCACAGCGCAAATCCATGCGCCAGGGCCTGCCGCTTCGTATCCCAAACCCCATCCAGCGTGACCTCACGCTTCACGGTGTCCGCTTCCGCATCCACCAGCTGCACAGTGGTCCTGCCGCTCTCATAGTCCGCCCAGCTGATCAGCACCGTGCTGCCGCCCGCCGGATACAGCCCGGACAGGGATGCCGGGCGGGTACATTCCAGTGTCTGCACCGGCTCGCGATCCACCTTCTCCCCCAGGCTGCACCCGGGCAGCAGCACCAAAAAACACAGCGCTGCCAGCAGAGCCGCCGTATACGACAGCAGACTCACCAGGTCCAGCAGACACAGCTTCTGTGCCAATGTCTTATTTGTTTTCACTTCAACACCTTCTTCCCACCGGAGGAGTATACCGCCATTATCCCATGGCAGCCATTGCTTTTCCTTACATTTCCTGCGATTTTCTTACAATTTTGCAAGACGGCCTCTTAGTGGAATAAATGATGCACTGCATTCTCCCTCTCTGCAAATTCCGGCAGCTTCTTCGGCGGACCGTAATACGCCGCCAGTGCACGGAACTCCCGTCGAAAGGCTTCCCGAAGCTCCGTCTCTGTCAGCGCCAGATGCCCGGTGTTGGCGAGGATGGCCAGTCCGTAGGAATAATACGTCATATCCCGGTGAAAGGCCCGGGCCGTGACCTCGTCATAGCCGAATTCGTCCATGACGGTCCGGATGATCTCCGGCTCCAGCACGTCCTCCTGATGGCGGCCCGGCTGGTTGTCCTCCAGGTACAGCCAGCGGAACAGCTGCTTTTCCTGGGCCGCGAACTGCACAAAGCCCATGCCGTAGCTGCTGTACCGACTATCGCGCCCCTCATGCGCCCGCAGAGATTCCTGTACCCGCTGGGTATGCTGCTCGATGGCCCGCTGGGTCAGCGCGGACTTCAACTCCTCCATATTGCGGAAGGACAGATAGATGGGCTGGGTGGAGCACCCCAGCGCCTTCGCCACACTGCGGGCGTTGATCGCCTCAAACCCGCCGATGCGGAGCACCGCCTCCGCGGCGTCGATGATGGCCTCTTTGGATATCCGTTTTGCTGCCGGCATTACGCTCACCTCAATAATCACTATATGTTATCAATAACAATACGTTATTATATGCCACTGTGCGGCCTTCGTCAAGCGCAAAAAACAGCACCCCGCACACACGGGCGAGGCGCTGTCATCCTTCTAATCCGGTTTGTTCAGCAGTACAGACACGCTGAAGCGCCCGTTTTTCGCCAGTGTCCGCAGGCATAAACACGCATGATCTGACCGCCCTCCGGCATCACCGGAGGGTGGTTTTACGCCGCTTGGGCTGTACAGCTATTTGTGAGAAAACGGTTGAGTTTCCCGTTAAAAACGTGCTATACTGAGCACACTATGCACAAAGGAGACCACACCATGCGAAAGCTTGAATGCCGCCGAGAGGCGCTGTTTCAATACCGGGGCCTGCCACCTGTTGGCATGGCCGTATCCATGGCGCTGCAGCACCTGGTGGCTATGATCGTGGGCTGCGTAACCCCAGCCATCATCATTGCCAACGTGGCCGGACTGGCGCATGACCAGCGGGTTCTGCTGATACAGGCATCGCTGGTCATGTCCGCCGTTACCACGCTGCTGCAGCTGTTTCCCATCGGTGGGCGCTTCGGCGCGGGGCTGCCGGTGGTCTTCGGCGTCAGCTTCGCTTATCTGCCCAGTATGCAGGCCATCGTCTCCGGCAGCGGCGGGTTGGCCGCTGTGTCGGGCGCTATGATCGTGGGCGGCGCGGTGGCAGCACTGGTGGGCATCTTCATCAAGCCTATCCGCAGGCTGTTCCCGCCGGTCATTACCGGTACGGTAGTGTTCACCATCGGTCTGTCTCTGTACCCCACGGCCATCAACTATATGGCCGGCGGCACCGGCAACACATATGAAAGCGTTGTGGTGCAGCGGGGCCTGCCGGAAGCGCTGGTGTACGGATCCTGGCAGAACTGGGCTATTGCGGCATTTACACTGGCGGTGGTGCTGGTGCTGACCAATCGCGGCAGGGGCATTTTTAAGCTGGCGTCCATTTTACTGGGTATTCTGGCGGGCTACGCCGTCGCTTTTGGGGCCGGGATGGTGGATCTGTCCGGCATCGCGGGGGCCGGGTGGTTCTCTCTGCCGGAATTTCTGCCCTTTGGCGTGACATTTGAACCCTCGGCGTGCGTCGCACTGGGGCTGTTGTTCGCCATCAACGCCATTCAGGCTATCGGCGACCTGACGGCCACCACCGTGGGCGGCATGGATCGGGAGCCCACCACGCAGGAGCTGCGGGGCGGCATCGCAGCCTATGGCGTCAGCAACATTCTGACAGCGTTGCTGGGCGGTCTTCCCACGGCGACATACTCCCAGAATGTGGGAATTGTAGCCACGAATAAAGTTGTAAATCGCAACGTTTTTGCGCTGACCGGAGCGTTTTTACTGCTTGCCGGTATCATTCCGAAATTTTCCGCCGTACTCACCACCATCCCGCAATGCGTGCTGGGCGGGGCCACGGCGGCGGTGTTTTCCACCATCGCCATGACCGGCATGAAGCTCATCGCCGCCGAGGGGCTGACCGCCCGAAACACCACGATCGTCGGGCTTTCCGCCGCACTGGGTGTGGGCATTTCCCAGGCGGCAGAGGCCCTGGCGCAGTTCCCGGAGGCGGTGACGACCATCTTCGGAAAGTCCCCGGTGGTGGTGGCCACACTGATGGCCGTACTGCTCAATCTGGTGCTGCCGCGGGAGGAAAAAAGCGAGAAATAGTGCTTTCTTTTGATACATTTGCTTTACTTTTCCTGTACCCGCCCTGTACTCTTTGGTTCCCTTTTTGTGCTTTTTTTGTAAGCAAAATGCAGCAAAAATGAAGTGACGGCCCCCGGCTGACGCCGGGGGCCGCTAAGTGTCTTTTTTGCTCATCCGATCATCCCCCCCGGCTGACGCCGGGGGCCGCTGAATGCCTTTTTCGTTCGCTCGATCATCCTCCCCGGCTGGTGCCGGGGCCGTCACCTCCACCGTCTGGTCGGCATCGGCCGACGCCGGGGGAAAATTCTGTACGGGGTCATTGGCGGATCAGCTGCACGGCGGAGATGTCCGCCGGCAGGGCGGCGGCGAAGGCCGCGCCGTCCGTCCTCTCCCCCACGATACAGCCGTAGTGGGTGGGGACGGCGATCTGCGGGCGGAGGGCAGCCGCCAGGCCGGCGGCCTGGGCGGCGGTCATGGTGTAGGTGCCGCCCACCGGCAGGAAGGCGACATCACACGACACGGACCGTGCATCGGGGGTATCGTCGGTATCGCCGGCCACATAGACCCGCCGGCCCTCCAGCGTGACCACATAGCCCACCCAGCGGTTCCCGCGGGGGTGGAAGGGCTTGCCGAGGTTATAGGCGGGCACGGCGGTGAAGGGCAGGTCTTTCACGGTGTATGCCTCTCCGGGGCGCACCGGCAGCAGCTGCGCCGAGGCAAAGTCGGCCCGCAGCGCCGCCGCCACACACGTCTCCGGCAGCACCAGCACCGCGTCGGGCTTCATCACCCGGTGGATATCCTCCGGGGAGAAGTGGTCATAGTGGTCGTGGGTGACGAATACCACGTCCGCATCGCAGGGCGCGTCCGCCACACGGAAGGGGTCGAACCACACCGTCATCGCGCCGGCATAGCGGATGCTGCTGTGGCAGTTGATGGAAAAACGGCTCAAAATGTCATCCATGGAGCACCTCCCTTTTCTGTATCGCTTTCAGTATAGCACAGGCGGCGGAAAAGGGCAAGAAAGCCGGGGCAAGCCCTTGCGTTTCCAGCCAAAATATGGTAAGGTAACAGCCGTTGAGTCGTATCGTGCGGAGGTACATACATACATGAAAGTTCTCCAGTGGTGCCGCGCCAACGCCATGCCGGTGATCGCGGTGCTGGCGGCGGCCGTCACCGCCGTATTCGTGCCGCCGGACAGCGCCTATCTCGGGTACTACGACGTGAAGACGCTCTCATGCCTGTTCTGCATACTGGCGGTGGTGTGCGCCCTGCGGGGCGCGGGACTGTTCCCCCTGCTGGCGCAGCGGTTGGTGCGGGCGTTTCACACGGCCCGCAGCGCCGTGACGGCGCTGGTTGTCGTTACGCTGATCGGCTCCATGCTGCTGACCAACGACACGGCGCTGCTGACGTTTCTGCCCCTGAGCTGGTTCGTGCTGAAGGGCACAGGGCAGACGAAGCACACGGCGCTGACGTTCATATTGCAGAACTGCGCCGCCAATCTGGGCGGGATGCTGACGCCCTTCGGCAATCCGCAGAACCTATACCTATTTAATCATTATACGATCCCCAATGGAGAGTTCCTGACCATCATGCTGCCGCCGTTCCTGCTGTCCACGGCGCTGATCCTGGCGTGCTGCCTGCTGATTCCACGGGAGACGCTGACGGTACCGGCGCAGGAGACGCCGGTGGACAAGCGCCGGTGCATCGTGTACGGCCTACTGTTCTGCACGGCTGCGGCCATGGTGCTGCGCGGCATACCGTATTGGCTGGGGCTGGCCGTCATCACGGCGGCGCTGCTGGTGCTGGACCGCCGGGCGCTGCTGGGCGTGGACTGGGGGCTGCTGGTGACGTTCGCGGCGTTTTTCACCTTCTCGGGCAACATGGCCCGGATGGAGCCGGTGCGGACACTGTTCCGGCAGCTGCTGGCCCACGGGACCATGCCGGTGGCGGCACTGACCAGTCAGGTCATCAGCAATGTGCCCGCGGCCATACTGCTCAGCCAGTTTACCGACGATTACCCGGCGCTGCTGGTGGGGGTGAACATCGGCGGGACGGGGACGTTGGTGGCGTCGCTGGCCAGCCTGATCACCTTCCGGGAGTATACGAAGCACGTCAAGGGACAGACCGGACGGTTCCTGGCACTGTTCTCCGCCGTCAGCTTCGGCTTTTTGGCCGTGCTGCTGGCAGCCATGACGTTTTGGATGCAATAGACCGTGCGCCGGGGCTGCACGGAGGAAAGGAGGCCGATGGGTCATGCTCAGCAATCTGCAAGTCTGCTTTAACGCCGTGATGCCCCTGTTTCTTATTATGGGACTGGGCTACGGGGTCAAGTGTCTGGGCGGTATCCGGGTGGAGGACGTGCCCGGATTGAACAAGATGGCATTCCGGTTCTTCATGCCGGTGATGCTGTTCTGGAACCTGTACACCTCCTCCATCGACCAGGCGTTACAGCCGAAGCTGCTGCTGTTCGCCGTGGGGGCCACGCTGGTGATGTACGGCCTGTCCCTGGCCATCGTACTGCCCACGGAGAAGGACTACGAAAAGCAGGGCGTGAAGATACAGGGTATGTACCGCAGCAACCTGGCCATTATCGGCCTGCCGCTGGCCACGGTGCTGGTGCCCGGGGCGGACATGGGGCCGGTGGCCATGCTGGCGGCCATCATCGTGCCGCTGTTCAACGTACTGGCGGTCATCACCCTGACGGCGTTCCGGGGCGAGAGACTGCCCGCCGGAAGGCTCATCAAAATGGTGGCCACCAATCCGCTGATCCTGGGTTCCGCCGTGGGGCTGGTGTTCCTGGGCACCGGCTGGAGGCTGCCTACGGCGCTGGAGTCGGCGGTGCACCAGGTGGCCACCATGACCAGCCCGTTCATGCTGTTCCTGCTGGGGGCCTTCTTCCGGTTCAGCGGCCTGCGCCGGTACCGGAGAGACCTGATCGAGGTGTGTCTGGTGCGGCTGTTCCTGATGCCGGCGCTGCTGCTGACGGCGGCGTTTCTGATCGGCATACGGGGCGTGGGCTTCGCGGGACTGATCAGCGTGTTCGCCAGCGCCACGGCCATCGCCTCCTTCACCATGACACAGCAGATGGGCGGCGACGCGGAGCTGGCCGGGGACATCGTGGTGTCCACCAGCGCGCTGTGCATCGTGACCATGTTCGCCTGGTCGGTGCTGTTCAAGGCGCTGGGCGCGTTCTGAGACAGGAAAAGATACAAGACCGACGGCTCAGCCGTCGGTCTTTCAGTCTGTCAAAGCGCCTGCCCGGTCACAGATATCGGAGGGAAGGATAGTGTTGGCGGCTCAGCCGTCGGTCTTTGTGTTATCCGGTTTTTGTCCGTGCCGACGGCAGACGGCGCGGTAGATCACATAGCCCACACCCGCCACAGCGAGGGCGAGAGCGAAGGCAATGACCGCCGCCCGGTAGTTCTGCTCCCCCAGGGCGCTGCCGCCCACGGTGGAGGTGACGATGGAGGGCAGGCGGCCCACTGTGGCGATCAGCAGCCAGGCCCCCCACGGCAGGTCCGTCAGGCCCGCGAAGTAGCACAGCAGGTCCTTGGGCGTACCGGGAACGGTGAAGATCAGCCAGAACAGGGCGGTGCGCTTGGGGGAGGTATGGAGGAGAAATTGGAGCTTTTCCAGCTTGTCCGCCGGGAAGAACACCTCCACCAGACCGCGGCCCCAGCGGCGGACCAGGGCAAAGACGGTCACGCTGCCCAGCACGGCACCGAGCAAGCACAGGGCCGTGCCCGCCCAGGCGCCGAAGGCGTAGCCCCCGGCGATCTCCAGCGGCTCGCCGGGGATAATGGCCACCAGCACCTGCAGAAACACCATGGCCGCGTAGGCCAGCGGGCCCCAGGCGCCGTGGCCGTCTACCCAGGCGCGGAACTGTTCCGGCTGGCGGGCAAAGCGGACCATGGGCCGCCCCACGAACCAGGCCAGCGCCGCCGACAGCAGAACGAATATGACGATGGCCAGTACGGACAGCGTTTTTTTCTGTTGTTCGGTCAGCGTGCGCTTCACGGGCGATACCTCTTTTTCTTGTACTACCCGCAGGATACCACGATTTTCGGAAAATCATGTGAACGAAACGTTAAGATTTGCTTATAAAAATGTCAGCCCCCGGGTTCCCGGGGGCCGATTTTACTCATGGGTATGCACGTTGATAAACTCCGCCTTCAGCTTGGAGTAGAGGATGGTCTGGCTGCTGTAGAGCCCGCAATAGCCGGAGAGCAGATAGCTGAGGGCGCAGGCGGCGGCGAAATAGACCAGACCGCCGGAGCCGAAGAGCTCAATGCTGAGGATGACGGAGGCGATGGGGCAGTTCACCGCGCCGCAGAACACGGACACCAGGCCGATGGCGGCGGCAAAGGCGGGCGGCAGGCCCAGCAGTCCGCCGAGGACGCAGCCGAAGGCGGCGCCCACGAAGAACGACGGCACCACCTCGCCGCCCTTGAAGCCGCAGCCGATGGTGACGGCGGTGAAGGCCAGCTTCAGCAGCCAGGCCCAGGGGTCCGCCTGGCCGGACAGGGCGCGCGCCACCACATCCATGCCCGCGCCGTTATAGTCCGTAGTACCCAGCAGCAGCGTGGCGGCTACGATCACGCAGCCGCCCGCGGCGGCACGGAGGAAGGGATCCTTCAGGACACGGGCAGCCAGGTGCTCGGTGATGTGCAGGCCGCGGCAGAAGAGGATACTCACCAGAGCGCAGCCCACAGCCAGCACCGCCACAAGGCCCAGAGTGGGCCAGGCCAGCGCCGGCATGGCCACGGTGAAGCGGGTGGGCTCCACGCCCATGAGGAGGGCGATGTAGTAGCCGGTCAGAGAGGCGGTGATGCAGGGCAGCAGCCCGGCGTAGTACAGTACGCCCACGCTGATGACCTCCAGAGCGAAGATGGTGGCCGTCAGGGGTGTGCCGAAGAGGGCGGAGAACACGCCCGCCATGCCGCAGAGGGTGGCCAGGGGCAGGTCCTTCTCCCCCAGGCGCAGCAGCGTACCGGTGCGGTAACCGATGCCGCCGCCGATCTGGAGCGCCGCGCCCTCACGGCCGGCGCTGCCGCCGCACAGGTGGGTGATGACCGTGGAGACGAAGATCAGCGGCACCAGAAGGGTGGGTATTTTTTTGCCGAAGTGGACGGACTCGATGACGGCGTTGGTGCCCGCGCCCTCCAGCCGGCACAGCCTGTACAGCAGGGCGATGACCACGCCGCCCAGGGGCAGCAGGTACAAAATCCAAGGGTGGGCCAGGCGGACGTTGGTGGCACAGTCGACGCCCAGGTGGAACAGCGCACCCACGAAGCCGCCCACGCCGCCCACCAGTGCGCCCACCGCCAGCCATTTCAGCAGGGCAGTGACGTACAGACTGTAGTGTGTGATGCGCTCCTTTACCTTCTCCATGGCCGTGCCGCCTCCTGTAACGTTCTCTTTGCAGACGATTATTCTACCATCTATGCGGGAGTGTGTCAAACCCTGTCGGATAAACTTTCAGCAGGGCTGAAAAATTTTCAGTTTATCTGACTTTTTTTCATTTTCCCTGTTGATTATGCCGCGGTGTTGCCGTATACTATATATTACCAAACGCAAAAGGCACAAGGAAGACCCAACAATATACAAATAGGAGGAAAACCACATGAAATACGGTCGTACTTTTAATTTCTCCGCCGGTCCCGCCATGATGCCGGAGCCCGTGCTGGAGGAGATCCGCGACGAGATGATGAACTACCGCG
>ERZ827150.2638-NODE-2638-length-18891-cov-4.403854_pt1 | contig 18891 bp, 17 predicted proteins | sample MGYA00519779_ERZ827150 | MGnify/ENA primary metagenome ERZ827150 (study PRJEB31778, sample SAMEA3449267) | human gut metagenome | biome: human gut; feature: human-associated habitat; material: faeces | place: United Kingdom | collected 2010/2012 ...
TCTACATATTTGCTGTAAAATGGATATTTATTTATATTTGACGGCATATACAAACCATACCAAGAAAAAGTTCGATTGTTCCAATCATATGTTAACCACGCCACATTTGTACCATACCCGCCAAAACCGTTTTTCGCCCTAAACGGAACTCGTACATAAACCTCGCCCATATAGTAACCGTCTATAATCGGCGCATCCAACGTTGAATAAAAATTAATACTTCCGTCCGAACGATATGAGTCGGGATCTTTTAACATAAATTTTACGCAGTAAATGAGTCTTTTATATACGATTGAATTTTCAAAACCAACGTTCCCCTCATACAGATAATCATAATTATAATTATACCAATAACTAGCATTAAAGGCAAAAGGATAATACCCTCTATCTAGAGAATTAAAACAAGCAATATTTGTATTATTGTTTTCCCAAGTGTCAGTTTCTATAAATAATTCAGCTAAATCATCTATATACAACTTAAGATTTTCATTTTCGAAAGATTCATATATTTCATAGCCGTTATTTTTACATAAATTAACAATTGAATCATTTTTAGCCATATATTCTTCCGTATGGAGAATAAAACTATTAACATAATCCTCTTTCCATATGCATTTACTACATATTGTTTCTACCAGGCTTTTTACTGTATATGAGTAATTGTTGCTGAAAATATCTTCATACATAGCATCCCATAAAGATGTTAAACTTATATCTTCAGGCGCTGAATTGTATTTTTCAGATGTTATCAGCATTTTAACGGTATCGTTTTCATAAGCAGCTTTTGCTTGGTTATCAGTTAAATAATTATAATAATCATTGGCTTTTCCATACTTTCTTATAGCGGAATAAAATGATTCTTCGGTGAACAGTTCTGTTCGGAAGTATTGCAATTTTTCATCATCTTTATTTTTGCTGCAAGCCGCTGCAAATAAACAAAAGGATATCATTAAAAAAAGTGCAGGTATAATTGAATAAATTTTTTTCATAACAAACCTCCATTTTAAATTTTTACAAATTATAAAAACTTTAAATACATTCACTTTATTTCCTAATTCTCCTTATAAAAAAATGCGACAACCGAAGTTGCCGCACAAAAACGCAAACTCCGATAGTCGCCAAACTAAACGGATTCTATGCAAGAACAGTCTTACACAACACACCGAATGGAATTTGCATTTTTACCAAATTCTATTATGTGTTGTATAAAAGGGCATAATACGTCCATGTAAAAAAATATAAAGAGTCCTTGCAGAATAAGGATTCGTTTAGTTTGGCATAATCAGTATATCACAGTATTTAAAAAATATCAATCTTTTTGAGCAAAATCTGTAAGTTTACTTTTAACGCGGATTAAAATGCATAAAATCGCTTGACAATGACGCCGTCGCATGCTAAAATACTTCAAAAATGAACAATTCAAAAATGGAGCGTTACAAAATGCATTTCAACATTGAGATTGCCAGAACCATTTCGCTGGCATATAACGTCGTTTGCAAACCGATCTGCAAAGAACTCGATTTGCCGCAGACGGCGTTCGATATTCTAATGTTTCTGGGTAATAATCCGAAATATAAAACCGCGGGCGAAATCGTGGAAATACGCCACATCAAAGCGAATCTCGTTTCCGTAAACGTGGATAAACTGGTTCGGGAGGGCTATCTCGAGCGGAAAACCGTGGAAGGCGACAGACGAAAAACCGAATTGATCTGCACCGAAAAGGCGATGGCGGTTATATCTCGGGGGAGAGAAATTCAGAGCGAATTTCTCGACAAAATGCTCGCGAACCTCGGCGACGGCGAATTGAAAGCGTTTTTGTCGGCTCTCGGCGTGATAAAAGGAAATTTAAACGCGATTTTGGAAGAGGAAGATAAGAAATGAAAATTTTTCTGACAGTTCTGGTAACGTTTTTCGCCGGCATGGGCGCGGGGCTCGGCACGGGTTTTGCGGGAATGAGCGCGGCGGCGGTCATCAGCCCCATGCTGATAACGTTTCTGGGCGTGGACCCATATATGGCGGTGGGAATCGCCCTTGCGTCCGACGTGCTTGCGAGCGCGGTTTCGGCTTACACTTATCATAAAAACAAAAATCTGGACATCAAAAACGGCATTATAATGATGGTCAGCGTACTTGCGTTTACGATGGTCGGGAGTTACGTCGCGAGCCTCGTTCCCACGTCCACGATGGGCGGTTTTTCCGTTTTTATGACGTTTTTGCTCGGCGTTAAGTTCATCGTTCGCCCCGTTATGACGACAAGGGAAAACATGGAGCAGGTTTCCGCAAAAAAGCGGGTTATTCAATCGATTATCTGCGGCGTCGTTATAGGTTTTATCTGCGGATTTATCGGCGCGGGCGGCGGAATGATGATGCTTCTCGTTCTGACGAGCGTTATGGGATACGAACTGAAAACAGCCGTGGGAACGAGCGTGTTTATAATGACGTTCACCGCCCTCACCGGCGCGGTTTCGCACTTCGCGATCGGCGGTTTGCCGGATATTCTTATTTTATGTCTGTGCGTGGCATTCACGTTTTTATGGGCGAGAATCGCCGCGGTTTTCGCCAACAAAGCGCAACCGAAAACTCTTAACCGCGCAACGGGTATCGTTCTCGTCGTTTTGGGCGTTGTGATAATGGCGTTTAATTTCTTTAAATAATTTTCGCTTTTCCGCTTGACAACGGCGGGGTTGTGTGATATCATAACGATATCAAAACAATTTCAAGGAGAGAAAAAATGAAAGAAAAAATTCTGGATGGCAAAAAGCATGGAATGCGTAACCTTTTGCTGGGAGTCGCGTTCGTAATCGTCGGCATTGCCTGCTTTGTTTACGGCGGAATCAATCTCGAAAACGGCGAGGCGGCGGGCGGCGCGCTTATTGCGGCGGCGTTTGTTCTCGTAATTGCGGCTATCTTTATGCTTGCGGGGCTCAGGGTTCTGAAACCGCAGGAAGCGTTGGTTTTAACGCTTTTCGGCAAATACATAGGCACGCTCAAAGGCGAAGGGTTTTACGCAATCAATCCGTTCTGTTCGGCGGTCAATCCCGCTTCGGATACGAAACTCAATCAGAGCGGCGACGTTAAAACTCTCTCGCCGGCAAAAAGCGTGAACAGCGACGGCGTAACGGTGAACGTTGCGGCTGTCCCGAACAAAAAAATATCGCTCAAAATAATGACGCTCAACAACAACCGTCAGAAGATAAACGACTGCCTGGGCAATCCCGTGGAAATCGGCATAGCCGTAACCTGGAAAGTCGTGGACACGGCGAAAGCGGCGTTCTGCGTGGATAACTATAAGGAATATCTTTCCCTGCAGTGCGACAGCGCGCTCAGAAATATCGTCAGAATTTACCCTTACGACGTTGCGCCAAACGTGGACACCACGGGTGACGGCTTAGCGGACGAAGGGAGCCTGAGGGGTTCGAGCGAAGTCGTTGCGGAAAGAATCAAGAAGGAAATACAGGCGAGAGTGGAGATCGCGGGGCTTGAAATCATCGAAGCCCGGATAACTTATCTTGCTTACGCGCCCGAGATTGCTGCGGTCATGCTTCAGCGTCAGCAGGCTTCGGCGGTTATCGACGCGAGAAAAATGATCGTGGACGGCGCTGTCGGTATGGTCGAAATGGCTCTCGAAAGGCTTAAAGAACACGGAACGGTGGATTTGGACGAAGAGAGAAAAGCGGCTATGGTTTCAAATCTTCTGGTCGTTCTTTGCGGCAATCGCGACGCTCAGCCCGTAGTAAACTCCGGAAGTCTTTATTGAGATGAGCGACGGCAAGAAAAAACAGATTCCGCTCAGAATAAGCGCGGAATTGTTCGACGAACTCTCAAGATGGGCGGAAAGTGACTTCAGGTCGGTAAACGGTCAGATAGAGTTTCTGCTCACGGAATGTGTGAAATCGCATAAAAAGAGCGGGAAATACGTTCCGGAAAAAATTGACAGCCCCACGACGGGCGGCAACAACAAAACATAAATCAAAGTTTAAAAACCGTGCTATAAGTCGATTATCGAGCGATTTTCGGTGTTATAAGCGAACCCCCCGCGGCTTTAAGCGGTAAAAATAATAAAAAAGGAAGAACGAGCCTGTTCTTCCTTTTTTGCGTATTTCGGATCTGTCGGCGACTTGCCTTGTTGAAAGTCGCGGCAACCGTTCAGCGATTCGCCTTGCCGAAACTTTCGGCAACGCTTCGGCTGCTTGCCTTGTCAAAAGTCGCGGCAACCGTTTAACGATTTGATTTGTTGAAAGTTACGGTAACGGTCGTGCCTAAGCCGATGTCGCTGTCGATCGAAAGCGTGGCGTTGTGCAACGCGCAGATATGTTTCACGATTGCAAGTCCTAACCCCGTTCCGCCCGTTTTTTTAGAGCGGGATTTATCCACGCGGTAAAATCTTTCGCAAAGCCGGGGTATATTTTCCTTTTCGATGCCTATTCCCGTGTCCGATACTTTAAGAACGACCGTTTCGTCGTTTTCGGTTATATCGACGGCGATTTTGCCGTTTTCCTTGTTGTAATTAACCGCGTTGCCGCACAGATTTTCAACGAGTTCGTAAATTTTCTTCGCGTCGCCGTCGATCGTTCCGTTGCCGGTGACGGTTGCGGTTACGCCTTTTTCCGCCATTTTAGCGGACAGTTCCCCGAGCGCTTCTTTCGCCGTTTCCTTTAGGTTCACTTCGGATAAAATCATTTCCGATTGTCCGCCGTTTTCGAGACGGCTGAGTTCGAGCATGTCCGTTATGAGCGAGGAAAGCCGCAGGCTCTCCTTGTGGATTCTTTCCACCTGTTTTTCGGAACTTTCGTCTAAGTTTTTCGCGAGCAGAAGTTCGGAAAGCCCCTGCATCACCGCGACGGGCGTTTTCAGTTCGTGAGATGCGTTTGCAAAAAAGTCGTTCTTCTGCTTGGTCATTTCCTTTTCTTTGGTCACGTCGGTGAAGATGACTATCGAACATTCGTTGCCCGCGTCGTCGGCGTTTTTGATAACAACGGAAAGATCCTTGCCTTTATATGAGTATTCTCCGCCGAAATCTTCGCCGAGATGTTCGGAAATAAGGTCGCAGAGCGCGAGATCGTCAATCAGGAAAACGACGTCGTTTCCCGACGGCTCTTCGGTGCAACAGAACAATTTCATAACGCTCTTGTTGGCGAAGATTATCTTTTTGTTCCTGTCGATTGCGAGAATTCCCTGGTAAACGTTTTCGAGAACGGTGTCGAGTTTGTTGCGTTCTTCCGTTTCCTTGCGAATGTGCTTGTGAATACTCGAATTGAGTTCGTTTATCTCGTTTAACACGGTGTATAATTCCGGTTCGTCGGAACTCGTTTTTATCGGCGCGTAATTCCCGTCGTTCAGGCTCCGCAGGCTCTTGCCCACGTCTGTGATTTTGCTCGTGACTTTTTTGGAAATAACGTCCGAAAATACAATCGAAAACCCGAGCGAAATGCAAAGCACCATGAAGAGAATGGGCAGAGTGATTATGAAATAACCGTTGATATGACTGCTTTTCAGAGCCATACGCAGAATAACTTTCGTTCCGTCGTCGAGTTCGGTTTTAAGGGCGTAATAAGTCATTTCGCAGCCGAACGTGTCGGAATATCTTTCCACGGCTTCGGGAGTGTTTTTTATCGCGTTTCTTATCTCTTCGCGGTCGATATGGTTTTCAAGCGGGGCTTTGGTGTCGCTTTCAAACAGTACGTTTCCCTCGAGGTCGATAACGGTGATACGCAGAGCGTTGTCGTTATAATAATCGGAGAAACTGTCGAAATCGTCCGTCGATTTGATGAGCGAGCAGGCGAGTTTGGTTTCCTCTTCGAGGCGTTCTTTAATTATCGTTTTGGAGTTCGATTTTACGGCGATTATTCCGTAAACGAACAGAATGGATATGCAGAAGAGAGTAAGAAGAAATATCTGCAAAAAAGTTTTTCTTTTCATTTGTTTTCAAAACGGTATCCTACGCCTCTTACGGTGACGATACAGTCGTTCCCTCCCGCTTGTTTGATTTTGTCGCGGATCGCCGCCACGTGCATGTCCAGCGTGCGCGTTTCGCCCATATAGTCGTCGCCCCACACTTCGGCGAACAATTTCTCTCTCGGCACGGTTACGCCCGCGTTGGAGATGAGAAGTTTAAAAAGAGCGAACTCTTTGAGCGTAAGCCCGAGGTCCTTGTCGTTATAAAAAATCTTATAAACGTTGTTGTTCACAACGAATCCGTCCGCGCTCGTCACGTAGAGTTTGGAGCGGCGCAAGTTCGTTTTAACCCTCGCTAAAAGTTCGAGAACGGAAAACGGCTTTGCCATATAATCGTCCGCGTCCTTGTTAAGCCCTTTTACGAAACTTATTTCGTCCGACTTTGCGCTTACGCAGATAACCGGCACTTTTTCGTCTTTTTCTCTTATCTTGGTGAGAATGGTAAATCCGTCCATTTCGGGCAACATTATGTCGAGAATTATAAGGTCGGGTTTTTGGGCGTTGAACGCTTCGAAGAAATCCGCGCCGTTCGAGAAAATACGCGTCTGATAGTTCTCTTCGAACGCGCCTTCGTAAACTTCCTGCATTCCCTCGTCGTCCTCGACGACGTAAATCATGTCTTTCATCAGAATTTTTCGTGTACCCCCGTTTCGTTGTATTTGGTCCATTCGGCAACGTTTACGGCGTGGTCGCCTATCCTTTCCAGATATTTGGCAACCATCATCAGTTCAATCGCCTGATCGCCGTTCGCGCCGTCCTTTTTGATAAGTTCGATGAGTTCTTTTTTCACCGTTAAAAACAGATCGTCCATCTTGTCGTCGAGCGCGATCACTTCGTTTGCCAAAGCCTCGTTGTTGCTTATGAACGAATCCACGCTCTCTCTCACCATTTTTTCGGCGAGATTGCCCATGGCGGTGATATGTTCGAGTTTTTTGATATATCTTTCGCCCGGCATAGTGTAAACGAGGTCGCCTATGTCGCTCGCCTGATCGCCGAAACGTTCGATATCCGTTATCATTTTAAGCGCGGTTGAAACTTCGCGGAAATCTTTCGCCACGGGTTGCTGCCGCAACAAAATTCTCATGCAACGTTTTTCTATGTCCATTTCGTATTCGTCCACGCGTTTGTCCGCCAGCCCCACGCTTTTGCCGAGTTCTCTGTCGCGGTTGACGAGCGCGGTTATGGCGTTGTTTATCATTTGCTCCGTAAGCCGGCACATTTCCACCAGTTCGGTTTTGAGTTCGGACAGTTCTTCTTCAAATAATTTTCTTACAGACATTTCCTTGTCCTCCTTAATTATAATCTGAAATTTATAAAAAAGTCAATCGTTAAGCCGATTTTAATGTTTCCGAAAATCGGCTCAGCCGAATCTCCCGGTTATATATCTTTCCGTGCGTTCGTCCTTCGGGGAAGTGAAAATATCCTCGGTGTCGCCGAATTCCACGAGTTCGCCGAGCAGGAAAAACGCCGTTTTGTCGGCGATTCTCGTCGCTTGTTGCATGTTGTGCGTAACTATGATTATCGTGACTTTTTCTTTCAGATCGTCGATAAGTTCTTCTATTTTTCCCGTCGAGATGGGGTCGAGAGCGGAAGTCGGTTCGTCCATGAGCAGAATTTTCGGCGTCGCCGCGAGCGAGCGCGCAATGCAAAGCCTCTGTTGCTGTCCGCCCGACAAGCCAAGCGCGGACTTAGTCAGTCTGTCTTTAAGTTCGTCCCACATCGCCGCCTGACGCAGCGATTTTTCCACTATTTCGTCTAAGGCCGCGCGTTTCGTAATTCCGAACGTCCTCGGTCCGTAAGCGACGTTGTCGTAAACGCTCATCGGGAAGGGGTTGGGCTTCTGGAAAACCATTCCCACGTTTTTTCTCAGTTCGTTCACGTCGATTTTTCCGTAAATATCGGTGTTTCCTATCAGAAATTCGCCCGTTATTCTGCAACCGTCAATCAGGTCGTTCATGCGGTTGAAGCATTTTAAAAATGTGGATTTTCCGCATCCGGAAGGGCCTATAAAAGCCGTAACCTGATTTTCGGGTATCCCGACGCTTATGTTTTTTATCGCCTGAAAATCCCCGTACCAAAGGTTGGCGTTTTTAACCGATATATTCTGTCCGTATTCGTTTGTTTCACTTGTTTTTTTCATTATTTCTCACCTTGTAATTTCTTGTTGAGTTTGCCCGCGATGAGTTCTGCCAGAAAGTTAAGCGCAAGCACGAGAACGATAAGAACGACCGCCGTCGCGTAAGCCTCGTTAACGTACCAGCCCTCGCCCGAAAGCCTGTACAGCGCGACGGCGAGAGTTGCGTTGCTGTCGAAATATCCCCCGGGCATCGCCGAAATAACCGAACCCATCGTGTAAATGAACGGAGCGGATTCCGATATCACGCGCCCCATGGAAAGGATAATCGCCGATAAAATCCCGGGCAGAGCGGAGGGGAGAACGATTTTGAATATGGTACGCATTTTACCCGCGCCGAGCGCGAAACTTCCCTCGCGCAGGCTGTCCTGAACCGATTTAAGGCTCTCTTCCGTTGAGCGGACGATCGTGGGGAGAAGCATTATGCCCACCGTGAGCGAGCCTGCCATAATCGTGCTTCTGCCCTTTATCAGCGCAACGAACGTAATCATTCCGAAAAGTCCGTAAACGATCGACGGCACGCCGTTTAAAAGGTCTATCGCCCCGCGGATGATTTTTATGAAGACGTTGTTTTTTTTGGCGTATTCGTTAAGGAAAATCGCCGTGCATATTCCTATCGGCACCGCTACGAGAAGGCTCAGCGCGACCGTCATAAGAGTTGTTGCTATCGACGGCAGAATGGTGATTTTTTCGCTGTTGAACTCGTATTTGCCGAACAGCAGATGCGGGTTTGTAAAGAGCGTGGGCGCGCCTTTAACAAGCACGAAGCCTATAATCAGCAGGAGCGTTATCCCCGCGAAGATTCCCGCGCCGACCGAAACGCCCGCGCCGACGGACGCCGTTTTCATTTTATATTTCAGAGAGGAGAAGAAATCGCCGATTTTTTCAAAAAAGATATTGCGTTTCGTTACGCCGTTTTTCGCGTCGTTTTTTTCGCCGCCTTTTTCGTCGGTCGCAACGCCGCTTGTAATCTTGCTCGCAACGCCGCTTGCAACGCTGTTTTTAACGCCGCTTTTTTCGTCGTCTTTTTTGAAAATCCGCGAGAAAAGACCGGTTTTGTTCACGGCGGATTTAATTGTTTTTTTGGATATCGCGCCGAAAATCAGGTTGACGATAAGCACGAAGACGAGCAGAATTACGCCCGTTGCGACGAGCGCGCCCTGCTGAACCTCGCCCGCGTAACCCATTTCCATAACTATGTTCGCCGTTAAAACCCTGAAACTGTTGAAAAGCGAATCCGGGTAAGCGACCGAGTTGCCCGCAACCATAACCACCGCCATCGTTTCGCCGAGCGCTCTGCCTATGCCTAAGACGAGCGACGCCGTAACTCCCGATTTCGCCGCTTTCGTAACCGTTCCGAAAACCGCCTGAGAATGGGTTGAACCGAGCGCGAGCGCGCCTTCGTAATAAGCGCGCGGCACGGCTTCGAGGCTCGTTTTGGAAAGCGAAACCACCGTGGGCATAATCATTATGCCGAGAATGAGCGACGTCGCCAGAAGTCCGCTGCCGTTGTTTGGCGCGAAGTTCGCGAGGAGCGGAAGCAGAAACATTATTCCGAAAAATCCGTAAACGACGGAAGGAATACCCGCGAGCAGATTCACCGTGGACGAGAATATCTTTTTCAGTCTTTCGGGGCAGTAGAAAGCGATAAACACCGCCGTGAAATATCCGAGCGTTCCGCCGATAACGAGCGCGCCCACCGTCGCCGCGAGCGTGCCGATAATCATCTTAAAAACGCCGTAAGTGCCGGAAAGGGACGCGTCGTCGTATTTATCCAGTCTGTCCGGCGACCAGTTATCTCCGAAAACAAAGTTGAAGAAACCTATTTTTCTGAACGCCGGCAGGCTTTTTACGAGCATAAACCCGAATATGGCGATAACGGCGATAACGCAAATCATCGCCGCAATCGTAAACACAGTTTTTCCTGCTTTTTCTTTAAAGTTCGCAGTTTTCATAATTTTTCCGTTATTTTATTTCGCTGAACTTCGTAATCTTTCCGGTGTAGATATCGTAAAGTTGAGCGAGAGTCAGGTCGGTTATAGCCGCGTTGTCGTTGTTCACGATAACCGCAACCGCGTCGAGCGCAACGTTGAAACTGTTGATTCCGTCTTCCTTAACGGCTGCCGACGAAAGACCGATTACGTTTCCGTTCTTATCGTTTTTAACCGCGGTTCTGCCCACCGAAGAACCTTTAAGGTCGAGAGCCTCGAACACGTCGTCCGCGGTTTTTCCGTAAAGAGCCGCGTAGCCGCTCATCGCCGCCTTGATGAATTTTTCCATCGAGGTGGAGCCGTTGACGGTTATTTTGCCGCCTGCGGGCAACGCCGATTTAACTTCGTAAGTTTCAACCGCAATGGGGGTTTCGCCTGCGTTCGCTCTCTGCGCCGGGTTTTCAAGATATATGCAGCCCGCCTTGTCGGCGTGAGTTTTGGATGCCGCGCTCTTTAAGTAAAGCAGGAAGTCCGCCGTTACTTCGTTGAGCGTCGTCGTCGAACTCGTCATTATGACGAACGGTCTTTGAATTGCGTAAGTTCCGTCGAGAACGGTTGCCGCCGAGGGCGTTACGCCGTTCACTTTAACGACTTTAATAGTGTCGTTTACCGAGCCGAGCGAGATATAGCCGATTGCGTTTTTGTCGCTCGCCACTTTGCTCATTACGGTTCCCGTTTCTTTCATCAAATCCGCTTTGTCGGTGGTATAGAAAACCTTTTTCCCGTCCTTCTTCATTTCAAGAAAGTTTCCGTTTCCGTCCGTAACGACTTTGTCGAACGCTTCTCTCGTGCCGCTGCCCTGATCTCTTGCAACCACCGTAATGTTCTTTTCACCGCCGCATGCGGTAAGTCCCAACGTTCCGCATATTGCAATTATGCAGATAAACAACAATGTTAATACCTTTTTCATTTCTGTTTTTAATCTCCTTTTCTTTCGATTTACACCCGTATTATACCCCTTTGCGGAAAACTTAACTATCACGTTACGGTTTAGGAATTGTAAATTTTATGTAAATTTGTCCGTCGTCTGCGGATTGCTGCCGACATGCCGAATTTTCGTTGCGGTTCGCTTTATTTTCGGACGGCATAAAAATAAAACGATACCGAACAGAGTTGCGCGGTATCGTTTTTATTGACGGATTTATTGTTTTTTATTGTTGAAGAATATAAATGCCGACGCGGTGAACGTGGCGAACAAGCCCGTTGTCATGCAGGGGTAAATATCCGATTTGCATCCGCTTTCGTGGTTCTCCGAGGTCGGAGTACGGTTGCTTTCGTCTTTGGTACGGCTCTCGCTTGTCGGCGGGCTTTCGCCGTCCGGGTTGCTTTCGCTTTCATCGTTCCCGGATTCGCTTTCGCTTTCCGAAGAACTTTCGCTCTCGGATAAACTTTCCGATTCGCTCTCCGAAGAACTTTCGTTCTCGGATAAACTTTCCGATTCGCTTTCCGAAAAACTCTCGCTTTCGGATAAACTTTCCGATTCGCTCTCCGAAGAACTCTCGCTTTCTGGCAAACTTTCCGATTCGCTTTCCGAAGAACTCTCGCTTTCGGATAAACTTTCCGATTCGCTTTCCGAAGAACTTTCGCTCTCGGTAATGCTTTCTTCGGAAACGCTCTCGTCGGCGAACTCGTCCGGATCGTCGTCCGCAGGCGATTCTTTGCGGAAACGAATCAGCGAAAATTCTTCCTCGAACGATTCGTAAATCCATATTTCTTCATCTGCAAGCCGCGCTCCGTTTTCCGAAACGGCGAAACCTTTGCCGAAAACCACCTTGAGGTTATCCGGCGCGGAAAAAGACGAATCGAGAGGTATGCCGACTTCGCCGCAGGCGACGGGCGTACATTCGCCGACGGAAAGTACGATCTTTTTATCTCCGTCGAAAAGGGCGACGGAGTTTTCGTCGATTCTGAAATCGGGCGATTCGTCGTTCGTGGCGACGACAAGTCCGTCATAAGGCTGACAGGTAACGGATAATATTGCGAGTCCGGCTTCGGCGTTTGCCGAATGAGAAAAGAGAGGGATAATTCCGCTCAGGCTTGCGGCGAAAACGTTTAAAACAATAAAAAATAGTAAGTTGATTATTCGTTTCGTCATTTGTAAATGTAAAAATTTTATTTTTTTATAAATAATACAACAATATGAGCATAATTTCAACTGTTTTTACTTAATTTTCACCGTTTTTTCTCAAAAATACATTTAAAAGCCGGTTTGATCGGCGTTCATTTCGTCACGGTCAGCCCATAACGGTATGTTTCTATGCCGATAAAGATCGTTTCGGCGATTTTTTGCCGGTATTCGTCGGTCAAAAGCAACGCCTCGTCCTCTTCGTTGGATAAAAATCCGCACTCGCAGAGGATTGCCTCGCCCGACGATTCGTTTAAAACGTAAAAATCTCCCGGCAGGGGCGAGTAATTTTTGTTCTGGAGCGCGTTGAGTTGATTCTGCACGCTTATCGCGAGTTTTTCGCTCTTTTCGCTGCCGATTTTGTAAAACACCTGCGCGCCTCGCCGCGACGAGGAAGAATAATAGTTCAGATGAATCGATACGAAAACGTCCGGCGAGGCGCGCTCCGCGATCTCCATTCGCTTTTTCATATCTCTTTTTTTAAACCCTTTGGAGAAAATTCCGTATAACCCCGCTTCCGTTTTTCTCGTCAGCACCGCCTTCGCCCCTGATTTTTCGAAAACCGTTTTTAATTTTCTCGAAATGTCGAGGTTGAGTTCGCTTTCCTTAACGCCGCTTTTTATCCCCGAAACTCCGCCGTCAATCCCGCCGTGCCCTGCGTCGATAACCACGGTGAAATCGGGCTTCGGCGAGGCGGCGGCTTTTGCGCGCGCGCATATGCACGCTATATAAATCGCCGAGAGCAGAACGAGAATTATTACGCTGATGATTTTTTCGGCCTGAAGCCTTCTGTTTTCCGTCATATAACAAAAATATGACTTTTCCGTTTGTTTTATTCTTGGCAACCATAGGGAATCCCTAACAAAAAAAATTCAAAAACTTTTAAAAAACGCTTGACTTGCAATACTATGCGTGATATAGTATTGTGCGAAAGGAGGTATTGAGGATATGGACGTGCAACTTAAAAGAGGAGTGCTGGAAATATGCGTTCTGTCCGCGATGCTGTCGGAGGAAACTTACGGCTACGAACTGATAAAAAAGATTTCGCCGTACGTCGAAATTTCGGAGTCTACGCTTTATCCTATCTTGCGGCGGCTGGAAACGGGCGGCTTCGTGCGGGTGAGAAGCGCGGAGCATAACGGCAGGCTGAGGAAGTATTATTCGATAACCGCCGACGGAAAGAAAAAAATAAGGGAGTTTCTAACCGATTGGGCGGATATCGTGAAAATTTACGAATTTATCAAAGGAGAATACAATGAATAAGACTGATTTTTTGGAAAAACTTAAAAAAGGGCTTGCGCCGATAAGCGGAAACGAACGGCAGAGCGTTCTGGACTATTACGACGAAATGATAAGCGACCGCATTGAAAACGGCAAAACGGAAGAAGAGGCGGTTGCGGAACTCGGCTCGCCGGAATCGGTTGTCGAAAACATTCTTGCCGAATTCGCGATTTCAGGAGAAAAAAATATGAAAAAATACGAAAAGACAGAGAGAAAAGTAGGAATCGACGGGAAAAGCAAAATGAAAGTGAAGTGCGAAATCGAAAAAATCAACGTCACGGCGACGGACGGAAACGAAATCGTATTCACTTATTACGAGGGCGAAAAATTGCAGCACGACCTCACGGATAAGGACGGAGAAGTCGTTCTTGAAACCCGCAACAAAACGTGGTTTTTCCGGAGGTTCGGGCTTGACAAGGATATGTTCACGATCGACGTAGCCGTTCCACGCGCGTTTTCGGGCGACCTTATTCTGGAAGCGGCAACCGGCGCGATAAACGTCAGGGATTTGCTCAAAGTCAAGGAACTGAGAGCGAAAGTATCCACCGGGAGCGTCCGCGCGGAGAACCTGAAAGCGGAAAAAGCGCTTTTCGAAACGAGTACCGGTTCGATAACCGTGAGCGGCGCGGAAATTCTCGGCGACGCGGAAATCAAAGCGACCACGGGCAGCGTGAAGGCGGAGAACGTAAAAGCCGGCGGACGTCTCGAAGTAAACGTTACGACAGGCTCGCTGAAATGCGACGCGGAAGCCGAAAAACTCGCCTTGAAGGCTACCACGGGCGACGTGAAATTCAGCGTGAAAAACGCAGACGAAATTTACGTAAAATGCACCATGGGGTCGGTTAAAGGCACAGTTTCGGGCGCGGAATCGGAATACGATATTCATTCGTCCGCCACGATGGGAAAGAGCAATCTTTCCGAAAGAACGGGAACGACGGGCAAAAAACTCACCGTTATAACCACCACCGGTTCGATTAACGTCAACTTCGAATAAATTTTTAAAGGCTGATACGGCGCGCCCGGCGGGGAACGAAATTCGTTCCCCGCCGGGCGTTTAATTTAACGTGATGACTTGTTAAAATCCGCGTTTATCGACTTATAAGTCGACTTTTATTACGATTCTATTGTTTTTACGCCGCCGATTACGTCAACGCTGTCGTTGCCTTTGAGCGCGTTGTCCGCGCAGGTGACGGACAGCGTGAGATTTTTCACTTCGAGATCCTTTTTGGTGTGAATTCCGTTATTGTTCGCGGAAATGACGATCAGTTCGCCTTTGCCGCCGAGGGTAAGGTCGCAAACAGAATATACCGCAATTCAAGTTTAAAAAGATCAAGGATTGTCCGACCGCCGATATTATAGCGCGGCGATAATAAGTAATGCGTAATGCAGGCAGGTCATAATTATTTAGCAAAAGTCTTTTCAAAAATTTGACTTATGGAATAAAATATAGTAAAATCAAAAGGCGAACGGGGATAATACGATGATTCCGTTCATTATAACAGATATGCTTCTGTAGTTAAATGGATATAATAAACCCCTCCTAAGGTGACACCTTATCCACATAGAAACACAATATATAGGTTTCGCAAAACACAATACAACTAAATATTGCGATTGACCGTTATAAGATACGCGATTGGTATTAAAATTGGTATTATTTTTTGCGTTTAATAACTTTCAAATCGTTAAGTAATGCTTCTGTAGTTAAATGGATATAATAAACCCCTCCTAAGGGTTAGTTATGGGTTCGATTCCCGTCAGGAGTACCAGAAAAAACCACAATATCTTGTGGTTTTTTTATTTTCTCACTATATATTGTGGTCTATTTTCTCTGAATATGCGGATTTTCAATAATACCAAAATAATACCGATTTTTATTTTCGTCATTTTTTTGAGATATTGTTTAATGCAAAAACTACTTTTTCTTGCGTATCGGGAATAAAGTGGCTGTAAACTTCGAGCGTTACCGTCGAATCGCTATGTCCCATATATTTGCTCACAGTTTGAATAGGAACATTCTGAGATAGAAGCAAACTGCAATATGTATGCCTGAGTCCGTGGCAAGAAACGTGTTTAAATCCGTATTTTGCTTCAAGTTTGGTGAGTATGTGCGCGATTGTATGCGGGTATAAAGGTTGTCTGTCAAGCCCGACGGCAAGATAGTATTCGTCTTGTTTTTCGTCAAAGTGTTCGTCGGCAAGCCTGAACCATTCTTTGTATTTCTTCAAATCGTCAACAAGATTATCGGGCATAGGAATATCTCTTAAAGACGTTTTTGTTTTCGGGCATTTTTCGTATATGCCGAATTCTCTGCTGACAAGTCTGTTTCTGCGAACGTGCAAAATGCGATTTTTTAAGTCAACGTCGCTCCAACGAAGCCCGTGTAATTCTCCGTTTCTTATTCCCGTCAACAGCATCAGTTTTATGCAAACCCGCTGATTGATTATATCGTCCGAGAGATTGTCGAGCATTTCCAAAAACTCCTGCGCTTCTCTGAACGAAAACACTTCCTTTTCGGGAACGGCTCGCAATGACGTATTGCTGTTACCCGCACCGATTTTAGTCCCGCAAACGGGATTTTTCGTTATCCACTCATATCGGACAGCCTCGTTAAAAAGCGTCCTCAGAATACGCCTGTATCCTTTTATAGTTTCGGCAGAGTAAGTCTTTTCGTTTTTAACCGTTTCAAAATAATCATCGTATTTCAGATTATATCTGTCGCAAATTGCCTGCGCCGTTTCTTTCATTATATGAGAATCGTAGTGATTCATATGGTACGATCTGCAACGGTCTAAAATGCCTTCGCGCGCAAGTTGGCGAAAATTTACGGTTTTCGGTAAAGGATTTTTTAATCTTGCCGTTAATTTCAAAGTCAAATTGTATTTTTTAGCAGTAAATGAGTTGAGAAAAAGTTGGATATCCCTTACGGTAATTGCCGAAATCGGTTTATCGTAAAGATTTACTTCTTTTAAGTATTCGTTAAACTTTCTCTCAACTTCATTTGCCCGCTCGTAATAGGAAATGGAAAGATTTGTTTTTATATTCTCTTTCCATTCCGCCATCAATTCGTGAAACGTTAAAACTCTGGCTTTGACGGAAACATCGTGTTCGCGATACGCTCGTTCGAGTTCTTCTTCAAAGGCGATCGACTCTTTATCCAAAAACTTTTTGAATTTCGCTTCCGTCAAGCCGTTTTCGTTGTAGAAACGCTTCGTATAAATTTTTTTCTCTCCCGTGGTCAAATCTTTGCCATAGGCTTGCATTTTGGCAACTAAATTGCCTTTTTTATCTTTTGTGATTTTATAATATGCCATATTATACCTCCGTATTGTCTTTTTTGATTGCGATATAATCCAAGAGGCTTTGCATATCAACAAGAATCTTGTTGCCGGCAGTCAGACACTTAATTTTGCCTTGTTTACTCCAAGTTCGGATAGTGTGAACGGTAATGGCAGTTTCGGCGTCTTCGGCTTTGATTATATCGAATGCCTTTTTAATGCTCCTTAACATTTACCTTGAACCTCCTTATGTCGAATTGAAGTCAATCGAACGATAATTTTCATATCGCTCGCTAACTTCTGAATCAACAATAACACACTTCCGGTGAAAAGCGTGAGTAGGTTCAAAAGCATTTTTTCGTGTATCGATTACGTTTTTTCGCAATATTTTCGTGTTTCGGCAGTTATCGTGTAGCGTTAAAACAGGGGCTGAATCGAACAATCAAACTATCACCACCTTGCATTTTTTCATTTTGTCTTTCGACGGGGAACGAGAATAATCGAATGTAGCGAATTGTCAAGGAAAAAGCGAAGCGACGAAGAAAAAATAGCATAGTAAAAATCCTTATTTTTCTTTTCAAATATGTCATATGTATGTCATAATTTGTAGGCTAAGATATTCTTACCTTTCAAATCAGATTATTTTTTATGAGCATTGACAAGGCGATACAGTCGATTAGGCTACTACCCCGAAAGACAAAAGGAAAGTGAAAATACAGGCGTAATTACTACAAAATAAAAAAGGTTTTTCAATTGAAAAATATTTTCAGGCAACCCCATTGTTACTCTTGACTTTCGATTTCAAATTGAGTATAATATAGTCACCTAAACGGAAAAGGATTTCCATATAGAGATTTCGGAGGCAATTATGCGAAGTAAAAACGAAGATACGTTAAACGAGATATTAAACTTCATAAACGATTGGTATTTTCAAAATAACGATTATCCCACGCTTATGCAAATTGCCGATAATCTCAATATGGGAACGACAACCGCTCACCGATATGTTGCAGAACTTATAAATCGCGGCGAAATTTATAAAAATAATCGTTACGGTAACCTGCAAACAAAAGAGATTTCGAAGTCGATTCAAAGGACGGAGCGTTTACCTATCGTAGGCGAAGTCGCTTGCGGAACTCCTATTCTTGCGGAAGAAAACATTGAATGTTTCGTTACGTTTTCTCGTGAACTCTTGGGTAACGGAAAATTCTTTATTCTTCGAGCCAAAGGTGAAAGTATGATAAATGCAGGCATCGAAAACGGCGATTTGGTTATAGTCCGTCAACAAGATACTGCCGAAGAAGGGCAAATTGTGGTCGCGCTTATTGAAAACGAAGCGACATTGAAACGATATTATATAGATAAAAGACGTCATAAAGTCCGTTTGCACCCCGAAAACGACGAAATGAAAGATATGTATTTCGATGAAGTTTCAATTCAAGGCGTGGCTGTAAAAATACTGAAAGACATTCATTAAATTTATTAGTTTCGTATAGTAACGAGATAAGAAAGCCCTGCCTTATCGATTACTATTCGTTTCAGGCATAAAAGATGACTTTGCTGCGATACGGGATTTCCCACCCCTGTCAATGCAGTGAGTTAAATACAATCCTTTGTATGTCTATGGGAAAGGAGGTTGAATTTTGGAGACGAGTTCCAACCAGATTTCTTTCGTATGTCCGTATTGCCATCATAAAACAACGGGCTATCAACGAAAAGACGGAGCAATTCTTGTTGTCTGCCATCGCTGTAAAGCAAAGGTTTTCAGTAAACAACACGAAAATGAAATCCTGATCAAAATAAAGGTCAACAATTAAATAATATGCGCGTGTAAAGCAAACCTCGGTCGTTCTGAAACAGCGAAAGTAGGTAAATCCGACTTAAATACTTTACGCGTGAGTGTCCGTAACTTATCTTTATAGATAAAACACAAGGCTTAAAAGTGTCTTGGCGAACAGCGAATCTCTTTTTACAGAGGTTCGTGTTTGTCAAGACACTTTTTTTATTCTCGAAAAAAAATTAAAAAAGTCGAAAAAAATTTTTCTCACATTTCAAAACCTGCAATGTGAGGGAGCGAAGCGTGAGATATTACGCTATCAGTTCTATATATCGTCCGTTCGACGAAAG
>ERZ827150.2639-NODE-2639-length-18882-cov-24.704839_pt1 | contig 18882 bp, 13 predicted proteins | sample MGYA00519779_ERZ827150 | MGnify/ENA primary metagenome ERZ827150 (study PRJEB31778, sample SAMEA3449267) | human gut metagenome | biome: human gut; feature: human-associated habitat; material: faeces | place: United Kingdom | collected 2010/2012 ...
AACATTTTTTTCTCTTAAGGCGGTCCCCTGAAACAGATGGATTGTCATGTAACTTGGCCCTCATTGAAGGGAAAAACAGAGTAACTCAGCCAGATATTTTAGGGATTCTCGGTGTTAACTCACTAACTCTAAGTATATCGACAGAAAATGATGAAGTAGTTTTGAAAAAATTCAACCTGCTGAAAAATAGCTTCATTGTTATCAACAGAAGTGTTGATTCATATAACAAAGAAGCTGAGTCCAACAAACTGTGGCCCGTTGATCATTATCGAGTGCTTTCCTCATTGATTCAAAAAGCTCATCAATCGATGCCTATCATTTTGGTTGGACCAGAAAAAACAACTGATGATTTTGGCAGTGTGCGGGATGTTCGGGGAGAAACGAGTTTTTCCGAACTTAAGGTACTTCTAAAGCATGCGCGACTGCTGATTGCCCCTGAAGGAGGCATGGTGCACATGAGAAAAGCGCTTTCTGGAGCCGTGTCCTGCGTGCTCTTCGGGCCGACCAGCGTGAGATTTTATGGGTACGAAGGGAATCTCAATCTTTCGGTTTCAAAGGTTTGTGAAGAACACTGCGAATGGGTGACAGAAAACTGGCAGTGTGTGTGTTCAAAGTCTGGTAAACCGGGTTGCAGCAAACTTCAGTCCCTAACTCCAGAATCTGTTTTTGAACATATAAAACCGCTTTTAGAAGAGGATGCACAGAATGTCAGTGACTGACTGGCTCCTTCAGGCGATCAAATATTTAAATCGAAAGCGGCGTAACTGGAGACGGGAACGCATGCTTCAACAGACTGATTTCCCTGTTCGTCGTCAGCTTGTATTGTCGAATCCCGTACGATCAGTGCTTCTTATCACGGTAAATGAGCGATATGGTGACGGCCTTTTTGTGGCTGGGTTGGCGAAGCGGTTGACAGAATCTGGCATTGCAGTATCTATAGCAGCATTGCCACAGGTAGTTGAGCGATTTAAAACATATGATTTTTTGATCCACATCTTTTCTCTTCGATCAAAAGAAGATTTAAAAACTGCATCACAAATCGAATTTGATGCAGCGGTGGATCTTGAATATGTTAATGTCCGTCATTGGCGTGACCGTGTGCGACTCTTACGACAGCTTAATTGCTATCTTTTCACTGTTTCCGAAATGTGTTGTCGCTTACACCTTTTTCATGAATTTATTTCTTATCGAAAAGTTCCGCATATAGCAGATCGTCTGGGGTTAATATTTAATCGACTAACATTTTCGACAAAACCTACGAAGATTTATCCGGCGATCAGTGTTAGTGAAATGGATGATAAGAACGCTCAGCAACTTAAGAAATCGGTTGGTGACGTTAATCATATTGTTTACTTTAATTGTATGGCAGGTGATCAGGATCGTTGTTTTTCTGGTAAACAAATGATATCCATCATTAAAGTGCTTTGTTCAATGCCTGATATTGGGGTCATTGTCAATGCATCACACTCCATTAAACCGAATCAGTTGCCAAAGCATGTTGTACTTCTTCCTGCTGTTTCTTTTGGAACGTTATGTGCGCTAGTGCGTCATTGCAACGCGATTGTGACCCCTGATACTTGTGTGACCCACATTGCAAGCGTCTGGAATAAACCGACATTTGTTGTGTTTCCACCTAACGATCGTGATTTTTATCACCAGTACGCTGCAGCTGATAGTTGGGGATCTCTTGCGCACTGTTCAGAAACTATTAAGTCCGATGATGAGGGTCTCGTGATTGATCCTTATGGATTTGGATACCCCAATCGCCGACCCAAGCCGCTTTCTTCCATTTCTCCAGAGTGGCTTGAAGTTAGGGTTGAAGCATTTATGAAGAAGACCTTTGCCGCAATGTAGATTAACAATACATAAGATTTATGAAAATAGAAGATTTAAAAAAAGCCAATGTATTGGTATGTGGTGATGCCATGATCGATCGCTATTGGTTCGGTGATGCAGAGCGTCTTTCCCCCGAAGCTCCGGTTCCAGTCGTAAAAATCAAGCGAATGGATACACGTCTGGGGGGGGCGGCCAATGTGGCTCTTAATGCTGCAAAACTAGGAGCGGTCTGTTCGTTGCTTGCAGTGGTTGGCGATGATGCCGATGGCAAGCAATTGACTGCCATGCTTGAAGCTGCCGGCGTCAAACCCTGTTTATCCATCGGAAAAGCAGTTCCGACTACTGTCAAACTGCGAATAGTGGCTCGGCAGCAGCAGATGGTTCGCTGCGACTTTGAAGAATCGCCTGAAGTGGATACTCTCTCCAAATTGCAGATGGCATTTATGGAAGAAATTCAGGCTGCGGACGTTTTGATTTTGTCAGATTACCGCAAGGGGGTTCTTAACCATGCTTCTGCCATGATTGCTGCAGCAAAGATGGCAAAGCTTCCCATCATGGTTGACCCGAAAGGTGATGACTGGTCTCAGTATCGTGGGGCTACCCTGATTACGCCCAACCGTGCAGAGCTGCGACGCATTGTCGGAGCATGGAGCAATGAAGCAGATCTACGGCTAAGGGCACAGTGCTTGCGTGAGTCGCTAGAGCTTGAACATCTTTTGCTCACTCGAAGTGAAGAAGGAATGACACTTTTCTCGGCCGGTGAAGAAGTCAACTTCAAGGCTCAAGCCCGTGAAGTTTTCGATGTGTCAGGGGCGGGGGATACGGTGATTGCTGTTCTTGCGACTTTAATTTCTGCAGGAGTTGAATTAAAGGAAGCCGTGCGGCTTGCAAACAAAGCGGGAGGTATCGTTGTTGGAAAGCTTGGTACAGCTGCTTTGACATTCCAAGAATTATTTGAAAGAGAGAATTTCTCATGAAAAAGAAGCTGTTCTTTACCTGGTCAGGCATCGGTGATAATTTAGTTTTAATGGCCGCAGCACGTAATTATCAGCGCATCACGGGTGAGATACCTTTAGTTGGATCCAAGTTTACGGCATTGGCTGCACTTTGCCCTTGGCTAGAAAATGTGGACTGGTGTTATGGAGACAAGATGTTTTCGGCAGAAGCAGAGAAAATTAAAAAAAGATCTTCAGAGGAGGGGCTTGAACTCGTCTTTGTTACTTGTTCAGGATATAAACCTCTTTTGCCTGACTGCGAACGCAACGTTAACATTTGGCCGGCAAATCACATGATCACACGATATGTTGAACGCATGGGTATTTCTGGCGATGTGGAAATAGAAATTCCCCTCCAATTGCCGCAGTACACAACGGTAACTGATCACGATGTCTGCATTATGACAGGTGGAATGCAGAAATACAAAGCGGTCGCTCCTGCTGTTATGCAGAAAGTGGTGAATCATTTCCGAAGGCAATTCCGCTTTGTGCAGTTAGGCGGAAGACATGATGTGCTCCTAAACGGCGTGGAGGACAAAAGGGGATGCGATCTGATTCACAGTTTGCAAATACTTCAGCGCGCAAAATTTTTGATTACTGGTGTTGGTGGATTGAGTCATTTGGCAAGGGCGGCTGGAACTAAAGCGGTGATTCTTCAAACCAACGGAGAGCCAATGAGTTACTGTAACTATAGCGGGAATATTGTTGTGCGGCCAGTTGGAGCCTGCGGCCTTTGTGGGGATAATCTCAGAGATCCTCAGCATCAACCCTGTTTTTACGGTTATCAGTGTGTCCGTGATATCACGTCGGAACGTGTCATTCGTGCTATCGAATTCCATTTTGAAGAATTATGTTCCAGAGATCGACCGATGCAGGTTGAATATGCCGAAGCAGATCCAGTCAATGGATTGGAAGATTTTTATTTGAGTAAAAAGACCTTATGGTGTGATTCAGCTTTTTATCGTGGAGAAGAATAATATGCCAATACAGGAAAATGTCATGACCAGAGTTACTTCAGTAACCCATAAAAAGAAACTCGCTTGGTTTATGGTGTGCTCTGAAAACATAATATTTGCGGCGGCCAATGTGGCATTGTCCTTAAATCGTCATATGCCGGACAAAGAGTTTGATATTGTAATTTATTATACATCATTATCAAGACAAAATAGAAATGCGATCCTTAACATTAAGAATGTTATTGTGAGAGAATTTCACTTCCCTAAAGATTTTATTGACAAAATGCTCGCAAATTTACCCAAAGGTAGATGGAATAATGAAAATTCATTATTGACTGCTGCGCATTATGAAATCTTTAAGCTTCTTGATGAATATGAAACGGTTATATGGCTAGACTCGGATTTTAGTATTCAAGGGGATATTTATGATCTAGTGAATTATGGACCGCTGGGGTTGTGTAAGGATTGTTGCTGGGAAAAAATTTGGAGTGTTGGAGATCAGTTCACTAGTCCGATAGCTGGTTACGATATGACCAGAGAGTCTGATCTGAATGCTCTTATTGTCGTAAATGATCAACTTCCAAATTATCAAAATCTTTACAACTACTGCTATGAAACTAGCATAAAATACGCTAGAAACTTAAAAAATTTAGATCAAGCGGTCTTTCAGCTCATGTTGCAGGATTTTAATCTGACGCCAAAAGAGATTCCTTGGGTAAAGTATGCCTGCCATTGTGATCACGATATGGCCGGAGTGGCAAAAATAGTCCATTTTGGTGGAGAAAGGAAGGTGTGGGTTGATTCGCTAATCAGTCAATGTTTTCCTGAATGGTTTCGTACGCATTTAACTTGGTTAGAATATGGTGGATCAGATTTCGATAGAACTGCAATTTCTACTCGCTCAATATACGCCGATATCAAGCGACCTATCTTAGGTTCGCCAATAGTTCATCGTGAAGGTGTAAGAGATTGCATTGAAGTGCGACGTTGTAATGCCTTTGGTGTGTTACCGCTGTTCACGTTGAAAAAGTCAATAAAAACAATACAGTTAAAGATATTTGGGGTTCCATGTTATGAAAAAAAATTCTATGAAAATCAAAATTTTTACAATATTAAATTTTTTAAATTAGTCAAATTTATTAAAAGGAGTGAGAAAATGTTTAAATTTCCAATTAAATATTATGATGATAATATAATATTTACCGAAGATGGTTGCTATGGAGCTTTTGAAATTAAAGGGGTAGATTATGAAAATAAAAGTAGAGATAGTAAAATAAGAGTATTAGACAATTTAACTAACTTTTTAGTAGATATAACTACTGAAGCTAAAATACTTATAATACCCACAAAGCAAGAAGTAGATAAGATTATAAGAAAAAATTATAAGGTTATGAATAAAGAAGATCCCTTAGCTGAACTAGCAGAAGTCTATAGTGAAGGCGTAATCGATTATTTAAAAGAAAAAGAAGTTACTAAAAAAGCAAAAGATGAAAATGGAAATGAAATTGAATATAGTGAAAAATCTATAGACTATAGAACTATAATTTTAGTTAAATTTGAAGATTTATCTGAGAATGATATGTTAAAGAAATTAGGACAATGTTTTGAATACCTATTAGATAGCCCTAAAAAGGCTCTAGATTATTTTTTAGGGGTTAGGGATAACAATATACTACAAAGTAAAATAGAGGCCTTTAAAAAACGTTCTGGGGCTTTTATAAGGCAAAATGAATTAAGAGTTAATTTAAAGGCTCTAAAAAATAAAGATTTGGAATGGCTTTATAGAAGAATTAATAAGAGAGGCCTTGAAAAAGAAGCTGTTAAAACAGGCTTTATTCCTTTGGCAAATTATAATTTAAGAGAAGAAACAAATGATATTGAAATAGATCCATTAACTTTAGATATTAAGTGTTTATTTGAAGGTAAAATATCAAATATTGATAGAGCTTTAAAAATATCAACGGAGGATGGAGATAGTTATCAGTCATTTTTAACACTAACAGAGATGCCTGATTTAAGATTTCCAGGAAGTGAGTATATATTTACTACTCAAGAGTTTAATTTTCCTATTGAAACTTGTATAACTATAAAAAGCTTAAGTAATTTAGAAAGTAAACACTTTGTTAATAGATCTAAAAAGAAGGTTGAATCGGAAATTAATAATGCAAATGAAGTTAATTTAAATGCCAGCGATGATACCTATATAGCCTTAGATGAAGTTAGAGATATGGAAATAGAAGTTAATTCAAGAAAGAAATTAGCAAAGACAACCATATCTTTTTGTATTTCTGCAGATAACAAAGATACTCTCGAGAATAATGTAAGTGATGTTATGACCTTTTATAAAGATTCAAACTTTGGCATTCAAAGATCTGTTGCAGATCAATTAAAGTTATATATGGAATTTATACCAGGAGCAAGTAGATATACTGAAGATTTCGTTAGAATAATGTCTTATAAAACTATAGCAGGAACTGGAATAGGGGTTAGAAGGGAACTAGGAGATGAAGAAGGCTTTTACTTAGGTGAAACTGCCATAGTATCAAGAAAAGTATTTTTAAATATGGCTAGAGCTTGCTTAGAAAATAAAAGTGCATCAGCTACTCTTTATGGGAATCTAGGAACAGGAAAAAGTTTTGCTGCTAATCTTATAGTGCTTCTCCATGTTATATTTGGTGGATATGCACTGGTTTTTGATCCTAAAAGTGAAAGGAACAATTGGATTAAGCATTTGCCTTGGCTAGAAGGCCTTATAAGCATAGTGAGATTAACAGCAGAAGAAAAGTATATTGGAATGTTAGATCCCTTTAATATCTATAGAGATAGTATTGAGGAAGCTATAGAATTAGCTGTAAACATAGTAATAGAGCTTAATAAATTAGTTCCTAAAGATGATGAATATATAGTTTTAAAAGAAGCTTCAGTTAAAATTAAAGAATCTGAAGTTAAATCTATGACAAGACTTATAGAAATACTAGAAGAATACAAAGAAGAAGATGAACTATCTCCTGCAGCAAGAAGATTAGCAAGAAAATTAAGAGCTAATAAGGAAGTTGGTATGTCAAAATTAATATTTGGTACAGGAAAAGAAGAAACTATTAAATTTGATAATAGAATAAATATACTTCAAATTGATAATTTAAAAATACCAGGATTAAATACTAAGAAAGAAGATTATACTGATGAAGAAAATTTATCAAATGTACTACTTATGATTATGGCTCAGTTTGGTAAGAAATTTGCATTAACACCAAGAAATAATTTTAAAATAGTTTTATTTGATGAATCCTGGGTATTAAAAAATTCAGTTGAAGGAATTAAGCTTTATGACTTTTTAACAAGAATGGGAAGATCACTTTTTACAGGGTGTATATTCAACGGGCATTCAGTATTAGATATTCCATCAGAGCAAATAAAAAACACAATATCCTATAAGTTTTGTTTTAGAACAGATGAAATAGAAGAAGCTAAAAGAATGTGTGAGTATTTAAAAATAGATGTTTCAGAAGAAAATATAAACATGATATTAAAATTAGATAACGGAGAGTGTTTATTTAAAGATTTAGATGGAAGAGTTGGTAAATTCAAGTTTGATCCAGTTTTCGGAGATATAACAGAAGCATTTAATACAACTCCAAAAGAAGATAAAAAAGATGAGAATGAGGAAATAGAAAATAAAGATGAAGTTTATGAAGAAAGTTAGTATAGCAATGTTCATAGCTTCTTTTTTTATACCAATAATTATTGTGTTATCAGCAATACTTATTATTGGAACTAATGTAACATCTAATAAAAAGGCAGGTCCAGTAGTACCTTCTGAAAGTGAAAAAGCCTTTATAGAAGCTATGGCTCCAGTAGCACAAGAAAGCTATAAAGAGCATGGAGTACTTCCTTCTATAACTTTAGCACAAGGAATAATAGAGTCAGCCTGGGGAAAATCAGGACTAACAGTACAAGGAAATAACTTATTTGGAATAAAGGCAGATATAAGCTGGACAGGACCTGTTATAGAAATGAATACTCAAGAATTTGTAAATGGTCAGTATATAACTGTAGTTGCAAGATGGAGAGTGTACGATAGATGGGAAGATTCTATATTAGATCATGGAAAATTTTTAAAAGAAAATATTAGATATGAACAAGCAGGAGTATTTAATGCTAAAAATTATAAAGAACAAGCAGAAGCTTTATTAAGAGCAGGATATGCAACAGATCCTAATTATTCTAATAAGCTCTGTTCTATGATAGAAAGTTATAGCTTAGATCAATATGATAATGTGCAGAATAATACGCAAACGTAAGGGGTGATAGTTTGATTGATTTTTTATATAAAAAGTATACAAACCTAAATAAGAAAAAAGTATTTAAGTTAGTAGCAATATGTGTATTTGTTTATGTTGTATTTAGGGTTTTTGAAAGGGAAGTAAGTGCAGATATCTTTGAAGCTATAGGAGAGCCAAATAACTTTACAGATTTAGTAGGAAATGGAAAATTCTTAGAAAGTCCCTTTAGATCTAATTATTATTTAGATATTAAAAGTGTAAGCTCAGGATTAAAAGGAACTTTTAATGAGTATGGCAATTGGCTTGCTAATATGCTATGGTATGGATTAACTATAATAACATATATGCTTATTATGCTTTTTAATTTAGCCTTTTCAATGGATATATCAGATATGTTTAAAGAAGTGCTAAATACAATAATGACATCATTAAAAAACTCAGTTTTTGATGAGTATTTTATTTTAATAGTTTCTATAGCATTAATTTATATTGCTATATCTTTTTTTAGAAATAACATTGGACAATTATTTAGTAGATTAGGATATATAATACTAACTATTGCAATAATGGGAATGGCAACTAAGTATTCAGCAGATATAGTTTCAGGAATGACTACCTTATCAAAGAGTATAGGAGCAAATTCTATAGTTGCAATAAGTGATAGAGAAACAACGGAAAATAATATAGGCCCAATATCAGGAGAGTTATGGGCCAGTTTAGTTCATACACCATGGTTAGAGCTTGAGTTTGATGGAAAATATAATTCACTTGAAAATAAAGATGATATAGTAAATAAAATTTTTAGTTTAAAAAAAGAATCTAATGAAAGACAAGAATATATAGATAAGTTAAACGAAGGAAATCCAGAACTATTTAAAGAAAATGCAGGCTCAGGGAGAATACTTCCAGCACTTCTTATATCAATAGTAAATATATTCAAAATGTTTGTTATGATAGTTATTGCTCTTGTTCAAATTGTCTTTCAAATTTTAACTATATTATTTGTAATAGCCTTTCCATTTTTACTTTTATTATCAATGTCACCTAGCTTTGGAGGAGTAAACTTAATATCTAATTGGTGGAATCAAATATTAGGCTCTCAATTAGGAATAGTATTAACTTCCTTCCTTTTAGGATTGCTTATAAAGATAGATGGACTTATAGCAACATATTTAGGGGAGTTAGGCACTTATGGATGGTTTGGTATAACTTTAGTTCAAACAGCAATATATATTGGCATTATACTTCAAAGAAAACAAATATTTAGAGTATTAATGTCCTTGCAAAGTAAAGTTAGTAGATCAGGTGCAGGAGTATGGCGTAATACTATGAGAACAACGGAAAAAGGTATTGATGGCTTAAAAAATGCTGGTGGAGCTGCAGCTGATAAAGTTAAAGGAAAAGCTGAAGATTTAAAAGATGCAGTAAGGAAAAAAGCCACTACCTTTGGAGATAAAGTTAGAGCTTTCAACGATGAACACTTTGATAGAGAAACTGTAGGAGATAGGATTAGAAATTATAATAAAGCTAAAGCGGAAGAACAAAGAAAATCTAGAGAATCAGCAGCAAAACAAAAAGCTACAAAAGATAATACAAGCAAAACACAATCAAGGCAAACCCAAGATATAAATAGACAAGAAGGAAAGTCTTATACTACAGATCAAAAAACAAGGCCAAATATAAGACAAAATAAAGATGAACATATGGATCAAAATATAAATCAAGCTCCTGCAGAACATAATGAAAAAAGAAATACTGAAGAGAAAGTAGAAAATATTAAAAGACCAAGTATAAATGATTTAGCAAAAAATATAAAAAATAATAATTCAAATAAAGATAATATTTCTAAAGGTGTAAAAGATAAAAATTCTAAAAATAATATTGGGGAAATAAGAAAAAATAACCTTAGAAAAACAGATAAAAAAGAAATTCCAATAAATAAAGATATATCATTAAATAGAAAAATAGAAACTGTAGAGCCTAAAGAAATCAATAGTGATAGCATAAATAGAGGAAAAAACAATATTATTGAGACATCAGTAAAAGATAACTCTAGAAATAATGATGTAGAAATAATAAAAGATGTACCTATAAGAAAAAATAATGAAGAATTGATAATAGAAAGTAGAAATGAAGATGTAGAAGCTGATGAAAGTAATACTATTATCTTAAATAAAAGCACAAATAGAAACAATCAAATATCTAAGGATATAAATATAAAGAAGGAAAGAAAATCAACTGAAGAAAAGATAAGAAAAGTAGAAAACAATGAAAGAAAAATTATTAAAAATCAGGAAAAAGCAAAAATTAATATAAGTAATATTGATAGAGCAAAGATGTTCAGAAAAAATATTAATAATAAAAAATAAGCTTAATAAAAAAGAAAAGTAGTTAGATTGCCCCCACAAAAATCAAACTACTTTTCTCAGGTAAAGTATATATACATAAAAGAAAATAAATAAAAAAGGTACTTACCAAACTAATCTACTTCTAGAATAATCAAGCTATTTGTTTGGTACAACAGGAGAATTTAAATATTCATTTTAATTGTACTATAATTCAAATTAAAAATCAATATTATTGAAAAAATTGAATAAAATGGATAGGAGAAACTATGGTAAATCCTATCCATTTAAATGGAAAGGTAAAAATACTTTATAATTATAGCCTAAAAATAACATTCTAATTCATAATGTATAAATGATAAGACAAAAATGTATTAAATCAAAAAAGTAAAAACAAGTAACTTTATTTAGATAGAAAAAGATACTTGTTTTTATTTAAATAATAAAAAAAACATATATGATTAGGGATACTATAAAGATATTTAAATTTTATAATATTTAGAAGAGAGATTCAATGTTAAAATTTAATAAAAAATTAAAAGTGAATAGGCAGTGTCTGGAGAATAATTTTAAAGAGAAGAGTAAATAAGAAAAGTAGTTAGATTGCTCAACAAAAATCTAACTACTTTTCTTAATTAAAGTATATATTGATAAAATAAAAAAGGTAATTACCAAACTAATCTACTTCTAGAACAATCAAGCAATTTGTTTGGCGCAACGGAAAAATTCAACTATTTAATTTTAATATAATTTAAATAAGAATTCAATATTATTGAATAAATTAAATAAAATTGAATTTATTCAATAATATGGATAAGAAAAAACTAGTGTAAACCCTATCAATTTCTGTAGTAAAGAAAAGCTCATATATAGATATATATATATATATGATTTAAAAACGTGAATGTGAACATTATAGGAGGAATTATGAGAAAAAGGTTGATTTTGAAAGTATTAATGAGTCTATTTATAGTATCGTTAATAGGGTGTACAGATGGCAAAGAGAATAATAATGTAGTATCAACAGAAATAAATGGAGTAATAGAAATTGATTATTTTGATGTGGGACAAGGTGATTCAGCATTGATTCAAGTCAATGGGAAAAATATGTTAATAGATGCTGGAACTAATGATACTGAAGATAAATTAGTTCAAATGATAAAAGATGAAGGAATAAAAAAGCTTGATTATGTTATTGGAACTCACCCTCACGAAGATCATATTGGTGGACTTGATAAAGTAATTGATAATTTTGAAGTTGGAGAAATCATAATGCCAGAAGTTAAAAACACAACCAAAACCTTTGAGTCAGTATTAAAATCTGCAGCTAAAAAAGAAAAGAAAATTAAAAAAGCAAAATCAGGAATGGAAATAGACTTAGGCGAAGGAACAAATGTAGAAGTTTTTTCACCAGGAAAAGATAAGTATAAAGAGTTAAATAATTACTCTCCAATTATGAAAATAACATATGGAGAAAACTCATTTTTATTTACAGGTGATGCAGAAAAGGAAGTAGAAAAAGAAGTGATAAATAATGGTTATAACTTAAAATCAGATGTGATAAAAGTTGGGCATCATGGATCTACAACATCAACAACGGAAGAATTTTTAGAGCTAGTGAATCCTGAAATAGCTGTAATATCAGTTGGAAAAGAAAATACTTATGGACATCCTGAAAAGAAGATATTAGATAGGTTAAAAAATAAGAATATAAAAATATTGAGAACTGATGAAATAGGATCAATAGAAATAATAAGTGATGGAAAAAGTATAAGTATAAATAAATAATTAATTATAGAAAGAAAGTAGGCAGCAACCAGAAAACTACCTACTTTCATATGAGAAATATATATAGAAATATGGTAATATATATATATTATATAATTTTTTTTATAAAAAAATGATTATCATATAAAAAATATATATAAAATATATTTTTAATATTGCACAAAAGAAGGAAATATTGTAAAATAAAATCGAACATAAGTTCAGATTAATTTCAAAAGAGTTTTTGTTTAATGGAAAATATAAATTAAACATTGTATAGTTAATAAAAATAATGTAAAATAAATACAAGAAAATTAAATAATATATTTTTGTTAGAAAACAAAAGTAGCAATGTTTAAAACACTGCTACTGGCAATCAAATTATTATAAAATATATAATTTGATTAAAATATAAAGTTTTCTAATAAAAAAAAGTTCAAACGATAAAATTAAATGTCTGGAAAACATTTGATTTTATATACTGAAACTGTGGTAGAAGCGTACCAAGAACAGCTGTTAGAACTTGTTTTTTTGCAATTAATCATTGTTAATATCATAATAGCATAAGATTAATTGTAAAGCAATATATAAAATTTGGTGATTTCATTATTTTATATATTACTAAGAAAAATAAGATTTTGATATATGCACTCTTAGGTATTTTGTACCTAGGAGTTTTTTTATTGAAATTTTTTATTAGATTGAAAGGAGGTGTAATGGCCATGAAGATTATAGGGAATTTTATTAAGCAAATGTTTATATACGAGTATACCAATAAAAATGGAGAGTTTAAAAGCGTTTTTGGAATACATGAAGTAGTTCAAGGCCCCTTTGCACAAAAAAGAGCAGAAAAGAAACATGAAACACATATAGAAAAATTATTAGCTTATCCTATTAAAAATAGATGGAATAAGGAGTTAAGTCATTTTAGTCTTCAAGGCCATTGCACTTATTTAAATAAGCAAAAAAGAAATATAAGATCTGAAGAATTAGATGATAGATATTATCCCTTTACTTTAGAATTTGAATCTAGAAAGAAAAAAGAACAATATGAAGTTGCTTTAGAAGCAGCTCAATATATTCAATATTTAATTTATGAACTGGATGTGAATGAAGAAGATATAGTTATTATTATAAATAATTCAAAATCCATTTATGTAATGGTTAATCCTAAGACTTTCAATTTAAAATCTGGAAAGCATATACATAGAATTTATACAGATATGTATAGGACCATAAAAGAAAATGTAAGTTTAAAATATGTGGATGAAAGTGTAGTTAATTCTAGCTATAGATTAATAAAAACACCAGGAAGTTATTACAATGGTGGATATGTAAATTATATTACAGTAAATGAGCTTATGGAGCTAATGACAGGACAGAAAACTAGAGCTCAACTAACTAGAAAGCAAAGAGACATAAGGAAATTAGTGTTACCTAGTATTACTTCCTTTAAGATGACTAAATTATATGAAAATTCTAAAAGGAAAATTGAAAAAGCATTAAAAAATAATAAGAAAGTATTATCTTTACCTGGAGCTTCAGTATGTAATAAAGAATGTGTTAAGGCTTTAATAGACATGCCTTTAATGGAAAAGGGTAATAGAAATAATTTCTTAGTTACTATAGCTTTAGGCTTAAAAGAAGCAAATTATAGTAAAAATGAAATATTAGAAATATTAGAAAGAAAGGCTATAGAGTGGAGACATGATGAAAGCTTAAGAGCAGTTTGTAGCAAATATAAATCAATATTGAATAACAATACTAACTTTTCTTGTGACAAGGTAAAAATGTTATTTGAAGAAGAAGGTTTAAAGCTTAATTGTAAGTCTTGTGGAAAGGCAATAAATAGCATATATATATCAAGAAAGATTATAGAAGATATTTATAACAATAAGGGAGCAATGCGTCATTTTAGACTCTATTTAGAATTAGAAAAAGGTAATCTTTTAGACAAGTATTTCAGCTTAGAAGAAGCTAAAATAAATGAAAGAGCATTAAAAGAATTAGTTAAAAAGACTGGTGGAAGATTAGAAAAGAAAGATGGATTACATAGAGTAATTATAAAGAGAGAAAATGCTATTTATAGATTACCAATAGATTATATAGATAAAGCCTTTGATATTTTAAAACAAAAAATAGGAAAGGTATTAATGTTAATAGTAAAATCCTATTCAGGAAACGAGTATGGAGCTTTCATTAGCTTAGATACAGTTAAAATCGCAGAATATCTAGCTTTTAAAAGTGAGAGAAGTGCTTATAATTTCTTAAATAATTTAGAGAAGTTAGGCTTTTTAACAAAAAATAAAAATGGATTTACAGTATATTATAAATCAAGAAAAGTAATAAACTTAGAAGAAGTAAAAGAAACAAAAAGAGTTACAAAAGAAGAGTTGGAAAAGCTTATAGAAGAAAAGAAGGTAGCAAACGGAACACAATTAAAATTCAATTTTGAAAAATTAGAAGCTAGTACAAATATTAAAGAAGAAAAAGGTGAAATTTATATTTTAAGTAAAACTCAAGATATAAAACATAGGCGAGGATCACCACCTTGAAATAAATAATATTAGTACTTTAAGGCTAAAATTTTTATGGTCATAAAAATTTTAATGAAATACTTCAGGCGAAGTTCAATCAAAATACGAATAAAGGTATAAGTTATTAAAGCAATGTACAAGCTATCTAATAAGCTCTATGAAGGAATTAAAAGCATTATAAAGACGACGAAAGACTTCAGAAATAACGAGAGAATAAACTGAAAGAAAGATAATAAAAAATGACAAAACAAATTACCAATATAAGTAAAATTTACACTGATTGGTGAAAAAATCAAGTTTTAAAACAGCTATAAAGTTAGTAAAAGCAAGGCTTAAGCCTATATATTTTTTCTGACCATCTAAATATAATATTTATAGGGATTCCCGAAGGGAATTCCTCAGAGATTTATTTATAAATTAAGGGATATACTAACAATACTTAAAAAGCTAAGGATATTTTTTATTAATAAACGAGTATCATATACGAGGATATTGTATAAAGAGCAACAAACAGAACAGAGATATTCCTTCATCAGTAGACCAACTGGAGTCGATTGGGTTCCTGAGCTTGTCGAAGGGTTCCTATCGATGGAAGGCGGTAGCCACTGGGGCGGTGCGAAAAATTTTTAATAAAGTCGTAAGGTTATTGATTTAGCCAATTGGATTAATAATAAAAAAAGGGTTTAAGTAATATTTTTAGGGAGGTTGAGGATTTATGAATAAAAAGTTTAAAGAAATATTAGAAAGGGAAGAAAAAAAGAAACGTAAACCAATAGATAAAACCTTTTATTATTCTGGGGAAAAACTAAAGAAAAAAATTAATGAAGAAGAGCAAATAAGCATGATATTAAATTCAAAAATAAGGGGGGAAAATTAATGGCCAAAAAAGAAGATGTAGTAAAGAATAATGGGTTATCTGAGGTAAATATTCCATACCTTAGTAGCGAAAAAAACACAGCAATATCAAAAGCTATGGCTGATATAGAGAAAGCTTTCGGTAAAGGAGCTGTAATGCTCCTAGGAGCTAAATCAAATGAAGAAGTTGAGGTTATATCAACTGGGTCTATTGGGTTAGATTTAGCTTTAGGAATAGGTGGTGTTCCAAGAGGAAGAGTAATTGAAATTTATGGGCCTGAAAGTTCAGGTAAAACTACTCTAGCTTTACATATTGCTGCTGAAGCACAAAAAAATGGTGGAGAAATAGCAATGGTAGATGCAGAGCATGCATTGGATCCTGTATATGCCAGAGCTCTAGGAATAGATACTGATAGATTTATAATTTCTCAGCCTGATAATGGAGAAATGGCTTTAGAAATAGCTGAAGCTTTGATAAAATCCTCAGCTATAGATGTACTTATAATTGATTCAGTAGCTGCATTAGTTCCTAGAGCAGAAATAGACGGAGAAATGGGAGACTCTCATATTGGGCTTCAAGCAAGACTTATGTCTCAAGGATTAAGAAAACTGGTAGGTCTTATTAAAAAGAACAATTGTATTGTCATTTTTATAAATCAACTTAGAGAGAAAGTTGGCACAATGTTTGGAAATCCAGAAACAACACCAGGCGGAAGAGCATTAAAGTTCTATTCTTCTGTTAGACTAGATGTAAGGAAGATAGATTCTATTAAGCAAGGAGAAGGTGTAGTAGGAAATAGAACAAGAGTTAAGGTAATTAAAAATAAAGTTGCTCCACCATTTAAACAAGCTGAATTTGATATTATGTATGGAAAAGGAATAGATAGAATAGGTGAAATTATAGATATTGGTGTAAAAGAAAATATTATAACTAAAAGTGGAGCTTGGTTTAGTTATGGTGAAGAAAGATTGGGACAAGGGAGAGAAAAAGGGAAAGAATATCTAAAGGAAAATCCTGAAATATTAAAGAAAATTGAAAGTCAGTTATATGAAAAAATAAATTCAAAATCAAATGAGAGAGTAGAAAAAATAAATAGCGAAGAATAAGAAAGGAAGAGATCTGTTATGGAAATAAAAGAAATCAAGTTAAAAGATTGTAAGATAGATTCTGATTTTACAAAAGTAAATGAAAATACATATAGTTGTGTAAGTAAAGCTATTATAGGTGAAGAAAATCTTGAAAGTATTATCTATTTAGAATTAAGCAATGAACATTATGAATATATAAATAAGTTTAATTACAAAGAGCTCTTATTTAATTTAAAGGGAATAATTCAAATAAGAAAAAATAAAAAAGATATTCCATTCTTATTTTTTAAGGTGTCGTCAATAATTAATACTGAAGAAAGATTACAGAGTATAATAGAAAGAAAAAAAAGGTTAAAAGAAAAAGCATTAATGGATAATAATGCTACAAAGAAATCTTGTGAGATAATATATAAACCTAATTGGAGTGAATATATTCCTGGATTAAATGATAGCCTAATAGAAATGAAGATGGATAAAATTAAAATTATTAATAATATTCATGCTAAAAAATCTATTGTAGATTTAAATAAATCGATAGGAATAGTAGTAGTAAAAAAGATTGAAGATACTGATGAATATGAATTAATTATTGGATATTCAACTTTTGTTAAATGTAAGCTTTTAAATTTGCCAGCTAAAGTATATATCACTGAAAAAACAAGAGATGAGTTTATAAAATATATAAATAATATTCAATATGCAAAAGTAAATGAGATTAATGAATAAGTGATTGTATTTTAATTATTATAAAAAATAAAGATAAAGGTGGCTATATTAAAATAATATGGTCACTGTAGTATATATATTTATAAATCTTAAGAAAGGAAAATTAAAAAATGAAAATATTCAAGAATGACGATTTAGCTGTAGTTGAATTTTTAAAAGAAGCAAGAATTATAACAAGGCAGCTACAACTTATGAAAAATAATTTAGATAAAATTTCATCTGATAATTTGATAAAGATATTAAATATAAGTGAAATTATAGAGGAGCAATTTAAAGAATTAAAAAATGAAAGTGAAGGAGTTTTAACAAAAGATGGGTGGAATTTGCATAAGTCTTTGTAAAATAAGAAATTGTAATACTTGCTCAAAAAAAATAGATGGATCTTGTAAAGGGTGCTCTCTTTGTGATGTATCTCTTTGTAAATGTAGCAAGGAAAAATTAAAAAGATGTTTAGTTAGGTGTCCACGAAAGTTAGGCACCTTTAATATTATTAAAGGAATTAAAGATGATAAAGTTTTATTACCTAATTCTTTTTATGATTTACCTGGATATATTCCAATTATGCCAGATAAGCTTAAAAGTAATTTTGACTTTTCAAAAGTAAATAATACTGTTGGAATTCATGGAGAATTTTTATTATCGGCCAACGGAGAAAATATATCACCAATATACAATATGAAAGGATATAAAAGAACTTTGAATTTACCCGAAGAAATAAATGGAATAGCAGAATTTTATATTAAGGATAGAGCTTTAGAAGGTTTTTGGGAAAATAGAAAATTATTATATAAGCAACTTAAAAAGCAAAATTTTAAAGCAATAATAACTCCAAATTTTTCACTTTATGAAGATGCTCCAAGATCTGAACATCTTTATAATATTCAACGGACAAAAAGAGTCTATAATGAAATGATCCTGGAAGGATTACCAGCAGTATTAGATGTTATATGGGCCACTAATGAAGATTTAGAGTATTGGATTAAAGAAATTAATAGAAGTAATATAAAAACTATAGCTTTTAGCTTTATGAATGTTGATACTAGATTAAAGGCAAGCAATTCCTGGAGACATTATTTGCTTGGATATAAAATTTTGATTTCAAGAACACCTAAAGATATAGAAATTATAATCGCAGGTATTTCTTCAATTCAAAGAGTTGTAGAAATCAAGAAAATAAGTGAAGATAGAAGAATTTCTATAATGCATCAAGCTGCTTGGGTTAATAGTAGAAAGGGTTTTTCAATAAAACATAAAAAACAACTAGATAGATCCATAACTAAAGATGAAATCTTTCAAATAAATTTAAACTTTTATTCAGAAGTATATAAGTAAAAATACTATATATAGATAAAATATATATTTTTTATAATTTATTTAAAAATTTGAATTTATTTCCGCAATTTATATGTACTTAAAATAAATATTTTTATAAAATAAAGAGACTAACTATATGAAGTCAAGTCTTTTTTAGTAAGTTTCTTTAATTATTATTT
>ERZ827150.2640-NODE-2640-length-18871-cov-4.710193_pt1 | contig 18871 bp, 19 predicted proteins | sample MGYA00519779_ERZ827150 | MGnify/ENA primary metagenome ERZ827150 (study PRJEB31778, sample SAMEA3449267) | human gut metagenome | biome: human gut; feature: human-associated habitat; material: faeces | place: United Kingdom | collected 2010/2012 ...
TTCGAGAAGGCCGCATTGGTTGAGAAAGTGTATCGCCTGGTCAAGACAGATGGGCGTTTCGTCGTTGCCCATGGATCGGGCAAGGACGTTATCAACCGCCACCATGAGGCGGTCGCCTCGGGGGTGAGCTGCGGTCTGCGCGCAGCGAGCGAGGAGAGCGTTCTTTGGGCAGACAAGTTCAAGATCGAGGCGCTGGTGGATACGCCGGGCTTCTATGCGTTTTCAGGCGTTCGAAGGTAGCCGTTCGCCTGCACCTGGCTCTTAAGGACGGCGGGTGGTGCGTGCGCACGCGAATTGCGTTGCAGCGCCTGTAATTCGCAGAAATCTACAAAGTCTTCGCTTACGAAGCGCTTTCGATTTGTGCTTAACTTGAGGTAGTCAAAAGGCGCAATGAGACGCTGCATACGATGTGCAGAGGTGGTCGCAACGAGCATGTTGCGACCATTTTTTATGTCGACGTTGTCTTTTGACGAGTATTCCCGAAAGAAAGGAACAATTGAAACAGTGACTTCGAGCAATGCCAAACTTCCCCGCGCCCGTGTCGAGGTGGCGCATCCTTATCTTGTCCTCATGGGACTCTACTGCGGTGGCTTCGCCGGCATGTACAGCGAGACCGCGCTCAATATCGCCCTGCCCCAGCTTTCCCTCGCTTTCGGCGTCGACGTGTCCGTCACGCAATGGCTCGTGGTGGGCTATATGCTCGTAATCGGCGTGGTTCTGCCGTTTGCGAGCCTGCTCATGAAATGGTTCTCCGCCCGCAAGCTCACCCTGTTCGCGCTCGGCGCCTTCTTCGTCGGCGCGGTTGCGAGTGCGGTTGCCCCCTCGTTTCCTGTAGCGCTCGCCGGCCGTGCGGTGCAGGGCATCGGGCGAGATGTCCACGCGCACGGCAGGCAGTGCGCCGCCGCCCACGGTCACTTCGCCCACCCCGGCGATCTGGCTGATCTTCTGGGCCAGCACCGTGGACGCGGCATCGTAGAGCTGGGTGCGGCTCAGGACGTCCGAGGTGACGGACAGGATGAGGATGGGCGCGCCCGACGGGTTCACCTTGCGGTAGGTGGGGTTGGACGGCATGGTGGGCAGGGTGGAACGGGCGGCGTTGATGGCCGCCTGCACGTCACGGGCCGCGCCGTTGATGTCCCTGTCCAGGTCGAACTGGAGGATGACGCGCGTGGAGCCCAGGCTGCTGCTGGAGGTCATCTCGGTCACCCCGGCGATGCGGCCCAGGGCCCGTTCCAGCGGCGTGGCCACAGTGGAGGCCATGGTCTCGGGGCTGGCCCCGGGCATATTGGCCTGCACCCTGACCACGGGGAAGTCCACTTCGGGCAGGGGCGCCACGGGCAGCAGAAAAAAAGCCACCATGCCCGCCAGGGTCACGGCGATGGTCAGCAGCGTGGTGGCCACGGGCCGGCGGATGAAGGGCGCGGAAAGGTTCAGGGGGATGAATTCCGGCCCGAAGCGCTTGCGCCGTTCTCCGGCCAGAGCCAGATCCTGCCCTTCATGGGCGTGGCCGCTCTCCCGGCCGGATGCGGCGGCCCGGGGCGTCTCCTCAGGCCTGCTCATGACCGGCCTCCCCGCCACGGCGGCCCAGCTTCTCGGCCAGACGCGCGAACCAGATATAGATGACAGGCGTGGTGAACAGGGTCAGCACCTGGCTGACGATGAGGCCGCCCACCATGGTCACGCCCAGCGGACGGCGCAGTTCCGCGCCCATGCCCCAGCCGATCATCAGCGGCAGGGCCCCCAGCAGGGCCGCCATGGTGGTCATGAGGATGGGCCGCAGACGCAGCAGACAGGCCTGCCGGATGGCGGCCTGCGGATCCTTGCCTTCCTGCCGCTCGGCCTCCAGGGCAAAGTCGATCATCATGATGGCGTTCTTTTTGACGATGCCGATGAGCAGGATGATGCCGATGATGCCCACCACGCCCAGTTCCATGCCGCAGAGCATGAGGGCCAGCGTGGCGCCGATGCCCGCCGACGGCAGGGTGGACAGGATGGTCACGGGATGGATGTAGCTTTCGTAGAGCACGCCCAGCACGATGTACATGGTGACCACGGCGGCCAGCAGCAGCCAGACCTGATTGTCCGTGGACGAGGCAAAGGCATGGGCCGCCCCCTGGAACTGGCAGCGCAGGGACGAAGGCAGCTCCAGGGAAGCAAGGGTCTCCTCCACCGCACTCACGGCCGCCCCCAGGGAGGAGCCTTCGGCCACGTTGAAGGAGATGGTGGCCACCGGGAACTGGCCCTGCCGCATGGTGGCAGGGCGCGCGGAGCGTTCTTCCTTGCGCACCAGGGCCGAGAGCGGGATGGGCTTGCCCTCGCTGCCCTTGACGTAGATCTTTTCGATGTCGTCCGGGCCGCGCCGGAACTGCGGAGCGCTTTCCAGCACCACCTTGTACTGGTTGGTCTGGGTGAAGATGGTGGAGATCAGGCGCTGCCCCAGCGCGTCATAAAGGGCATTGTCGATGACGTCCATGCTCACGCCCAGACGGCTGGCCGCATCGCGGTCGATATCCAGCCAGAGCATGCGGCCCCGGCCCAGCAGGTCGCTGGTCACATGGCTCAGCTCCGGCCGCGCCCGCAACGCCGCCAGGATGTCCGGGATGCGCCCTTCCAGCTGGGCGTCGCTGAGGGCCTCCAACGAAAGCTGGTACTGGGTGCGCGAGACGCGGTCCTCCACGGTCAGGTCCTGCACGGGCTGCAGGAACAGATCCATGCCCGGCAGGCTGTCCGCCCGCTCCATGAGACGTCGGGCGATGACCGGGGCGCGGTGGTCGCGCTCTTCCAGCGGCTTGAGGTCGATGGTCAGGCGCGAGGTGGCCAGGCTGGGGTTGATGCCGTCCACGCCCACGAAGAACGCCACCCGGGCCACGGCCGGATCGGCCAGCAGCACGTCGGAAAGTTCTTTCTGGCGCCGGGCCATGGCCTCAAACGAGGTATCCTGCGGGAATTCCGCGATGCCCTGGATGACGCCCGTGTCCTGCGTGGGGAAAAAGCCCTTGGGCACCAGGGCGTACATGGTCACGCTCAGCAGCAGGGTACCCACGGCCACGGCCAGGGTCAGGCGCTGGTGGGCCAGCACCCAGTCCAGCTTGCCTTCATACCAGCGCAGCAGGGCCGGGAAGAAATTGCCCTCCCCTTCCTTGTGCCGCTCCGGCCGCAGCATGACCGCGCAGAGCATGGGCGTCAGGGACAGGGAGATGACGGCCGAGATGAGGATGGTCACCGCCAGCGTGACCGCGAACTCGCGGAACAGGCGCCCGGCCACGTCGCCCATGAACAGCAGGGGGATGAGCACGGCCACCAGCGACAGGGTCAGGGAGATGATGGTGAAACCGATCTGCCCGGCCCCCACGAGGGCGGCCTGGAGGGGCTTGTAGCCGTTTTCCAGATAGCGGCTGATGTTCTCGATGACCACGATGGCGTCGTCCACCACGAAACCGGAGGCGATGACCAGGGCCATGAGGGTCAGGTTGTTGAGCGAGAAACCCGCCAGATACATGACGCCCAGCGAGCCCACCAGCGACAGGGGCACGGCCAGGGCCGGGATGATGGTGGCCTGCACGTTGCGCAGGAAGATCCAGATGACGGCGATGACCAGGACCACGGCCAGCACCAGTTCCAGCTGCACGTCGTGCACCGTGGCCCGGATGGTGGTGGTGCGGTCCGTCACCACCTGCACCCGCACATGCCCGGGCAGGGCCTGCTGCAGCTGCGGCAGCAAACGGGTGATGCTGTCGGCCACGGTGATGACGTTGGCGCCGGGCTGGCGCTGGATGGAGAGGACGATGGCCGGGCGGAAGCCCTGCTCCCCGTCGGCCACATAAGCGGCCAGACGGGCGTTCTCCGCGCCCTCCTCCACGGTGGCCACATCTTCCAGACGCAGGGGCGCGCCGTTGCTGTAGCCGATGATGGTCCGCGCGTATTCCTCGGCCGAGGCCAGCTGGTCGTTGGCATCGATGGTACTGGTGCGCTGGGGCCCGTCAAAGCTGCCCTTGGCGTCGTTGACGTTGGCCGAAGCGATGGCCGAGCGCACGTCGGCCATTGTCAGCCCGGCCGAGGCCAGGGCCGAGGGATTGACCTGCACCCGCACCGCGGGCCGCTGCCCGCCCGACAGGGTCACCAGGCCCACGCCGGTGATCTGCGAAATCTTCTGCGCCAGCCGGGTGTCCACCAGGTCTTCCAGCCGGGTCAGAGGCATGGCGTCACTGTAGACCGCCAGCGTCATGATGGCCGGGTCCGCCGGGTTGACCTTGTTGTAGACCGGCGGATTGGGCAGGTCGGATGGCAACAGGTTGTCCGCCGCGTTGATGGCGGCCTGCACCTCCTGCTCGGCTACGTCCAGCGGCACGGAAAGGTCGAACTGCAAGGTGATGACCGAAGCCCCGGCCGAAGACAGGGAGGTCATCTGCACAAGGCCCGACATGGTGCCCAGTTGCCGTTCCAGCGGCGAGGTGACCACCGCGGCCATGACCTCGGAGGACGCGCCGGGGTACAGGGTCTGCACCTGGATGGTGGGGTAGTCGATCTGCGGCAGGGCCGCCATGGGCAGATAATGATAGGCCAGCAGCCCGGAAAGGAGCAGGGCCACCATCAGCAGCGAGGTGGCGATGGGCCGGAGGATAAAGATGCGGGAAATGTTCATGGAGCTGCTCGTCTGTCTTCTGGAAACGGCGACGGGACCGCCAGCGGGAAACGGCGGTCCCCTGCCCTGCGAAAGGACGGGAGGCCGGGAAAGGAAGGGGGAAAGGGCCTGCCGCTGCCCCAGAGGGCAGGAGCACGGCGGCGCCAACACCGCCCCCCGGCAGGAGCGCTGCAAGGGAAGGGATGCCCGGCGGCCCCTGCACCGCGCTTTCACCACATGACCTTTTTGCCAAGGGGCGGGCGGCCGGAAAAGGGATCGAACCGGAGGGAAGGAACCATGCCGCACGCCCGCATCACCGGATGACGGCTGCAAGGCGCAGCGTCACGGCATCGGCAGCCGTGTCGGGATCCCTCAAGCTACTCCCCGCTCCCGGTGGCAGGCACGGTCACGCGCGGGGTCTCCATGCTGGCCGTCACGCGCACGCGCAGGCCGTCACGCAGGCGGTCCACACCGTCCACCACCACGACCTCGCCCGCGGCAAGGCCCTTGTCGATGACGGTCAGGCTGTCGGTACGCACGCCGGGCGTCACTTCGCGCAGGCGGACGGTATCCTTGTCCACCACATAGACGTAGGAGCCGCGGCTGCCCAGCTGCACGGCGGCGGTGGGCACCGTGACGGCCCGGGGCAGGACCGTGACCAGCAAACGGGCATTGACGAACTGGTTGGGGAAAAGGGTGTGGTCCTCGTTGGCGAATTCCGCCTTGAGCTTCACCGTACCCGTGGCGGTATCGATCTGGTTGTCCATGCTCAGCAGAAAGCCCTGGGCCAGCAGGGCCTGCTGCTCGCGGTCCCAGGCCTGGACCAGCAGACGACCACCGCTCTTGCGGGCCTCGCGCCAGTGCTGCGCCACCAGGGGCACCCGGCTTTCCGGCAGGGTGAAGAGCACATAAGAAGGCGTCAGCAGGGTGATGCGCACCAGACCTTCGGTATCGGAGGCATGCACCATGTTGCCCTCGTCCACTTTTCGCAGGCCCAGCACGCCGTCGGCCGGAGCGGTGATGCGGCTGTACTGCAGTTGCAGGGCCGCCGAATCCACGGCAGCCTTGTCGGACTGTACCGTGCCTTCATACTGGCGCACCAGGGCGCGCTGGTTGTCGTACTGTTGCCGGGCGATATGGCCGCCGCTCACCAGCTTTTCATACCGGCTCAGGTCGCGGCGGGCGTTCTCCAGCTGGGCCGTATCGCGGGCCAGGGCGCCGCGGGCCTCGCCCAAAGCGGCCTCGAACGGCCGGGGGTCGATCTCGGCCAGCAGGTCGCCCTTATGGACGAACTGACCTTCCGTAAAATGCAGGCGCTGCAGATGCCCGTCCACCCGGCTGGTCACCAGCACGTCACTGGACGGCTCCACCGTGCCCAGACCGTTGAGGAAATGGGGCATATCCTGCGCCAGGGCCGTGGCCACACGCACCGGCGGCGTATCCTGCGGCATGCCGCGCTGCCTGCCGGGCTCGAAAAAGCCCCGCCAGAGCAGCGCACAGCCCAGCAGCAGGGCCAGTACGGCCAGCAGGCGGCCCTTGCTCATGCTGATCTTCACACACGTTCTCCATCACTGTCCGGAGCAAAGCACACTTCGAACAGTGTCTCATTTTCTCCGCTGTGCCGGTAACTCACCGACCAGCCCAGCTGCTCGCAGGCGCGGCGCACCAGCGAGAGCCCCAGACCGCTGCCGCCCGGCGTGGCATCGCCCCGGGCACGGGCACGCACCCCGCGGGCAAAGATGTCCAGATCCTCAGGGATGCGTCCCGCGTTGCGCACCTGGAGCACATGCTCGTCCAGGCGCACGGCAACACGGCCATTTTCCGAGTAAAGCCGGGCATTGTCCAGCAGATTCTTGACGACGATCCCCGCCAGGGCAGGCTGCGCCTGCACTTCCCGGCTCTCGGGGAGCTCCAGCGAAAAGCAGTCCTGCCCCTGGGCCGTGTCCCGCACCAGCAGGGCCAGATCCACGGGTTCGAGTTCGATATTTTCGGGACGGCGGGCCAGCAGCAAAAGGATGCCCACCGTGGCGGACATGTCGCGCACCGTGCGCTGCAGGCGCTCCACCGTGGGCGCACAGCGCTCGGAACCGGGCAGGCGCTCCAGCTGCAGCTCCAGCACTTCCAGACCGCCCTGCATGACGGTCAGGGGCGTGCGCAGCTCGTGGCTCACATCGCCGGTGAAGAAGCTCTCGCGCTGCACGAAACGGCGCAGGGCCTCCTCGCGGCTGGCGATGGCCCGGGCCAGCACGCCCACCTCGTCATCAAGGGCCACCTGCGGCAAGGGCGGCAGGCCGGGATAATCCCCTCCGGCACGGGGCACGGGGCAGCGGGACACGGTACGGGTCAGATCGGTCAGCTGGCCCGTGAGCCGCCGGCTGAGCAGCACGGCCAGCAGGGCCGCCACGCCCAGGCCCAGGCCCGCGCACAGGCCCAGGACCCGGGTCAGCTGGGCCTTGATGGTCACCAGCAGGCCCGTGTGTCCGCTCAGGGCGTAACGCACGCCCTTGTGCTCCTCGAGGAAGACGAAATTCTCCATGCGGTCGAAAAAGTGCAGGCCGGGCTCCAGGGAATGCCATTCGCGGGGGATCTGTTTGCCCACCCGGAATTGCAGATCCATAAGGTTCGCCAGGTCGGCCCCATAGACCAGGTTGTTGTGCCGTCCCCGGTCCTCGGCACGGCGCGAGCGTTCCTCGGCCTCGATGAGGGCATTCATGACCGGACGTGCGTACCAGTCCACCAGATGGGCGCCCAGCCTGTCATAGGAGAGCAGGCCCACCATGCCCATGGTCAGGCCGAGACCGGCGGCCAGCAGCATGAACGAGACCAGCAGACGCCGCCGGATGGGGGAACCGCCGCTCACGCCCCGGGCTCCTCTTCACGGCCGAGACGGTAGCCCACATGGGAGATGGTGTGCAGCACGGGGCTGCCGAAAGGCTTGTCCAGATGCTGGCGCAGTTCGTGGATATGCGTCCGCAGGGCGCTGCCGCCGGGCAGATCGTCGCCCCAGAGGCGGCGCTCCAGTTCCTCGCGGCGGACCAGGGCGGGGGCCCGGCGCGCCAGCTCGCACAGGATGCGGAAGCCCGTGGGGCTCACCTTGACCTCGCGGCCCTGCCGCGTGACCCGGTGCCCGGCCACGTCGATACAGACATCGTCCACACGCAGCTCGCCGCCCTGGGCGCTCTCCTGCGTCCGGCCCCGACGCAGCAGGGCCCGGATGCGGGCCTCCAGCTCGCGCAGGGCAAAGGGTTTGACCAGGTAGTCGTCGGCCCCGGCGTCCAGGCCCAGCACACGGTCGGCCACGGTATCACGGGCCGTCAGCATGATGACCGGCACCTGCACGCCGTGTTCCTCGCGCAGGGCACGGCACAGGCTGATGCCGTCCAGCCCGGGGAGCATGATGTCCAGCACCACCAGATCGAACTGGCCGGACGCGGCCATCTCGAGGCCCGTACGGCCGTTGCGGGCGCAATCCAGTTCATAGCCCAAAGGCTCAAGATAGGCGTACAGGTTGGCGAGGATGTCCTCGTTATCTTCCACCAGCAGGACAGAGACAGGCACCATGCGCACCTCCGCAAAAAAGGACGGGGCGCCGTGCGCCCCCTGAAGAATGGAAAACCCGGCGGATGCCCCGCCGTCCGAAAGGCCCCGCAGGGCCCGAACATCACTGGATGATGGCCAGAGTGTCCACCTCCACCTCATTGGGGTGCTTGGAGCTCCAGTCCACATGCCCCACCAGGCGCACTTTGTCCTGCGGAGTGACCGTCAGGTGCCCGAAGGTCTCGTGCTCTATCTCCACCACCACGCGGCCGCTCTCGTCCTCAAAAAGGTAACGGTCCTTGCGGGGGATCTTTTCCAGGATATGGCCTTCCAGAACACAGGGGGCATCATCCCAGGCATTGAGCACGTCGGCCGCACGGGTCAGCGTCGGCGAGACACCGGGGCCCACGAAACCCGCCGCACCGGTACCCGGCGGGAGCAGAAACAGGCCGGCGGCCAGCAGAAGCAGCACAGAAAAAATTCGCATCACGACTCCGCTGGCGGCCCGCCTGTCAGACTACTTGAGGATTTCCAGGATCTTCACGTCGACCTTGGTGGGATCCATCATCTCCTTGTCCAGCTTGCCGGAAAGGCGCACCCGGTCGGCGGGCGTCACCGTACGGCCGGCGAACACTTCATGGTCGATCTCTACCACGATGGTGCCCGTGGCGTCACGGAAATTGTACTTGTCATCGCTGCCGGCCACACGCTCCACGATATGGCCCGTCAGCATCACCGGCGCGTCGTCCCAGGCTTTGAGGGCCTTGGCCACGGTATCGGCCTGGACGCCGGACGTGGGCCCCTGGAAACCGCCGGGAGCCTGTCCCGGGCCCTGAAAGCCGCCCTGGGCAGCCATGGCGGGGAAAGCAAGAGCCAGAACCATCACACAAGAAAGCAGCAGACGCATGGGGTATCTCCTTCTGGCGGCATGACCGCCATCCGTAACAGTTGCGGGTGGGGGCACGGCTACGTCCCGGCCCCTGCGGACTGGGCCCTGTCCGCATCTCCACACTGCGCCTACGGCTGTCAGCAAAGTGTCAGCGCAGGCCAAGAAAACGCCTGCGCCATGCATATTTTTTGTTATTGTATTGATTTTAAAGGATAATAAAATAAATTCTTTTACTATGTTTAACAAATCGAACAAGGTACGCGGGACGTGCCGTCAATCAAGCTCACGCCCCACCCAGACCGCCCGCCCCACGATGCGCACCAAGTCGGCCAGCTGGTCGGTGGTGCAGGCCTCGATGGGCGGATAGGCAGGATTGTAGCTGCTGAGGATCAGGCGCCCCGGCATGGCGTTGACCACCTTGAGGTAGACCAGATCCTCCACGCTCACGGCATAGATGCGGCCGGGCACCGGGTCTTTCTGGCTCTGGTCCACAAGGACCACGTCATTGTGGCAGATGCGGGGCTCCATGCTGTCGCCGGAGACCCGCAGCAAAGCCATGTGCGACGGGCTGCCCTTGCGCCGCAAAAAATTCTCGCGGAAGGCATAGTGCCGCACCACATCGCCGCTGGTCTCGAAGCTCCCCGTACCGGCGGAAAGACGCGCCTCCACCATGGGCACCATGACCAGCCCGGCCCACTGGTCCTGCAGGGCCCCTTCCACATTCCCCTGCCCGGCCAGCAGCCAGTCCAGCGAACAGCGCAGGGCCGCCCCCAGCCGGACGGCAAACTCCCCCTTGGGCAACTGGCCGTTCTCGTACTGTTGGATAGTGGTCAGGCTGACCCCCACCTGTGCGGCAAGATCCTGCTTGCGCAGGCCAAGGCCAAGGCGACGGCGGCGCAGGCGCTCGGCAAAGCCCTGTGTAGAGATAAAGGAAAACCTATTTTTATCTTCCATGCGCGCTCCAAATTTTTTTATTCATTAAAAACAGGCAATTAAATCTTTTAAAAGAAAAGTTAAAAATTTTTCCTTTGATTGAAAAAAGAAAACATGTAAAAAGTACGGCTATGACTGCTGTCAAACATAGAACAACCTGTAGCTAATGGCAATGGATACAGCAGCCCGGGCCCGCTTTTGCGGGCAAAAGAAAACTTTTTCCGCAACATAACTTTTCCGCAGAGATCCGCTGCGGGACACCGTGCCATTATCAGAAAGGGAGTAGCCGACATGAACACACGATCCCTGGAACAGTTCCAGCGTCTCCTGACGCAGTCCGCCGACAGTGAAGAGGAACCCGCCGAGGGTTCCCTGCTCTGGGCGGCAGCGCAATTGCGCCGCATCGCCCGCATGCTGGAAGACATGCAGGCCGCTCCCCGCCAGTCCGGCGATGCCATGCCGCCTGCCCCGGAAGCCATCCCTGCTGCCGGGACCTTCATGGCCGGGCAAGGGGCGGACGACACGGAACAACCGTTGGAGGCACATCTCCAGCGCCCTCGCAGTCCCCTGGCCCCGGAGGCCCGCCATGTGGTCCAGTAGCGGAAGTCCTGCCACGCTTCCCCGGCACACGGCCGGATCCGCCGACCCCGTGGACTGGGACAGCCTGCTGCCCCTTTTGCCCGAAAGCGTACGCCTGCTGCGCCAGGTTCTGGAAGATGATGCCGCCCTGCACAGGCTTCTGGAACACTGCGGCGGCCTGACCCTGCGCATCCCCCGCCGCTTCCCGGCGGAAGGGCATCTGCTGCGCGCCCTGCTGCCCGAGCCCGTCTTGCGCCGCCTGCTGGGGGCTTACGGCGGCACCTGTCTGTATATCCCCCGCTGCGCCCGTCTCGCCCGTCAGGTGCGCCAGCGGGAGCTGCTCGGCGCCTTCAGCCGCCATACCGCCGCCGGTACCTCCAGCAATGCCGAGGTGCGCTTTCTGGCCCGCCGGTACGGCATCACGGACCGGCGCGTCTGGCAGCTGCTCAAGCAGGAGGCCGAACTGCCGGACAAGGCCCTTCAGGCCCCCGGCGACGCCCTTCAGGGCTGATCCCCGCACCTCCCTTTCCCGTTTTTTTGTCCGCAGGCTGCTCCTTGCCGGGGCATGTCCGGCAGGGACGGATGAGCCCGCAGGCCTGTACACGGGCTCTCCTCTCCGGGGTGCCTGTCTGGCTTCTTCCCTCTCCGGCCCCGCACCATCTCCTTCCCCCCTGTCCCTCCACGACGCTTCCCCTACTGAAATCCTTCAAACTTACGCCAGCGCCCTTTTCCGGCATGGTGGCCTCACGGGTGCGACACCGCCCCGCCATCATTCCACCGCCATGCAGGAGGGCATATGCGCGACAATTTCACTCTGGCCCATACGTTCACGACCCGCTGGGAAGGCGGCCTTTCCGACCACGAAGCCGATCCCGGCGGCATCACCAATCACGGCATCTCCCTGCGCTGGGTCACGGATCTGGCCCGGCAGGCCAAAGAACGCTGTCTGCGCGATGCCCGGCAGTGCGATACCTGCCCCCGGCGTACGGGCCCGGACTGCGACTACTTCAGCCTTGATCTGGACAATGACGGCGACATCGACGCCGACGACATCCGCGCCTGTACCAAAGAACAGGCGGCCCGTCTGTTCCGCAGGCATTTCTGGGAGGCACTGGGCTGCGACCGCCTGCCCCTGCCGCTGGCCGTCACGCTCTATGACGGCGCGGTCAACATGGGCGCCAGCCGGGCCGTGAAACAGTTGCAGGAAGCCATGAACGCCACGGGCGAGACCCAGCTCGACCACTACTCCCCCATCGCCGAGGACGGCATCATGGGCCCGGACACCCGCGAGCTGGCCAACGCGCTGGCCGACGTGCATCTGGACTGGTACGCGGCCCGGAGCAGCCTGCGCCTGCGGGACGCCTTCTATCGCCGTCTGGCCGCGTCCCGCCCGTCCATGAAGGTCTTCCTGACGGGCTGGCGCAACCGGGTGAAGGCCCTGCACCAGCATCTGGCCGATCTGGAACGGGAGGCGCAGTGATGTGGAACCTGCTGCGCGATCTGGGCACCCGGCTGTTGCGCGACCTGACGGGCAGCAGCCGGGAACGGCAGGAACTGCTGGCCGCCCAGATCCGCCTTAACGAACGGGAAACGGGAAATGCCCCTTCCAGTGTGCTGCGTCTGTGGCGTTCCTTCCTGGGCTGGGTACTGGCCCTGCTCTTTTGCTGGGAAGTGCCCGTGCGCCTGCTGCTCCTGCCCCTGCTGGCGCCCGACCTGCTGGACGACCTGCCGCCCCCGGCCCTGGACCAGATCCTGGGCCTGCTGGCCGGCATGCTGGGCCTGCCCTTCTGAACCACGGAGATGCCCATGACCACCCATCTGCCTGCCGCGCTCCTGCCCCTGCTGCTGGCCCTGGTACAGGGGCTGCTGCTCTGGGCCCTGTGGAGCCTGCGCCGCAGCTTCGTCCCGCAGGCCGAACATCTGCGCTGCCTCCGGGACGAACAGCGACGGGAAGCCCTGTGGCTGCGCCGCCTCGATCTGCTGGAACAGGCTCTGGCGCAGGAACGGGAACTCCTGACGCCGCTGGCGGACGAGGTACGCTCCCTGCGGGAGGACGCAGGCCGCCTGCGCAGCCAGTTGCAGGCCCAGGAAGCGCGCTTCTACGGCCTGGAACGCCTGCTGCAACGTCTGGAACGGCATCTTGAGCGGCAGGAGGACCGCTGGCAGCAGCTCCCCGGCGCCGCCTTGCCCGCCCTGCTGCACTGCCGCCCTCCCCGGGAGGTGCAGTGATGCCGGTACGCCGCCGGAAAAAAGCCCTGGAAAAAGCCCTGCACGAGCGCCTGCAACGCCTGACCGAACATCTCGACACTGCCGAGGTCTCGGAAAAAAGCATCGACATCGTCAAAGAGATCAAGGAACTGCACGCCCTTGCCCGCACGCTGGAGCAGGAGGGCACGTCACAGGACGGCGACCGGAAGCCCCCCGCCCCCCTGCGCGTCATCTGGGCCGGACAGGAGCCGGAAGATGGCCCTCCGTAACCTTTAAACCCCGTCGAGACCGACATGGAAACGCCCTGCATCATCCCCTATGCGCCGCGCCCGCTGCAATGGCGCTTCCATCAGCAGCGCACCCGATTTTGCGTGCTGCTCTGCCACCGCCGTTTCGGCAAGACCGTGGCCGCCGTCAACGACCTGCTGCGGGCGGCCCTGCGTACTTCCCGCACGGACTGGCGCGCCGCCTACGCCGCCCCCTATCTGGGGCAGGCCAAGGCCGTGGCCTGGGATTATCTGCGGCATTTTGCGGGCGTGATCCCCGGTACCCGTTTCCATGAAGGCGAACTGCGCTGTGACCTGCCCAACGGCGCGCGCATCCGCCTGTACGGCACGGACAACGCCCAGGCCCTGCGCGGCCTGTATCTGGACGATCTGGTGCTGGACGAGCCCGCCGCCGGTCTGGACCCGGAGGGCCGGGACGACATCCTCTCGGAAGTGAAGGAGTACCACAAAAAGACCGGCACCACCGTGCTGCTGGTGTCCCACAGCATGGAGGACATTGCCAAGTACGCCAACCGCGTGCTGGTGATGAGCAACAAAAAGATCGCCATGTACGACACGGTGGAAAAGGTGTTTGCCCGGGCTCCGGAGCTGCTGGGGCTGGGCCTGAGTGTGCCGCAGGTGACCAAGATCTTCCTGAAGCTGCGGGAAATGGGCGTGGATGTGCCTGCCGACGTGTACACCATCCCCTATGCGGTCAAGATGATCCTGGAGGCCAAGCGCCGCCGGGATGCCGGCGAGAGCCTTGTGCTGCCCCGCGCAGACAAGCAGGAAGGGGGCGCTGACAAATGCTGAGAGATATCACCATCGGCCAGCACTTCCCGGGCACGAGCCTTGTGCACCGGTTCGACCCGCGCATGAAGCTGGTGCTGACCATCGTTTACATCGTGCTGCTGTTTGCGGCATCCAACCCGCTGGGGCTGACCCTTTCCATCCTGTTCCTTGCGCTGATGTACAAGGTGGCGCAGATCCCCTTCAAGATGATCCTCAAGAGCCTGAAGCCCATTCTGCCCATCGTGGTGTTCACGGCGGTGCTCAACCTGTTCTTTGTGTCGGGCGAGGGCGACCCGCTGGTAAAGCTGGGCTTTCTGACCATTTACGCCGAGGGCGTGCGCTACGCGGTGCTCATGGCCGTGCGTGTCATGGCCCTGATCGCAGGCACCAGCCTGCTCACCTACACCACCAGCCCCATCGTGCTGACGGATGCCATTGAACAGCTGCTCAAGCCTTTGGGCAGGCTGCACTTCCCGGTGCACGAGCTGGCCATGATGATGAGCATCGCCCTGCGGTTCATCCCCACCCTGATCGAGGAGACCGACAAGATCATGAACGCCCAGAAGGCCCGCGGTGCCCAGCTGGACACCGGCAAGATGCTGGACCGGGTCAAGGCGCTGGTGCCGGTGCTCATCCCGCTGTTCATCTCGGCCTTCCGCCGTGCCGACGAGCTGGCCATGGCCATGGAGTGCCGCTGCTACCGCGGCGGCGACGGCCGCACCCGGCTCAAGGTGCTGCGCTGCACGAAGCAGGACTACATCGACCTGGCGTTCTGCATCGTCTGCTTTGCGGTGATCCTGTCGTCCCGGTGGGTGTTCCCGAATTTTTAAAGGAGCATGACGCTCCGCTGGGCCAAAGGACAAGAGGGGCGTTTCGACGCGCCCCTCTCATCCTCTGGACTCTACTTACCCCTGACGAGAAAGGGGCTGCCCGCCCCTTTCAGACCCCAAAGCTGAAGTCAGAACGCAAAAAGCTGGCGCTGCGCCAGTCGGCGCTGTCGCCGGACGCTTTTTGCGTTCTTCCGATTTAAAACCATGAAACGGGAAAGCAGCGTTTATCCATGAACTTTTTACTGACCCTTGCCTACGATGGCACGAATTACTGCGGGTTTCAGGTGCAGCCCAACGGGCGCAGCGTAGCGGCCGTGTTTCAGGATGCGCTGGAAGCCGTGCTGGGTGCCCGGCCGGACATCAAGGGCTGCAGCCGCACGGATGCCGGGGTGCACGCGCTGGGCTTTCGGCTCAACTTCCACGCCGACACCCGCATCCCGCCGGAAAAGCTGCCGCTGGCGCTGAACCAGCACCTGCCGCCGGACATCCGGGTGCTGGCGGCGCGGGTGGTGCCGGAGGACTTCCACGCCCGGTACGCGGCCCACACCAAGACCTATCTGTACCGCATCCACAACCACCCCATCGACTCGCCCTTTGACGCGGCCTACTACACCCGGATGCCGAAGCATCTGGACGAAGTGCGGATGCAGGCGGCGGCGCAGCAGTTCGTGGGCACCCACGATTTTCTGGCCCTGTGCGCGGCGGGGTCGTCCGCCGCAGCCCATGGCGACACGGTGCGCACCATCACCGACTGCCATGTCACCCGGCGGGGCGACGAGATCGACATTGAGGTGACGGCGGACGGCTACCTGTACAACATGGTGCGCATTCTGGCGGGCACTTTGTGTGAAGTGGGCGCGGGCCGGATGCAGCCGGAAGAGATCCCGGGCATCCTGGCCGGCTGCGACCGCAGCCAGGCGGGGCCGACCCTGCCGGCAAAGGGGCTGTTCCTGAAATGTGTGGAATACCCGGATATGAAGGAGAACCATTCATGAGAAAGATTCATCGCGGCAGTTCCCAGGCAGAGGGCGAGCCGCTCTCGGCCGGACGGGTCGAGTATCTGGAAGCAGCGCGTCAGCGGGCACGCAGCCGTCGGCTGCGCCGCGGGGCCATCATTGTGGCGGTGCTCACGGTGCTGGTCCTGTTTGCCACCGGCGCGGTGGGCACCTCCATTGCCCGTGCCAAGGATCTGGTGGACAGTGTGCACATCACCCTGACCCCGAACACAGGCTGGCCGCAGCAGACCGGCATCACCGAGCCCACGGCGGTGGCAAAGCTGTCCGGCGGTTTTGCGGAGATGGACACGGACACCTGTGTGGTGTACAGCTTTGGCGGTGCAAAGCTCAACAGCGTCCAGAGCGGCTATGCCCGCCCGGCGCTGGCAGCCGGGAAAAGCCGCTTTGTGCTGTACAACCGCTCCGGCAATGAGCTGCGGGTGGAGAGCCGCACCCAGAACCTGTACACCAAAACGCTGGACAGCAGCATCTACCTGTGCGCCGTGGCGGATGCCGGGCAGGTGGCCGTAGCCACCGACGACACTGACAGCGTGGCAAAGCTGACCGTGTACTCGTCTGCCATGGAACAGGTACTGAGCTGGAACCTGACCAGCGCCGAGGGCACCCCGCTGCGCATGGCCTTTTCACCGGACAGCCGCCGCATTGCGGTGGCGGCGGTGACTGCGAACGGCGGTCAGCTGACCACGAACCTCTATGTGTTGGCCCTTGCGCAGGGCGACCCGGTACAGCTGGGCACCGCCACCAGCGTGCCCCAGTGGCTGGGCTGGCTGAGCGGGGACAGCGTGCTGGCCCTTTATGAGGACCGGGCGGTGCTGTACGGTGCCAACGGCGGCGAGAAGGCCAGCTATGACTTCGGCGGCAGTACCCTTGTGGATGTGGACACCGAAAACGGCGGCGTGGCCCTGCTGCTGAGCGGCGGCCAGACCTGCACCGCCGTGCTGCTGGACAACAGCCTGGGCGTGCAGTACAGCGGCAATGTGCCGGCGGCCAGCCACATCCTCCGCGCAGCCGATGGCTTCTATTTGCTCACCGACAGCACGGTGGAATGCTTCAACAAGGCGGGGGAGTTCCAGTGGACCCAGCCGATGGATGCAAAGCCCCAGGCGGGTGTGCTCAATGGTCGGCAGCTGCTGGTGTTCAGCGGAAATACGGTGCAGCAGGTCACGGCACCGGAGCCGGACAGCTCCAGTGCGTCCTGAGACGCCTCTTTATCGCAACGGCATGAGCCGAGTGCTAAAAAATAACAGGGAAAACAAGGTATGTTCAAGAATCCGTCATTTCTTTTTGATATCCTATGTACGGCGGCGTGGATCGTCCTGACCGTGCGGTATGCGCGCAAGGGCTTTCTGGCTTCCATGGTCCAGCTGCTGGGCAACGGGCTCAGCCTGTTGGGGGCCCATCAGCTTTCGTCCGCCTGTGCGGGCTGGGTATTCGAGCATCTGCTGGCCGGTGGGTTCCGCACCCAGATCGCGGCCAGCCTGGCCGCAGGCGGCGTGGTGGACCTGACCGGCATTGCCGACAAGTACGCGGGGTTTCTGCCCCAGAGCTTCCGGGCGTCCATCGTGGCAGCCTGTGAGCGCTCCATCGGAGCGGTGCTGTCCGACAATGCCGTGGTGCTGGCCGACACCATCGTGGAAAAGGTGCTGCAGCCGCTGCTCATCCCGGTGATCACGCTGGTGCTGTTCTTTGTGTTCTACGCGCTGCTGCGGCTGCTGGTGAGCATGCTGGTCACGGTGCTGGGCCTTGTGAACAAGCTGCCGGTAGTCGGCACGGTGAACCGGGGCCTTGGCTGGCTGGTGGGCGGCGGCACCGCGCTGATGGACCTCTATCTGGTGCTGTGTGTCGTGTGGGGCCTTGTGGTGATCACCGGCGGCAGCCTGAGTGTGCTGAATGACACCGTGATGAGCGGCAGTCTTTACTATAAAGTGTTTAATCTGTTCAACCCGTTCCTGTAACAGAGAGCGGGGAGAGAACAGCAAGGAGGAACTATGGTCTGTATTCGATGCCAGAAACGTCCGGCCATCATTTTCATCCAGCGGATGGTGGATGGCCAGATGAAGCAGGAGGGCTACTGCCTGCATTGTGCGCGGGAGCTGCACATCAAACCGGTGGACGATCTGATGAAGCAGTTCGGCATGTCGGATCAGGATCTGGACAACATGGAAAACCGGATGGAGAGCATGATGGAAGAACTGGGCGATTCCAACCCTCTCTCCATGATGATGAACATGACCCAGGCCATGGCGCAGGCCATACCCATTTCGTTGCTCTTGAACGCATAGTTGTAAACCAGCAGCGAAACCAGCGTGACGGAACCGCGGGGGCCGCCATTATTAAAGATAATGTAGGGGCCGTTGAATTCCTGGAACGCCTGAGCGATCTGGGTAACGAGGTTGTAGAAGATAACGGGGGTGATCATCGGCACGGTGATGGAGAAGAACTGGCGGGTCTTGGAAGCACCGTCGATGGTGGCGGCTTCGTACAGGTCGACCGAAACGCCCTTCAATGCGGCAAGGAACAGCACCATGGCGGAGCCGAACTGCCATACACGCAGCACAATGATAACGACCATGGCGTAATCGGGGTCAGCCAGCCAGCTGGGCCCCTGAATGCCGATAAAGGAGAGCAGCATGTTGATGATGCCATCCTCTTTGAACAGGGCCTTCCACAGAACGGCAATGGCAACAGAGCCGCCCAGGATGGAGGGAATGTAGTAGATGGTACGGAACAGGTTGACGCACTTGATCTTGAAGTTCAGGATGTAAGCGATGAACAAAGCAAAAATCAGCTTGAGGGGAACGGTGATGAGGGCATAACGGAAGGTGATGATGAACGAGGTCAGCGTTTTCTTGTTGGTGAAAATGTAGATGTAGTTCATCAGGCCGTACTTGGTAATGCCGTCAAAGAAGTTCATATCCGTAAAGCTGTAGAACAGGGAAGTGGCAAACGGATACAGCTTGAACACCACAAAACCAATGATCCAGGGAATCAGGAACAAAAGGCCAACGTTTTCATCACACCATTTTTTGAAAGGAGTGCGGGTCACTGTCTTGGCAGCAGGTGCGCTCATAAAGGAAACCTCCTTGTTACATAATAAAGGGCTGGCCCCACCGCCATGGGGCCGGGGCCAGCCTTGCTGATGCGTAAGGTTAAGGTAATACCGCATAATTCTAAGTGCCGATACGGCGAGCGAGGTGCGG
>ERZ827150.2647-NODE-2647-length-18835-cov-127.086422_pt1 | contig 18835 bp, 15 predicted proteins | sample MGYA00519779_ERZ827150 | MGnify/ENA primary metagenome ERZ827150 (study PRJEB31778, sample SAMEA3449267) | human gut metagenome | biome: human gut; feature: human-associated habitat; material: faeces | place: United Kingdom | collected 2010/2012 ...
GCCGTAAGGCATCAGATCCTAAGTCTGACGTGGCTACCAATTACACCATATCCGCGTTCGAAAGACAAAGGTAGCGAAAAATTCACAAATCCCAATCCGGGGCGGCCGTTTCTGCTTTTTTTTCGCTATTTTTGTGACCCCCAACCGAGTCATTATGCCTCAGATTGTTACCCTTGTCCTTTCGCTCAAACAGGCGGCGGATACCCGCTTGTGCGATACGCTCGCCGCGCGTCGTCTCGGCCTTGCCGCCGACGAGGTGGCCCTCGTGCGTGTCGTCAAGCGTTCGATTGACGCCCGCCAGCGGCAGCCCAAAGTCAACCTGACGCTCGAGGTCTACGTCGACCGCGAGCCGCTGCCCGCACCCGTACACTTCGACTACCCCTCGGTGGCCGGCCGTACGGAGGTGCTTGTCATAGGCTCGGGCCCGGCCGGCCTCTTCGCCGCGCTGCGCCTCATCGAGCTGGGGCTGCGGCCGGTGATTCTCGAACGCGGGCGCGACGTCTCGGCCCGCAAGCGCGACATCGCGCAGATTAACCGCAATGGAGCGGTCGACCCCGATTCGAACTACGCCTTCGGCGAGGGCGGCGCGGGAACCTTCTCCGACGGCAAGCTCTTCACACGCAGCAAGAAGCGCGGCGACTACCACAAGGCGCTCGAGACGCTGGTCTTCCACGGCGCCGACCCCTCGATACTCTACGAGGCGCATCCCCACATCGGCACCGACCGCCTGCCCTACATCATGCGGGCCATCCGCCGGACGATTCTCGATGCCGGGGGAGAGTTCCTCTTCGAGCGGCGGGTGACCGACCTCGAGCTGCGCGACGGCCGCGTGACGGGCGTGCGCTGCGGCGACGAACGCATCGATGCGGCGGCCGTCATCCTCGCCACGGGCCACTCGGCGCGCGACATCTACGAGCTGCTGGCGCGCCGCGGTGTGCGGCTCGAGGCGAAGCCCTTCGCCATGGGGGTACGCATCGAGCATCCCCAGGCGCTCATCGATTCGATTCAGTACCACTGCGAGCGGCGCGGCGAGTACCTCCCGGCGGCGGCCTACTCGCTTGTCAGCCAGGAGGGCGGACGCGGCGTCTACTCCTTCTGCATGTGTCCCGGCGGATTCATCGTCCCGGCGATGACCGATGCGGCGCAGTCGGTGGTCAACGGCATGTCACCCAGCGGCCGCACGTCGCCCTTCGCCAACTCGGGACTGGTGACCGAAATCCGCCTCGAGGACTTCGCCCACCTGCGCGACGAGTGGGGCGAGCTGGCCGGTCTGAAGTTCCAGCAGCAGTTCGAGGAGCTGGCCCGCGAGCGGGGCGGCGACCACCAGGTGGCCCCCGCACAGCGTGTGGCCGACTTCGTGGCGGGACGCCCCAGCACGACGCTGCCGGCGACCTCCTACCTGCCGGGCATCACCCCCTCGCGTCTCGACGAGTGGATGCCCCGCTTCATCGCCGAGCGGCTGCGGGCGGGCATCGCCACCTTCGGGCGGCGCATGCGCGGCTTCTTGACCAACGAGGCGGTGGTCGTCGGCGTCGAGTCGCGCACCTCGTCGCCCGTGCGCATCCCGCGCGACGAGGCGACGCTCATGCACCCCGAAGCTGCCGGGCTCTTCCCGGCGGGCGAAGGTGCCGGCTATGCCGGAGGCATCATCTCGGCGGCCATGGACGGCGAACGAATTGCCGAGGCCGTCCGCAACTACGTCAAATAACTCGATTCAATGGATACCCCCTCCCTTTCAAACGACCGACTTGCCGCCCCCGCGGTGTCGGTCGTCATCCCGGTTTACAACCTTGAGGGCTACCTTGCCCCCTGCATCGAATCGGTCCGGCGCCAGAGCTACCCCGATTTCGAGGCCATCGTCGTCGACGACGGCTCGAAGGACGGCTCGCTGGCCGAAATCCGGCGCCTGACCGCCGGCGACGACCGCTTCGTGGTGCTCTCGACCGAGAACCGCGGCGTGGCCCGCGCCCGTGAGACGGCGCTGTCGCGCTCGCGCGGACGGTATGTCTGCTTTCTCGACGGCGACGACTGGTGGGAGCCCGACATGCTCGAGCGGATGGTTGCGGCCATCGAGGAGCGTGCGGACTGCGACATCGTCTGCGGCAACTACACGCGCGTCTGCGCCTCCTACCGGACGGTCGTCCGCGAGGGACGCACGGCCGACCTCGAGGGGCTGGGCTACCTGCGCGAGGTGATGACCTTCGGCGTCGCCCCCTCGCTGTGTGGCAAGCTCTTCAGACGCTCGCTCTTCGACAGCACGCTGCTCCACTATCCCATGCGCCGGGGGGAGGATACGCTGGTCAACATCCAGATTGCCTGCCGCGCGCCGCACGTGCGCTTCATCGACTACGCCGGGTACAACTACCTGCAGCGCCCCGGTTCGGAGATTCACCGCCGCATCAGCTTCGACTACTGCCGCAGCTACGCCGAGGTGGTTGACGACATCTTCCGCCGCAACGCCGTGCGGCTTGCCGACAGCGGCGCCGACCTCTACCGGCTGGTCAACGAGCTCTGGTGGTACATCCGCTACATCGACCGCAGCAGCAGCCCCTGGCGGGGCGGCGACCCCTACGTATGCCGGCTGCGCGACCAGACGCGGGGGCTGCACCGCATTCTGAGCGGCTTCTTCTCGCGGAGCGAGCTGCTGATGTTCGCCCTCGACCGCTGGCATGCGCTGCGGCCGGCAGTCGTGCTCCTGCTCACGGTGCGCCGCTGGGGCACGAGTCTCCGCCGCCGTATGGCGCATTGAAAATTTTCACTATATTTGTCCTTATGGAGCACTCCGGAACCATCATCCAGATATTCGCGACCCCCGCGTGGGGCGGTGGCGAGCAGTTCGTCTACGACCTCACGCGCCGCCTGCTGGCCGACGGCCGGCGCGTGGAGCTGGTTTCGCGCCGGAGCCGCATCATCGGCGAGCGCACGGCGGGCCTCGGGACCGGGTGCCGCACGATGCCCCTGAAGGGGGCCGTCGACCTCTGGTCGGCACTGCTGCTGGCGCTGCTGATTCTGCGGACGCGGGCCTCGGTGGTCCATGTCCACCACTTCAAGGATGCCTTCACGGCGGCCTATGCCTGCCTGCTGAGCCGCCTCTTCGGCGTGCGGCCCCGCATCGTTCTGACGCGCCATCTGGTGCGGCGCGGCAAGCGGGGATGGCTCTACGGCTGGCTCTACGGCCGCATCGACCGCATCGCCTTCGTCTCGGAGCTGGCCCGACGCGAGTTCCTCGCGGGCGAGCCGCCGGTCGACCCGGCCAGGCTCTGCGTCATCCACAACAGCGTTCCGGAGCCCGTTGCGGCGTCGGACGGAGAGCCTGCCGCCGACCTGCGCCGTCGTTTCGGCATTGCGCCCGCTACGCCGCTGCTGCTCTTCTGCGGCCGCCTGGTCCCCGAAAAGGGGTGCGACGTGCTGCTGCGCGCCTGCGCGCGGCTGGCCGAGCACGACTTCGCGCTGGTGCTGGTCGGCACGGGCGAGGAGCGCTTCGTCGCCGCACTCCGTGAAACGGCCTCCGAAGAGGCGCTGCGCGGCAAGGTCTTCTTTGCGGGCTTCGTCCGCGGGGCCAACCGGCTGCTGCCGCAGGCCGACCTCTGCGTCTCGCCCTCGGTGGTCAGCGAGGCGGGCAGTCTGACGGTGCTCGAGGCGATGCAGGCGGGGCGCGCCCAGGTCTGCTCCGACAACGGCTCGCAGCCCGAATTCATCGACGACGGGCGTACGGGGTTGCTTGTGCACCCGGGCGACGAAGAAGCGTTGGCGCAGGCGCTGCGGCGGCTGCTCGACGATGCCCCTCTGCGTGAACGCATGGGGCGCGAGGCCCGCGCCGATTTCGAGCGCAGCTTCTCCTACGACCACCTCTACGCACGATACCTCAATCTTTACGCATAAGATGCTTATTCCGTCATGAATCTGGATTTCCGAAGCCTCCGCATCGCATTCGACGCCAAGCGCATCACCCACAACGCTACGGGTCTGGGCAACTACGGCCGGACGATGGTCGCCATGCTGGCCCGCTTTGCGCCGCAGAACCGCTACGACCTCTATACGCCCGACCCGGGACGCGATGAGCTGCGCCGGCGGCTCGACGGTATCCCGCAGCTCACCTTCCGCTATCCGCGCAAGCCGCTGCACGGCCCCTTCAAGGCGTTGTGGCGCTCGTTCGGCCTGAGCCGCGAACTGGCGCCCGACACGGCGCTCTTCCACGGCCTGAGCGGCGAACTGCCCTCGGGCCTCCGCAAGCGGGGCGTTCGGTCGGTGGTGACGATTCACGACCTGATATTCCTGCGCTTCCCGGCCTATTACAAGCCCGTCGACCGTTGGATTTATACGCTCAAGTTCCGCAGCGCCTGCCGCCGTGCCGACCGCATCATCGCCATCAGCGAAGCGACCAAGCGCGACGTGATGCACTTCTTCGGTATTCCGGAGCAGAAAATCGACGTGATTTACCAGGGGTGTGACGAGCGTTTCAAACATCCGGTCGATGCGGCGCTGCTCGACGACGTGCGCCGGCGCCATGCGCTGCCCGACCATTACATCCTCTCGGTGGGGAGCATCGAGGAGCGCAAGAATCTGCTGTTGCTGCTGCAGGCCGTCGCCCAGCTTCCCGCACCGCGCCACGTCGTGGCCGTCGGCAAACGCACGCCCTATACGCAGCAGGTCGAGGAGTTCGCCGCGGCGCATGGACTGACACCCTATCTGCATGTGCTCGAGGGCGTTTCGTTTGACGACCTGCCGGCGCTCTACCAGGGCGCCGACCTCTTCGTCTATCCGTCGCGCTACGAGGGGTTCGGCATCCCGATGATTGAAGCGGCCAACTGCGGCGTCCCCTCCATCGGCGCTACGGGTTCGTGCCTCGAGGAGGCCGGAGGCCCCGGCGCCCTCTACGTCGACCCCGACGACCCGCAGGAACTGGCCCGGCGGATTGAGGAGGTGCTCGGCGACGAGGCGCTGCGCCGGCGGATGGTTGCCGATGGACGCGCCTGGGTCGCCCGCTTCGAGCCCGAGGTCATCGCCTCGGAGCTGCTCTCGACCTACCGCAAGGTACTTGCCCTGTAGAACCGTTCGGGAAGGCATTTCCCCGTGTCGCGGTGGGAACAATGTTACGGGATTGTTAAATTTATTTAGAATATTCCTAAAATATTTGCATAATTCACCGAACAGCCTTATCTTTGCAACGAAGTTTTAAGGTTCATTTTAGGTTAGTAGTTTTAGGTTGGTGAGGAAACTGTGGAGTTCGGGCTCAGCCCGATTCCGGGTTTCCTTTTTTTGTGCCCCTTTTTGCGCTTTGGTTCTGCCCGGACCCAATTTCCGGCGGCTCCGAATTTTTTTATTTTCAGCCCCTCCTCTTCCGGGGTGTCTGCTGCCCTGCTGTTTTTCTTCCGAACTGCTCTTTTTCCTTCCGAGTTGTTCTTTTTTCTTCCGAGCTGCTGTCTTCCTTCTGAGGTGTCCGGTGCCCTGCTGCCTTTTTCCTTTGCCTTCTTTCCTCGCCTCCTTTCCCGTGCGCCCTCTTCCTGCACGCCCTCTTTCCTCACGCCCTCTTCCCCGCGTGCCCTCTTTCCCGCACGCCTTTTTTTCGCGCCTCCTTTCCCGCGCGCTCTCTTTCCCGCGCGCCTCTTCCCGCGCGCCTCTTTCTGCACGCCCTCTTTTCGCGCGTCTCGCACCTTCCTTCCCCGCCTACACTCTTCCCGGCTTGAACCCTCTCCCCAGCTTGAGCATTCTCCAACCGGCACCTCGGCTGAACGGAACGGCAGCGGATGGAACGGTTCGAAATGGGGTTCTAATGTCTGCGCAATCGTTTTCGGTGCCTCTACAGGCCCATCCAGGGCGGTTTATGTTACCAAATTGTTAAATATATTTAGAATATTACTAAAATATTTGCATAATTCAAAACAGCCCCGTATCTTTGCAGTGAAGTTTTAAGGTTCATTTAGGTTAGTAGTTTTAGGTTGGTGAGGAAACTGTGGAGTCCGGGCATTGCCCGATTCCGGGTTTCCTTTTTTTGTGCCTTGTTTTGCGCTTCGGTTCTGTCGGGACCCTCTTCCCGGTGGCTCCGATTTTTTTGCCCGCAGGCGTAGGTTTTGCCGCCGCTTCACTCGGTCGGACCGAATGGCCTTTGCCTCGGACGGAACCGTTTGTCGGAGACGCATCATCCTGCTTTCCAACGGTTTCAAGCGGCCGTGGAAATCAGTAGAAGGCTGTTTATGTTATCAAATTGTTAAATATATTTAAGATATTACTAAAATATTTGCACAATTCAAAACAGCCCCTTACCTTTGCAGTGAAGTTTTAAGGTTCATTTAGGTTAGTAGTTTTAGGTTGGTTGAGGAAATCGGCAGGTTGCAGCGGTCCGACTGCTGCTAAGACCGACGGGGCGGTGCTCGTTCCGGGGTCGAATACCTCCGATTGAACCTCGTTTTCGATGGGGGTGGTGCCCTGTCGAAAAAAACGGTTCGAGCTCTCTTCGTGAGAGTCCGGACCGTTTTTTTGTTGTCTGGAGTTGTGCGGCGGGGATGCCGCGGCGGGCTGCGAAGTGCGCGTATGGTTGTGGTTTGCAGCGGATTACCGCCGAAGGAGGCGGGCGGCGGGGATTTTGCGACGGGTGGCTGCTGCCGGTCACAGGGCGTCGGGCTTTGGGAACCGGCGGCTGGTGGAAGCTGTCGGTTGTCTGTGGTAGGGTGCCGTGTGGCTGTGCTGCCGGTCACAGGGCGTCGGGCTTTGGGAACCGGCGGCTGGCGGGGGCTGTCGGTTGTCTGTGGTAGGGCGCCGGGTGCCGGACTTCAGCAGATGCCGGAGTTCGGGCGCTGAGCCCCGGCGACGGCTTGTCGGAGCCCGTCGGGTCAGAGCTGTTCGAGCTCGGCGCGGCTGACCAGCACCTCGATGTCGCCCAGCGCATTGTCGCCGATTTCGTAGGGGGCGTAGCGGAAGAGGATGCCCTCGTCGGTGGGCTGGAAGTTCTCGCACGGGAGGATGTAGTCGGGGAAGAAGCCCAGCGCGGCGAGCCCCTCGTCGTCGGAGACGTGGTACTGCGCCCGCAGCCGGGAGCGGATGAGGCCGGCGAGGCGCTCCTGCTGCTGCGGGGTGAAGAGGTCGCCCAGCGTCAGTTCGTAGCCCCCCTCGAGCGAATAGGTGTGCGTCGTGGTGTCGTAGAGGTCGTGGGGACCGCCCAGATAGCCCGAGCGGGTGATGGTGTAGACGAGCAGCGTGTCGACCCGTGCGGCGGTCGCCTCGACCGAGTAGCTGTAGCGGGCCGCCTCGTCGCCCGGAAGCATCGAGCCGTCGGCGAGCTGCTCAACGGCCGTGCGCATCGCCTCGCGGGCCGTGCCGGTGAAGCCCTCCAGCTCGAAGAAGTAGGCGATGTCGGCCTCCTCGATGGCCTGCAGCGCCGGCGAGCGGTCGGCCTTCTCCAGCGAGAGGAAGCGGTACTGGATGTCGTATTGCGTGGCGCCCGCGTGCACGAGCGTGTCGAGCGCCAGCGTCTCGAAGCGGGGTTCGCTCTTCTTCGGGGTGCAGGCCCCCAGCATGAGCGCCAGGAGCAGCAGGGGGAGGATGCCGGTTCGTTTCATCGTGGAAAGGTGTTTTCTCGGGAAGCGCCGTTTTGCAGCTTCCTGAAATCAAAGATAAGACAACTCGGTCGATAATGCAAGCGCCGGCCGCGGAATCGCCGCCCCGGCGGGAGGGTGACGGGGGCCGTCACAGGGGCGATGGGGCAGTGGAAGGAGGCGTGTCCCGGCGCCCGGTGGAGGCAGCGGGGGAGTCTGTGGCGTGCTTCGGCACCCCGAAAGCCCCCTGGCGGGCGGTTTTTGCAGAAAAATGCACTTTTTTTACCGAAAAATTTGCAGATTCGATTTTAGTCGCTATCTTTGCACCACAATTCAACGGTGGATTCATCTAAGGGTTAGGATACATGCCTCTCACGCATGACATAGGGGTTCGAATCCCCTATCCACTACCAATAAGGCGACCGAACTTCCGGTCGCTTTTTTTGTCTCCGCACCCCACCCCGAAACCCCTGTACCCATGCAGCGCTACACGAACCGCAACATACTGAAAATCACCCTTCCGGTGCTGGTAAGCCTCCTCATGGAGCAGCTCGTGGGGCTGACCGACACCATCTACCTGGGCCACTACGGCGACGGGCGCACCGAGCTGGCCGCCTCGGCGCTGGCCGGTGTCTTCTATCTGGTGGTCTTCATGCTGGGCTTCGGCTTCAGCGTCGGGGCGCAGGTGCTCATCGCCCGCCGCAACGGCGAGGGGCGGCTGCACGAAATCGGCCCCGTCTTCATGCAGGGGTCGCTCTTCCTGCTGCTGCTCGCCGCCCTGCTCTTCGCCCTCTCGCGCCTCTGCGCCGAGGGGCTCTTCTCGCTGCTCGTCGAGCAGCAGGCGGTACGCCGCGCCGCCGTCGACTACCTCGACTGGCGCGTCTGGGGCTTCTTCTTCTCCTTCGCCGCGGCGATGTTCCGCGCCCTCTACGTGGGGACGACCCGCACGCGGATTCTTACGGCCAACTCGGTGGTGATGGTGCTGACGAACGTCGTGCTCAACTACCTGCTGATTTTCGGCCGCTGCGGCCTCCCCGAGCTGGGCATCGCCGGTGCCGCCATCGCCTCGGTGGCCGCCGAGGCGGTCTCGGTCCTCTTCTTCCTCCTCTACACGCGGCTGCGCTTCGACTGGCGCCGCTACCGCCTCTTCCGCTTCGGCGGTGTGGACCTCCGCCTGCTGGGCCACATCCTGAGCATCTCGGTCTGGGTGATGCTCCAGGAGGGGATGGCCTTCCTCAGCTGGTTCCTCTTCTTCGTCTGCATCGAGCGGCTGGGGACCGACCAGCTGGCCGTGACGAACATGGTCCGCAGCATCGGCTCGGTGGTCTTCCTCTTCGTCAACGCCTTCGCCTCGACGGCCAGCTCGCTGGTGAGCAACCTCATCGGCGCGGGTCATGCGGAGGAGGTGCGCCCGCTCTGCCGCCGCATGACGCGCCTCTGCTTCTCGTTCGTCGTGCCGCTGGCGCTCCTCATCGCCCTCTTCCCCGAACGGGTGCTGGGCTTCTATTCGGACGATGCGCGGCTGGTCGCCTACGGCGTCCCCTCGCTCTGGGTGATGCTCTCGACCTACGTGCTCTGCGTGCCGGCCTTCATCGGGCAGTTCGCCGTCTCGGGAACGGGCCACACGCGCGTGACGCTGGGCATCGTCCTGGCGGCCATCCTCTTCTATATGGCCTATACGCTCTGGCTCACGCTCGTGCTGCGCGCCGACGTGGCGCTCTGCTGGACCACCGACCACCTCTACTATCTGGTCACGCTGCTGCTCTCGGTGCTCTACCTGCGCAGCGGCCGTTGGCAGCGGGGGACCGTGTAGCGCTCCGTGCTGCGGCAAAAGTGGGGCGGGCGGCGGAGCGAAGCTGCGGCCCGAAGGAGGCGGGTGGACGGTCGGGTGAGCGACAAGGGGTCGGATAGAAGAGAGCCGGCCGGGCCGAAGCGGGTGAAACGCGCCGCCTACCGTCCGGCTGCGGGTTGCGCGGTGCGCCCCTTCCGGCGGGCACAAAAAAACGGCGGTCCGAAGGCCGCCGTTGCTGCATGGGGGTATGTCGTGCGCCGTTCTATTTGTCGAACTTGCCCTTGAACTTCTCCAGCTGGCGCTTCAGCGCGTCGATGGCTTCGTCGACCGACTCTTCGAAGCTCTTCGAGCGGTGGTCGGCCACCAGGTCCTCGCCCGGCATGTGGAGCGTGATGGTGGCTACCTTGTTACCCCTGTCGTGGTCCTTATCGAGTTTCATGACTACTTCTGCGCCTGTCGAGCGGTCGGCAAAACGGTCGAGCTTGGCCATTTTGTTCTCAACGAATTCGAGCAGCTTCTTGTCTGCGTCGAACTTCACGGATTGAATCTGTACGTTCATAGCACAAAGATTTAAGAGGTGTTATCACTTCCCACCCTTTTCGCGGGGGTGGGCCTTGTTGTAGACCTCCCGCAGCCGTGCGATGCTGTTGTGGGTGTAGACCTGAGTGGCCTGCAGCGAGGCGTGGCCGAGGAGCTCCTGGATTTCACGCATGTCCGCTCCGCCGTTGAGCAGATGGGTGGCGAAGGTGTGCCGCAGCACGTGGGGGCTTCGCTTGCCCTGAACCCCGCCCCGTGCCAGCTCTTCGCGGACCACCCGGTAGACGACGCTGCGCGAGATGCGTTTTCCTTTCTGAGTTAAAATTAACGCTTTTTCCGAAGAATTGCAAATATTTTGCCGCTCGATTAGCTCCAGGTAGTGCAAAATCTTCTCGCGGAGGAACTCCATGACCGGAACGATGCGCTCCTTGTCCCCCTTGCCGCGCACGCGCAGCGAGGTGTAGTCCTCCGAGAAGTCCGTGCGGTCGATGCCCACCAGCTCGGCCAGCCGCAGCCCGCAGGCGTAGAGCAGCAGCACGATGAGCGAGTTGCGCTCGGTGGTGAACCGCTCGCTGTCGAACTCGCACTCGCCGACGATGCCCGTCATGCGGCTCTCGGGGACGAAGGCCGGCAGCCGCCGCGAGGTCTTGAGCGCGTGGATGCGCTGGAAGACATTCTGCTCGACGATGCCGCGGCGCAGCATCCACTTGAAGTAGGAGCGCATCGACGAGACCTCGCGGTTGATGGAGGCCGCCCCGAGCCGCCCCTGCTCCGAGAGGTGGAGAATCCACTCGCGGGCCCGTTCGGCGGTCACCCCGCGGGGGTCGAAGTGTTCGTCGTCGGTGCCGAGCCAGGCGTAGAACTGCTCGATGTCGTGGCTGTAGTTGCGCACGGTGAGCGGCGAGTAGCGCCGTTCGGCGGCCAGATATTGAATGAAATCGGGGAGCATGAAGCAAAGATAGCGTTTTTTCCTATTTTTGCGTATCGAAAAAAACAGCTTGACATGATGAAACGAAGAGTTCTGTTTGCACTTTTGCTCGCCCTGCTCTGCGGCTCCCGCGCCGCGGCGGCCCGCATCGATACCCTTTCGCTCGACAGCCGGGTGCTGAACCGCCCGGTGACGGTGGTGGCCGTGCTGCCCGACGGTGCTTCGGAGCACCACCCCGCGCCGCTGCTTCTGCTGCTGCACGGCTACGGCGGTGACGCCTTCTCGTGGCTGAAAATCAAAACCGGGCTCCCCGCGCTGGTCGACCGCACGGGAATCGCCCTGCTCTGCCCCGACGGTGGGCAGAGCTGGTACATGGACAGCCCCGTCGACACGACCAGCCGCTATGAGAGCTTTCTGGTCGGGGAGCTGATACCCTATGCCGACGCCCACCTTCCCGTGGCGCGCGACGCCCGCCACCGGGCCGTAGCCGGACTGAGCATGGGGGGCTTCGGGGCCATGCGGCTGGGGCTGCTCCACCCCGACCTCTTCGGTGCGGCGGGGAGCATGAGCGGCGGGCTCGACATCCGCCCCTTCCCCGGACGGTGGGAGCTCGACCGGCTGCTGGGACGGCAGTCCGAGTCGCCCGAAAACTGGGAGCGGATGACCCCCATCAACCTCATCGCGCAGCTCGACCCGGCCCGCACGCCGGCGCTCATCATCGACTGCGGCTACGACGACTTCATCTTCGAGGTCAACCGCGCCTTCCACCGCGAGCTGCGCCGGCGGGGCATCCCCCACGACTTCTGCGTCCGCCCGGGGGGGCACGAGCTCTCCTACTGGGCCAACGCCATCGACTACCAGATGCTCTTCTTCAGCAAGTTCTTCGCCGCTGCCGACGCCGAGGAAGAGAGGGCCTTCGACGGCGGCTCCTCTGCGGCTGCCTCCTCCGACGACGGCGCCGCGGCTCCGGCTGCCGCATCCGACGCCCGACCGGAGGCACAGACCGGCCGTTGACCAACCTCTGAAATCTCCGCCTCTGATGGAAAAACGCAAAACCTCCGCCCGCCGGAATGCAACCCCGGCCCGTCCCGCACGCCGGCCCTCCTCTGCCGGACGCCCTTCGACCGCCTCCGCCCGCCGCTCCTCCGACGGTGAGGACCGCTCCGCTGCTCCGTCACCCTCTGAGCCTTCGACCGCTCCGGTTCCGGCTTTGACCGCCCCGGCTCCGGCTTTGACCGCTCCGGCAGCGGCGGCCCGTGAGCGCTGGAAGCCCGGCACGCTGATTTACCCGCTGCCGGCCGTGCTGGTGAGCTGCGGCGCCACCCCCGAGGAGTACAACCTGCTGACCGTCGCCTGGACGGGCACCGTCTGCACCAATCCGCCGATGTGCTCCATCTCGCTCCGCCCCGAGCGCCACTCCTACGAGATTATCCGCCGCACGGGGGCCTTCGTCATCAACCTCACCACGCAGGCGCTGGCCCGCGCCACCGACTGGTGCGGCGTCCGCTCGGGTCGTGACTGCGACAAGTTCCGCGAGGCGGGGCTCACGCCGCTCCCCTCCGACCGGGTCGAGGCGCCCCTGGTGGCCGAGTCGCCCGTCAACATCGAGTGCCGCGTGCGTCAGCGGCTGCCGCTCGGTTCGCACGACCTCTTTCTGGCCGAGGTGGTCGGCGTGCAGGTCGACCCCGCCTACATCGACCCCGCAACGGGGCGCTTCGACCTGGAGCGGGCCGGGCTGATTGCCTACTCGCACGGCGAATACTTCGCCCTGGGGCGCAGCCTGGGCCGTTTCGGATGGTCGGTGCGTAAAAAATCCCGCCCGACGGCCGAAAGCCGTCCGGCGGGAAAGCCGAAGTCGAAGAGCCGGTAGCGCGCCGTCCGGCCGTAGGAGGCGGCACGAGCTGTACGGAGCAGGCGCTGCCGGTGTCCGGACGCCCCGGGGCGGAAGGCGAATGTTTGCGCCGCGGTGCTGTGCCTCGGATGCGGTGCAGCGTCGCGTGGAACGCGTTGCGTTGCGGTGAAGCGACGTGGGGGTGCTGCGGTGCCCGCCCGTTGCGCCGTGCTTCTCAGCTCTGCTGCGAGCGGTACTCGTTGGGGGTCTGGCCGGTAACCTTCTTGAAGAGGCGCGTGAAGTGCTGCGGATATTGGAATCCCAGCGCATAGGCCACCTCGCCGATGCTGCGCCCCGGGGCGAGCATCAGCTCCTTGGCCGCCTCGACCAGCTTGAGCTGGATGTACTCCTGGGCCGTCTTGCCCGTCTCGCGCTTGACCAGGTCGCCGAAGTAGTTGGGCGAGAGGCAGAGCTCTCCGGCGAAGTACTTCACCGTGGGGAGCCCCTCGCGGCGGGCGCGGTCGCCGGTGAAGTAGTCGTCGAGCAGCCGCTCGAAGCGGCTCAGCACGTCGTGATTCACATGCTGGCGCGTGATGAACTGCCGCTCGTAGAAGCGCAGGCAGTAGTCCAGCAGCATCTCGATGTTGATGGCTATCAGCCGCCGGCTGTGGCGGTCGATGGCGTGCTCGAGCTCGTTGCGGATTTTCCGCAGCGAGTCGATGACCAGCTCGCGTTCGCGTTCCGAAAGGTGCAGCGCCTCGTTCACCTCGTACGAGAAGAAGGAGTACTCCTTCATGTTGCGGGCCAGCGACGTGCCGCGGATGAGGTCGGGGTGGAAGACCAGCGCCCACCCCTTGGGCTGGAACTTTTCGCCGTTGTCCTCCACGCCGATGACCTGTCCCGGTGCCAGACAGACGAGCGTCCCCTCCTGATAGTCGTAGTGGTGGCGGCCGTAGAGCAGGTCGCCGCACTTCACCTCCTTGAGAAAGATGGCGTAGAAGCCGAAGGTCTGCCGCTGGTGGCGGATGGGTGAGACCTCCGACATGTCAATGACGCTCACCAGCGGGTGGAGTGTCTCGATGCCGAGCTGGGCGTTGTACTCGCCGACCGATTCGATGTGGAGGATTTGCTCCCTTTCTCTCTCTGCCATGGATGCCGTGGAATTGGTTTCAGGACAAAGATAGCTCTTTTTTGCGGGAACGGAGCGCCGGCGGCCGCAAAACCGGAATCGGGGTAGCGCAATCCGGAATCGGGATAGATGCCCGCGCCGTCGGTGCGGATTCCATGCCCCGGTACGGGCCGGATGCTGTCCCGGCCGGACAAAGCGCCGGGCGGAAGAGCCCCCGACCGGACGCGCCCGGGCGGATGAAGCTGCGGGCGGAAGAGCCCCCCCCGACCGGGCGGAGCGGGCGGCGCAGGCAGAAACCGGAATCGGGGTAGGTTTTCCCGGAATAGGGTTGGGCGGAGCTGCGGCGCGATGCGCTACCTTTGCATTGGACGGAAAGGAGCACCGCCGGTGCGGGAGGCCGACGCGCAACTTCTGCACACATCACACACCGCATCGCCCGACCGGTATTCGCTGCCGGTCCGCTGCCGGCCTCCTCACGGCGGGGCTTTCCTCCACCGTCCGACCAACGCACGAAAAAAACGAACAGCCATGAATGCAAGACTCCGTATGCGAACCGCCCTGCTGGCGGCTGCGGCGACGCTTCTGCTCGCGCCCGCACTCCATGCCCAGCAAAATGCCCGGCAAAACACAACACCGACAACCATGGATAAACAGACCTCTTTCCGGCAGATTTTCCCGCAGGGTGCGGAGAATCCGCCCGTCAATGCACAGTATTTCACCGGGCGCTCCTACCTGGCGCCCCTGACCGCCAACAAGGCGCTCAACGTCCCGCTCTACAACGTCACCTTCGAGCCCGGCTGCCGCAATAACTGGCACAGCCATACCGGAGGCCAGATTCTGATTGTGACCGCCGGCCGCGGCTACTACCAGGAGCGCGGCAGCGCGGCCCGCGAGCTGCTGCCGGGCGACGTGGTGGAGATTGCCCCCGACGTCGAGCACTGGCACGGCGCCGCCCCCGACAGCTGGTTCTCGCACCTGGCCGTCGAGTGCAACCCCGCCACCAACCGCAACACGTGGCTCGAGCCGGTCGACGACGAGTCCTATGCCGCCGCCGTGGCCGGGGCGCAGCCTTCGCCCGTGCGGCAGTCGCAGGAGAGGCTGCCGCTGACCGACGAGGCGGCCCGCAACCTGGCCGCCTGGCAGTCGGACGAGACGGCACAACTCGCCCTCACGGACCCCGAGCTGGCCGCCGCGGTCGGCAACTTCGCCTTCGACGAGGTGTGGCGCGTCGGCGGGCTGAGCCCCGAGGAGCGTATCCTCGTGACGATGGCGTCGGCCATTGCGCTGGGGAGCGAACCCCTCTACCGGCAGACGGTCGGGGCGGCGCTCGATGCGGGTCTTTCACCCGAGATGGTCGAGGAGGTGCTCTACCACGCCACCCCCTACGTCGGCTTCGCACGGGTCGAGGGGCTGCTCGGCCTCAAGAACCGGCTGCTGGTCCGACGGGGCGTCGCGCTCCCGCTCAAGGGCCGTGCGACCGTCACCCGTGACGAGCGGCTCGAAAAGGGGCTCGCCCTCCAGAAGTCGCTCTTCGGCGAGGCCATCGACCGCATGTATGAAACTTCGCCCGCCGACCTGCTCCCCCTGCAGCGCGCCCTCTCGGCCAACTGCTTCGGCGACTACCAGACCCGCAGGGGGCTCGATGCGCGGCAGCGCGAGCTGCTGACCTTCGCGATGCTCGTCTCGCTGGGCGGCTGCGAGTCGCAGGTCAAGGGCCACATCCGGGGCAACGTCGCGGCGGGCAACGACCGCAGGGTGCTGCTGGGCGCCGTCATGCAGCTGCTGCCCTACATCGGCTATCCGCGGACGCTCAACGCCGTGGCCTGCCTCGAGGAGGTGCTCCCAGCCGACGCGCGGTAGCCCCCCCGATGCAGCCGCCCTCCGCAACGGGCCGGAAGTGCATGTGCGCCTCCGGCCCGCTCTCTTTTCCGGCGGTGCGTTCCGCGCAGCCTTTTCCGGCAGGCCCTTTCCAGTACGGTCTTCCCGTCCGGCCCTTTCTGGTGCGGTCTTTTCCGGCGGCCCTTTCCAGCTCCGGTCTTTTTCATCGATGCGTCCTTGCTCGGTCTTTCCCGGCGACTCGTTTTTGCGCAGCCTTTCCCGGCGGTTTTTTCATCGGGGCGCCCCGCCCGACGGGCAAAAAAGGTGAAAACGGCGCCGAAACGGGCGGAAAAGGCGCCTGACGGAGGGTCGAGCGGATTTATTTCCTATCTTTACGAAAAGTTCCCCTCCGACATGAAGTTCAAATTCGGTCTTCTGCCGCGCGTACTGGCGGCCATCGCCGCGGGCATCCTCTGCGGCATCTTCTTCCCCGAGTGGCTGACGCGCGTTGCGGCCACCTTCAACGCCCTCTTCGGGCAGTTCCTCGAATTCATCATCCCGCTGCTCATTCTGGGGCTCGTCGCCCCCGGCATCGCCGACCTGGGACGCAACGCCGGGCGGCTGCTGCTCCTCACGGCGGCACTGGCCTACGGCTTCACGCTCATCTCGGGATTCGGCACCTACGCCGCCGGGCGGCTGCTCTTCCCCCTGATGCTGCGCGGCGCTGCGGCCGGCACGGCGGCCGAGGCGGTCAGCTTCGCCCCCTACTTCACCGTTCCCATGCCGCCGGTCATGGGGGTGATGTCGGCGCTGCTGCTCGCCTTCGTCCTCGGACTGGGGATGGCCTATGCGCAGAGCGTGCGGCTGAAGGAGGTGATGGGCGAGTTCCGGAGCATCATCGAGCGGACCATCTCCGGTGTGCTCATCCCGCTGCTGCCCCTCTATATTTTCGGCATCTTCCTCATGATGACGCAGTCGGGACAGGTGGCCTCCGTGCTGGAGGTCTTCGTCAAGCTCATCGTCGTGATTTTCGTGCTGACGCTCCTGCTGCTCGCCTTCCAGTTCCTCACGGCGGGGGCCGTTGCCCGGCGCAACCCCTTCGTGATGCTCCGCACGATGCTGCCGGCCTATGTCACGGCCCTCGGCACGCAGTCCTCGGCGGCAACCATTCCCGTGACGCTCGAGCAGACGCTCCGCCTCGGCGTACGCCCCGAGCTGGCCTCGTTCGTCATCCCCCTCTGTGCAACCATCCACCTCTCGGGGTCGATGATGAAGATTGTCGCCTGTGCGCTGGCCGTCTCGATGCTCGCCGGGCTGCAGCTCCCCACGGCGACCTTCGTCGGCTTCATCCTGCTGCTGGCGGTGACGATGGTGGCGGCCCCGGGCGTTCCGGGCGGCGCCATCATGGCGGCCGTCGGCCTGCTGGAGTCGATGCTGGGCTTCGACGAGACGCTCGTCGGGCTGATGATTGCCACCTACATCGCCATGGACAGCTTCGGTACGGCGACCAACGTCACGGGCGACGGCGCCGTGGCGGTCATCGTCGACAGCATCGACCGTCGGAGCAGACGGTCATAGCAGACGGTCGTAAGCGGACGCGGGGCGCCCCTTTTCCCGAAAAATAAGTATTTAAGCGTACGCGCAAGGGTCGAAAAATGGCTAACTTTGGCCGTCAAATGCGATTTTGCGTACTCAGGTACGCCCCCCGAACCGAACTGAACATCAAAATTAGGATAGAAATGGTTGATATTTTTTCCCGTCTTGAGAAGAATGCCGGCGGCCCGATTGGCCAGTATATGGCCTATGCCCACGGTTATTTCGCATTCCCCAAACTCGAGGGCGAAATCGGTCCTCACATGCGTTTCCGCGGCAAGGAGATGCTCAACTGGAGCCTGAACAACTACCTCGGTCTGGCCAACCACCCCGAGGTGCGTAAGGCCGATGCCGAGGGCGCTGCCCAGTTCGGCATGGCGGCTCCGATGGGCGCCCGCATGATGAGCGGCCAGACGAAGTACCACGAGCAGCTCGAGCGCGAGCTGGCCGAGTTCGTCGGCAAGGAGGATGCCTTTCTGCTCAACTTCGGCTACCAGGGCATGCTCTCGATTATCGACTGCCTGCTCACGCCGCGTGACGTGGTGGTCTACGATGCCGAGGCCCACGCCTGCATCATCGACGGCCTGCGCCTGCACAAGGGCAAGCGCTTCGTCTACGGCCACAACGACATGGAATCGCTCCGCCTGCAGCTCAAGCATGCCACCGAGCTGGCCGAGGAGCAGAACGGCGGCGTGCTGGTCATCACCGAGGGCGTCTTCGGCATGAAGGGTGACCTGGGCAAGCTCGACGAGATTGTCGCCATGAAGAAGGACTTCCAGTTCCGTCTGCTGGTCGACGACGCCCACGGCTTCGGTACGATGGGCAAGGGCGGCCGCGGTACGGCTTCGCACTTCGGTGTGGTCGACGGCGTCGACGTGCTCTTCAACACCTTCGCCAAGTCGATGGCCGGCATCGGCGCCTTCGTGAGCGGTCCCCGCTGGCTCATCAACCTGCTGCGCTACAACATGCGTTCGCAGCTCTACGCCAAGTCGCTCCCCATGCCGATGGTCATCGGCGCGCTGAAGCGTCTGGAGCTGATTCGCAACCACCCCGAGTATCAGGAGAAGCTGTGGGTGATTGTCCGCGCGCTGCAGAACGGTCTGCGCGAGAACGGGTTCAACATCGGCGTTACGAACTCGCCCGTGACCCCCGTCTTCATGAAGGGCGGCATTCCCGAGGCGACGAACCTGATTGTCGACCTGCGCGAGAACCACGGCGTCTTCTGCTCGATTGTCGTCTACCCGGTCATCCCGAAGGGCGAAATCATCCTGCGCGTGATTCCCACGGCAGCCCATACGCTCGACGACGTGAACTTCACGCTCGAGGCCTTCAAGTCGGTGCGCGACAAGCTCGAAAGCGGCTACTACGCTTCGCTGCCGATTCCGATGCGTGCGGACGAGGGCTTCAAGGTCCGTTAATTCGACCAATCGAAAGGGTCAACCCCGCAAAGGTCCGGAACGGTTCGGTTCCGGACCTTTTTTTATGGGGAGGTACGGCTGTTGGGATGAAAAAAACGTGCTTTTTTGCGGGAAAATTTTGCGGAATCGAAAAAAGCGCTTATATTTGCAATCCCAAAACACGGGTAACAGGCCTCTCGGGAGGCGCCCGGCGGCGGGAACCATGCGGAAATAGCTCAGTTGGTAGAGCGCAACCTTGCCAAGGTTGAGGTCGCGGG
>ERZ827150.2656-NODE-2656-length-18749-cov-2.783246_pt1 | contig 18749 bp, 11 predicted proteins | sample MGYA00519779_ERZ827150 | MGnify/ENA primary metagenome ERZ827150 (study PRJEB31778, sample SAMEA3449267) | human gut metagenome | biome: human gut; feature: human-associated habitat; material: faeces | place: United Kingdom | collected 2010/2012 ...
TGTTGTTTTTGATGCCGCTCCCATGCATAAGTTAGATGCGAATATTTCTGGAAAATCACAAAAATCAGATTATCTGATATCTGCAGGATATGTTAATCAGCAAGGGATAATGTTGGATTCAGATTATAAGAAATACTCATTGAGTCTTAAATTGAATACACATGTGAATAAATACTTAGATGTAGGTGGTAGCATGAATCTCAATTATGGAGATGAAAAAGAAATTTATTGGCGTACAGCTGAGTGGGCTGTGCAATATCCATCTATATTTCCTGTATATACAGAAGGTGGCTATTTAGGATGTAATTCATATATGCCTGGATTTGAGAATTATAATACGATCTTGTTTCGACCTAATATGGGACATCCTTTATATATGCAAAATAATGATGCGAATAGATATACACTAAATACAATAGGAAACGTTTATGCGTCTTTAAATTTGTTGCCAGGTTTAAAATTCAAGTCCGCTTTTAATTATTATTTAAAACGAATAGATTATAGTAATTATGAAGCAAAAGATCATGATCTTGGGGAGTCGTATTATACGCCTGGTCAAATGACGGTAGATCAATCCAGAAAATGGAATTATACGTCACAGAATTTATTGACATATGATAAATCTTGGAATGAACATGAATTGTCATTGTTGCTAGGATTTGAATATAATAGAAATGATTATTATAAAACTAGCCAATCACGAAGAGATTATGATAATGATTTGTTGCATGCCTTAAGAGCTGGAAAGACAATCCTGTCGTCAAGTGATGTTATTACTAAAAATACATTAATATCATATTTGGCTAGAGTAAATTATAGTTATAATGGTCGATATATGTTATCAGCTGCTTTTAGAAGGGATGGATCTTCTCGATTTGCTTCCAATAATAAATGGGGTAATTTCCCTTCAATATCTTTAGGTTGGTTAGCGTCAGAGGAATCATTTATAAAAAAGATTGATTGGATAAATATGCTTAAAATTAGGCTGAGTTATGGATTGACAGGAAATGATAATTTTGCTGATTATGTTTGGATAGCAAAATTGCAGCAAGCAAAAATTGCATTTGGAAATAGTTTGACGACTTCTTATTATCCATCAAATATAACTAACCCTGATTTGCAATGGGAAAGAACACAACAGTTCAATGTCGGTTTGGATTGGGGTATTTTGAAAAGCCGTATTCAAGTTGGTTTGGATTATTATTATTCAACTTCAGATGGATTATTGTTGAATGTGCCTGTTCCTGCTGTTACAGGATTTTCGTCAATATTTACAAATATAGGAAAACTTGAAAATAAAGGTGTTGAGTTTAATATCTCTACTTGGAATATTGATAATAAGAATTTTACATGGAGTACGAATTTTAATATATCAAAGAATAAAAACAAAATATTGGAATTAGGGCCGGATAATGCGCCAATGATTTTTACTCCTGATAGTTATGGTGGCATGCAGAAAATAAATATGGTAGGTCATTCCGTATTCAATTTTTATGGATATAAATATGATGGAGTCTATAAAAATCAAACAGAGATAGATGATGATCCAGCTCATTATCCTTCGGCGAAACCTGGAGATGGTCGCTATGTTGATGTGAATAATGATGGAGTTTTAAATGCTGATGATAGAACATTGATTGGTGATCCAAATCCAAAATTTATATGGGGATTTACAAATAATTTTAGATATAAAAATTTTGATTTAAGTGTATTATTCCAAGGAGCTCATGATTTTGCAATATATGATGATAATGCTCATCGATCTTTGATGTATCATGAAGGCCGTAATTTTTTAAAAGAGGTTGTGAATAGATGGAGATCTGAAGATAATCCAGGAGATGGGTATCATTATCGTTTATCTGTAGATTTAGGTGAATATGAAAAAAGGCCGTCAAGTCTTTGGATTGATCAAGCTTCATATATCCGTTTGAAAAGTTTGACTTTTGGATATACTCTTCCAGAAAGTATCGCTCAAAAAATGAATATGCAATCTGTTCGGGTTTATTTTAATGGATCAAATCTGTTTACGATAACCAATACAGATGTTTGGGATCCTGAGTCATTTCGAGGAGATGCGTCGGATGCTTCAGCAAGAGGTGTGATGGGTAATATTTATCCATCTTCTAAAGTGTTTTCTTTTGGAGTAAATGTTGTTTTTTAAAATCGATGTGAAATGAATAAGTATATTATTTTATTATTTACCTTTTTATCGCTTGCTTGTTCGGATCAGTTGGATTTATATCCTGAGACTAATTTGACAGAAGGTAACTATTACAATACAGAAGAAGAGTTGTTATTGGCTGCTAATGATGTATACAGACAAATTTGTAGAATTTATGATGCGAATGGTATTCCCGATTTGTATGGGGAGCGTTTTTCTGATAATGTATGTGTGATATTTACGGATGGTGCAAATACATATACAGAGGATGTTGTCCTTCATCAAATCAAGTCGGATAATGGAACAATACTAACTGCATGGAGGACTGCATATAATGCGATTGCGATAGTAAATGATGTGTTAGAAAGATTAGAAAATACCTCTGTGTCTTTTTCTTCTGATGAGTTATATAATAGAACTAAGGCTGAGGCCTTATTTGTTAGATCTTTAGTGTATTTTAATTTGATACAGGCTTTTGGAGATGTTCCTTTCCCTTTGAAGGTCGTTTCTGTGGATGAAAGTTATTCATATTTGAGAGAAAATAAGGATAATATCTATAGACAAATCATAGAAGATTTAAAATTTTGTAAAGATAATCTTCCTGAATCTTATCAAGGAAATGACGTGGGAAGAATAACAACTTTTGCTGCATCGGCGATTATGGCTAAAGTTTATTTAATGACTCAGGAGAAAGATTTAGCTAAAGTTGAGTTGAAACGAATCATTGATTCTGGTAAATATAGTTTGGATTCTAATGGTGATGGAGTGATCAATGAAGATGATTATGAATTCCTTTTCTTGCCTGATACTAAGAATTGTAAAGAGTCTATATTAGAAGCTCAGTATTTATCAGGAGTTGATAATGTAAACGCTCAACATCAGAATCAGTATACTCCTTTTTTATGGTCATTTCATTTACCGGGTTCATCAGATACATTTAGAGGTGGTGGAAAGAATACTCCAAGTGATGATTTGATAGCGGAATATGAGGATAATGATCCTCGTTTAGAAATATCTATTATTCCGGGATTTCAAGATGAAGGGGCAAATATTTGGGTTGATCATCCTTATACAAATAAGTTTTATGATCCAAATTGGCAGAATCCAGGACAAAATTTTGAAATTATTCGTTATGCGGATATTTTGTTGTTGTATTCTGAATTGACAAATGATGCTTCTTATTTAAATCAGGTTAGATCAAGAGTTGGTTTGCCATTGTTTGGTGATGCAGATTATCCTAAACAGTATAAGACTTTGAAAGAGGCTATTGAGCATGAAAGAAGAGTTGAGCTTGCTTTTGAATTTCATCGATTTTTTGATTTGATGAGAACAGGACGGGCTTTGGATGTATTTAATAGTAAGGGGTTTAATCTTTCTCAAGAAGACCTATTGTTCCCAATACCATTGGTGGAGATTGATATTAACCCAGCTTTGGTACAAAATCCTGGTTATTAATTTATAGGGTATGTTATGAAAGGTAATTATTTAAATTCATTATTAATATTCGGTTTGTCTTTTGGGAGTAGTAGTGTTGTCTTTTCTCAAGAAAAACCAAACGTTTTAGTCTTTATTGCAGATGATGCGGGTATGGATTTTGGCTGTTATGGTAATAAGGGCATAAAAACACCGAATATAGATAAACTTGCTTCTGTAGGTGTCCGTTTCGCGAACGCTTATCTGACCTCACCACAATCCAGTCCGTCGAGGACGAGCATGATGACCGGGATGTTCGCCCATACGATTGGGACGGAAGATCTGCATGACCCTATAGATTCAGAGACTCGGATGATGCCTTCCTATTTTAAAGAGGCTGGTTATTTTACGGGTTCAATGTTGAAGACTCATTGGGGAGCTAATGGAGATCGTCAGTTCGATCGCATGATTAAAGGTGGATATCTTCCTAATCAGGGTGATTTGAGTCCAGAGGCGTTTCAAAATTATGAGAGTTTTATTAAAGAAAGTGGGAATCGACCTTTTTTCCTTTGGGTTGGTTTTATGGATGCTCATCGTCCATACAACAGAGATGTATGTCCGCAAGAAAACTCGGTAACATCTGTTGAGGTTCCTCCTTATCTGGTTGATGGAACAGATACTCGTCGTGACTTAGCCGATTATTATGATGAGGTAACTCGATTGGATAGTCATGTGGGAAAAATGTTGGACATTCTGGATAAACAGGGAAAATTGGATAATACGATCGTCGTTTTCTTGAGTGACAACGGCCGGCCTTTCCCTCGTTGCAAGGGATCTTTGTATGATTCGGGTATTCAGACCCCTCTTATTTTTGTATGGAAGAATCATTTTCCCGCAGGAAAGGTTCATTCGAATGGGCTAGTTAGCACAATTGATTTGGCCGCGACTTTGTTACATTTTGCGGGAGTGGAAATGGATCAGGAAGTTTATAGCGAAAGCTTCCATGAGTTGTTGTATGATCCTTCAAAAAGGGGGCGTGAATATGTATTTGCGGAGAGAAATTGGCATGATACAGATGAATATATTCGTTGTGTCCGGAGTGAGAATATGAAGTTGATTTATAATGCTTATTATGAGTTGCCTCATGGAACGGCCTCGGATTTGAGTACGAGCTTGAGTTGGTATGATTTGAAACGAGAACAGCGTGAGAAGGGTTTGCGGAAAGAGCAGCTTCAGATATTTAGTGCACCTCGTCCGATGGTTGAGATTTATGATTTAGCGAAAGATCCTCATGAATTGGATAATGTCGCTGATCGTCAGGAATATTTGGAAGAGGGGAAAAAGTTGGGAGCGGAGTTGTTAAAATGGCAAAAGGAAACGAAGGATCACCCGTGGTGGAAACGTCGTCGTCCGGATCAGAATGATCGGATAACAGGTTTCCCATTATTTCCTAGGCAGGGTTTTTATGTAGAATAATTGAATAACCAAAGGCCAAAGATGTTATAATCTTTTATAGCGTTTTTGGCCTTATTTGTTAAGACTCTTTTCCCATCTTCTCTTCTTGGTATGGCAGATTTTAACCTATAAGGATATGTTTGACATGGACAAGTTATTACTAACTTTGCCACGGACTATTAGATCTGAATAGTAATTTGGCTATAAATGAGAAAAGTATTGTTGATTTTGGCGATTTGCGCAAGTTGGTTTAACTTGGTTCTGGCCTCGGAGACTTTTGATAAACTGCGGACTAAGGATTTTTCCGTTTATGTGAGAAACGGGGATTGGGGGCTTCAGCTGAAGATGGGAATGGAAAAAGAGCTTGTGAATTCTCCCGATTGGTATTCTTTGGATTTGGGTTCGATTGAGAATAAAGAGACCTCTTCAATGGATTTTAAAGTCTTGGATATTAGAAAAGAGGAGAGGGACAATTTACGTTCTTTGATATGTGACTTAAGGCATAGGCTGTTGCCATTGGATGTCTCTGTTTGTTTTTCCGCTTTTGGGGAAACTGGAACGATTACGAGAAAGGTGGAGTTTAAGAATACGGGAAAATATCCAATTCATTTGGAGAATATCCCTTCTTTGGATGTGATGTACTCCAGGGATTCTTATGAATATTCCTATATGAGTGTCTCTTGGTCTCATGAGAGGATCTTGCATACTTTACCTTTGGAGGAGGATACCGTCTCTTTCTTGTCAAGAAGTGGGCGTTCGTCCGCTGAGTATTCGCCTTGGCTTTGCATGAGGAATGTGGATCGGGATATCTATTATGTGACCCAGCTGGCATGGTCGGGTAATTGGTTTATGAATTTATATCGGGATCAGGCCCGAAATGCTTGGATGGAGATCGGTGAGTATTTTGATAATGGTTTTTTGGTGCTCCTTCCTGGAGAGAAGATCGAATTGCCTGAGGTGGCGATCTCAGGAGCTTATGGTTCGATGGATGATGCCGCCAATAACCTGCATCGCTACCAGAGGGATTTTGTCTTGAAGAAACAGCCGGACAACCTGCCATTGTTGGTTCAGTTTAACAGCTGGTTTCCGCTGCAGCAGACGATAGAAGCCAATAACCTGATCCCATATATCGATAAAGCCAGTGAGTTGGGATGCGAGGTGTTTACGATAGACGCCGGCTGGTTCACGAAGAAGGCATGGGATCGGGAAGCTGGTGATTGGAATACTAACAGGCGAACTTTCCCTGAAGGTATGGGTGCTATCGCCGATCATGTACGTAGTAAAGGGATGAGATTTGGCTTATGGTTTGAGCTGGAATCCTTAGGAGACCAATCGGATATGCTGAAAGCGCATCCGGATTGGTGTCTGCAATACGATGGAAAGCCTGTTATGGCAATGAATCGGGCGCATCTTGATTACAGTAAGCCGGAAGTTTTTGAATGGGCTTTAGGGCAGTTTGATAAGATGTATCAAGAGTGCAAGGGGATTGATTGGGTCAAATTGGATTATAACGTGTCGATTGGATCAACATTCGAGACAGCGGAAGGGATAAAGCTGGGAAATTCGTTGCGCCGTCACGTGTTGGCTTATTATGCGTGGTTGGATACGTTGCAGACCCGCTATCCTCATTTGTTTATTGAGAATTGCTCGAGTGGGGCCATGAGGTTGGATCTGGGAATTGCCCAACATGCGCATTCATCCTTTATATCGGATGAGACTAGCCCGAATCCATCATTAGGAATGGCTTGGTCTGCCACTTTGGAATATTTGCCTCGGGCCGTGAATCATTGGGTAGTTGGTATGGGAAACCATTATGCGGTGATTGATCAGTCTTTGCCTTATGGCTATTGGGATTATATGTTTAAGGTTCCCATGAATGGTCAGTTTGGTATTTCGAGCCGAATATTGGATTGGGGGCCAGATTTGTGGCGTTGCGCCATAGAAAACGTTCGTTTGTATAAGCGTATCAGGTCTTTGATCTCTGATGCGGATTGTTATCATCTGACCGCTCAGCCGGATTATGTTGATCCCAAAGGTTGGACTGCTATTCAATATGTTGATCCAAAAAGTATGAATAGTGTCCTGATGGTTTACAGGACAAGGGGAAATGTGCCGGATTACGTGGCTAAATTGAGGGCATTGAATCCTTTGAAACGTTATAAGGTCCTGGTGGACGGGAAAGAAAAGGGCGTTTATTCGGGAAAGGTATTAATGGAAAAAGGCTTGGATGTTCATTTGGATGATGAATACAGGGCTTCTCTTGTAGAACTGTATTTGCTATGAAAGGAATTTTGATCCCACTGCAGTGAAATTTCAAACGCACTGCAGTGGGACGGAAAATATACTGTTATGTACCCCAAATTTTGTCCGAAAGAAAAATAATTTTTGTCCGAAGGAAATTCCAGTTTTGTCCGAACAAAATTTTACTTTTCTTCGGACAAAATTTTGGCCTGACCTAAATATGTTTGGTGGGGACTATAGAGAAAAAGCGAACGACATTCGCGCCTGTAGGGCAACACGTTTTGAAGGGAGGAATTATCCATCAGATGTGGTAATCGGTGTAGTCTTGATATGATATTAACGGCATGTTTTATGTTGTGGCATTAATAGCAGAGGCTGTCTCTTTTTGGGGACAGCCTCTGTTTTGATAATCATGTATCGAAATAATATTATTTCAGTTTCGATAAAGCTTCCTTGATTCGTTTGATTGCCTCTACGATATTCTCATCGCTTGTCGCGTAGCTCATGCGGATGCACTCAGGTGCTCCGAAAGAGGTACCGCCAACGCAAGCGACGTGGCCTACTTCCAGAAGATACATTGCCAGGTCATCAGCATTGTTGATCGTGCGGCTGCCATCTGTCTTGCCATAATAGTAGCTGCATTTCGGGAAAAGATAGAATGCTCCCTCCGGTTTGTTAACCTCGAATCCTGGAACCTCTTTCGCCAAATTGACAATCAGGTCGCGACGACGCTCGAATGCCTGACGCATCTCTTCTACAGGAGCTTGTGTGCCTGTATAAGCGGCTTCTGCAGCCTTTTGAGAAACGGAGCAAGGACCAGAAGTATATTGGCCTTGCAGTTTGTTGACCGCTTTGACGATCCATTCTGGTCCGGCGATGAAGCCGATACGCCAGCCCGTCATCGCATACGCTTTGGAAACGCCATTAACGATAACCGTACGCTCTTTCATGCCCTCGATGTGGGCGATGCTGTGGTGTTTGCCAATGTAGTTGATATGCTCGTAGATCTCGTCAGCGATCACGATGATTTCCGGGTGTTTTTTCAGCACTTCAGCTAAACCGGCCAGTTCCTCGGCGCTGTATACCGATCCTGTAGGGTTTGATGGAGAACACAAGATCAACGCTTTGGTCTTTGGCGTGATCGCCGCTTCCAATTGCGCGGGCGTGATCTTGAAATCCTGCTCGATACCGGCAGGAACAATGACGGGCTTACCTTCCGCCAACTTGACCATTTCCGGATAGCTTACCCAGAAAGGAGCGGGGATGATCACCTCATCACCTGGATTGACCAATACGAGAATCGTGTTGCAAACCGACTGCTTGGCGCCATTCGCGCAAGAGATCTGGTTGATCGTATACTCAAGATTATTCTCGTTTTTCAGTTTGTTGACAATCGCCTCGCGAAGAGCGGGGTATCCGGCAACAGGAGAGTAACGAGAATAGTTCTCGTCGATAGCCTTTTTAGCGGCCTCCTTGATGTGATCCGGCGTATTGAAATCTGGCTCACCAACACTCAGGTTGATGACATCGATGCCTTGAGCTTTCAGCTCTCCACTTTTTTGTGACATGGCCAGGGTTGCCGAAGGCGACAAGCTGGCTAAGCGATCCGATACTTGTGACATGTTATGTATGATTTTAAAGTTATTTGATGTTATGCAAAATGTGTCCCATCCGCTCTTTTTTCGTTTTCATATAGAACTCATTGTAGGGATTGGGCTCCACCTCGATCGGAATGTTCTCGACAACGGTCAAGCCGTAAGCTTCCAAACCGACCCGTTTAACGGGGTTGTTGGTCATTAAGCGCATTTTGGTGATACCCAAATGACGCAAGATCTGGGCTCCTACACCATAATCGCGCTCGTCCGCTTGATGGCCCAGGCAGATATTGGCATCGACGGTATCCATGCCGTTTTCCTGTAATTTATAGGCTCTCATCTTTTCCATTAATCCGATGCCACGTCCCTCCTGGTTCAGGTAGATGACAGCGCCACGTCCCTCTTTTTCTACCATTTGCAAAGCCTTGTGAAGTTGGTCTCCGCAATCGCAGCGCAGGGATCCGAAAATGTCGCCCGTAGCGCATGAGGAGTGAACACGTACAAGAACGGGATCGTCACCTTTCAAGTCGCCCTTAATCAAGGCAACGTGCTCGAGGCCGTTGCTCTTTTGGCGGAAAGGAATCAACCGGAAATGGCCATATTGTGTCGGCATATCTACCTCTTCACCCTTCTCGACGATAGATTCTTCTTTTAATCTGTACGCGATCAGGTCGGCGATAGAGATCAGCTTGATATCATATTTATCCGCCATCTCCCTGAGTTCAGGCAGACGAGCCATCGTTCCATCATCGTTCATGATCTCCATGAGCGCGGCGGCAGGATACAAGCCCGCTAAGCGGCACATGTCGACACACGCTTCCGTATGTCCGGAACGACGAAGGACACCTTTTTCCTGGGCATACAATGGATTGATATGTCCTGGACGGCCAAATGTCTCCGGTCTGGATTTCGGATCAGCCAAGGCCTTGATGGTCTCGGCGCGGTCTTTAGCGGAAACGCCGGTTGAGCAGCCTTCTAATTTATCGATAGTCACCGTGAAAGGCGTACCTAATACAGAGGTGTTGTTGCTGACTTGATGTGGGAGGTCTAACTCCTCGCAACGTGAGATCGTAATGGGCGCGCACAAGACGCCTCTCGCGTTTTTGAGCATGAAATTGATTTTCTCGGGGGTGACTTTTTCCGCGGCGATGATCAGATCGCCCTCGTTCTCGCGGTCCTCATCATCAACGACGATGATGAATTTGCCCTCCTTGAAATCCTCAATAGCCTCTTCGATGGTGTTCAGTTTAATTTCACTCATATTATTTGATCGATTACTTAATCTGTTATTTTTACAAAGATACTTTTAAATTATTATCCCGACATAAAATCGGGGATGATTAAGCTTTATTGTCACTCTTTTCGCCCGCGTTGATAATCTCTATCAGTTCCAAGCTCGTTTTTTGTATCGCCTGTATGTCGTGGCGCAGCAATTTCCGTTGATAAGTCGCCAACAGATAGACAGGAATACTGATCGGAAGGGCCAACAATCCGAAAAGTAGCCCTTTATTTCCCTCAAGCTTGGGATTAAGCTTATGATACCCGCTGATAATCGGGTAATCCATTAATTTATTGAGCAACAAATTCTGGTCGGAGTTCGAGAGCTCTTCTACGATATCTTCCATTTCAAGGGCGATTTTTTCAGCGGCATGGTCACGTCCGCCATTCTTCCAGAAAAGAAGATAATTCAGCCAGCGTTTATGTGCCGCCAAGAATTTTGCGCACTCCTCTGCCAACTGTTCAAGACGAGGAGTGATCGCCGCGTAATCGGGAGCGTAAATAATGACCTCCTTACGTTCAATCTTACGTCCGGAACGTTTACCGATGATGTTTTTCAAAGCGTTCAGATAGGTATCGGCGTTCAAAATGACGGAGTCCTTAACCGCCTTGTAGGTTAGGAAAATACCCATAGGTGTAAGGACGGCGGAGCTTAACCACATGCCTTGCCAAGCCGGCCATACGCCATCACGTGCCATCTTGTAGCCCATATTATCGATAATATAATAGAAAATGAAAAGGATGACGGAAATGACAACGGGCATACCCAATCCTCCTTTACGTATGATGGCTCCCAAAGGGGCGCCGATAAAGAAAAATACCAGGCAAGCAAAAGAGAGCGTGAACTTCTTATGCCACTCCGTCATGTGGCGGCGTATTTTCGCCGCTTCCGTGCCGACAGTCGAGGCCCGGAAATAATAATCTGTTCGAATATTCTCGATGGCAGACTTTGTCCGATTCAGAACGGAGGCTTTACCGCTGGGTGTCAGAGACTGGTAAATGCTCTCGAAATCGGTATCCGGAGATGATTCAGTTTCGAAAAGAGGTGTGACTTCCGCTCTAAGCAGGGAATCCTTTTCGTCCGGATTTTCTTTGGCGGGCGCTTTGAAGCTTTTCAGATAAGAACCGTCGTAAAGATTGTCCGCGTTGATGATTCGGATGCTATCGAGTTTGCAATTCATGGAATCAATAGACAGTTGCAGGTCTTTCAAGTTCTTGCCAAGATATTGATTCTGCATGAAAGATTCGTCCGTACGGTTGAAATTGGCGTCGAATTCGATCAGGATGTCTTTCGTCGAGAAACTTTCTCGCCTGTATGGAACCGCTTTTGTCGTTTGTGAGGTTTTCTCCTGGCTTTTCAGGTTCTCAAAAGATTCACCATTATATAAGGAAAGAATGAGGAACAGTTTGTCGGCAGAGGTTTTCAGCCGTCCAGAATCCGCGACGATTACTCTCGCGTTGTTGAAGCCTTCCGAATAGTCGTAGATCATCAAGTCTTTCAGGAGGCCGGTCTTATTGTCTTTGTGCTTGACATAAACATTGAAACCGGGGATATCCTTGTAAAACGAGCCTTCAGGAATATCGAGCTCTGGAGATTTTTGGCGCATGGAGTAGAGAAGCGTGTATAGCTTGACTTGCGCGATGGGCATGACATTATTCTGGAAAAAGAAGGCCCCAACGCTGATCATTCCGATCGTGATAATTAAAGGGCGCATGATATGAATAAGAGAAACGCCGGCTGATTTCATGGCTAAAAGCTCCAGGCGTTCACCCAAATTGCCGAAAGTCATCAATGAGGCTAGCAAGATCGCTAAAGGTAAGGCCATCGGGACGAGAAACAGGGCCGCATAGAAAAACATCTCGCCTAAAACGAGAATGCCCAATCCTTTTCCGACCATATCGTCAATGTACCGCCAAAGGAATTGCATCAGTACGATGAACAGACATATGCCGAAAGTCATGAAAAACAACGGCAGGAATGTCTGAAGCATGAAAGAATATAATCGTTTTATCTTTAACATTTGCTCGAAGTCTTGTTGAGTGGGCAAAATTAATGTAAAAAACGATAATACTCGACAGGGCACCGTTAAAACAACCCTAAATGCCCAATGTTCTTTTCAACGCCTCTACTTGAGTATCCCACAAACTGATAGAGTCTTTTTTATCTTCCGGCTCGGTGAAGTCCGTTATTTCAAGGGCAGTTGATCCTGTTAGTTCGATATTGTGGATTATGAATTCGAAATAGGCGTTTTCGTCATCTTCATCTTTCCATCTGAAACGGGCTCTTCTGCCGGGGTCACAAACTGTCATTTCGGCCTCTTGTGTGTCTTTCTTCCATCTGAAGATATAATTATTGCCGCGTATGGTAACTTCGTCCGCAAACCAAGACGACAATCCTAAAGCACTGGTTACATGATTCCATAAACTACGTTTGGAGACTTTATCAAAAATGTATTCAATGTGGAATTTCTCTTTTTTCATGGGATTATCTCTTTATTTGGTTTGCAAGGAACGAAAAAAAAACAGGAAAAGCAAATTTTTTTACAGGAAAATCATTCTAATTATTAAGCGATTAAGAATGTCCTTTCAAATTAGACGCAAAAAAAAGAGCCCGACCTATTGCGCGGAAAGAAAATAATGTCTAATTTTGCATCGTCAATCAAGGAGATATGGCGAGATAGCTCAGCTGGTTAGAGCGCATGATTCATAATCATGAGGTCCCCGGTTCAATCCCGGGTCTCGCTACGAATGAGGAGTCTCACGGTTTTTCCGTGGGACTTTTTTATTGCCGCTTGTGATGGTGCGTCGGGCTTTTTTGTTGAGTTGAGGCTTTGGATAAACTTCAGAAAGTCCTTGACGGGTGAAGAAGAAAATGGTATCTTATAAAAAGTATCATATTAATTGCATAAGTGGTTGATTTTTGATAAATTTGCGCGGGTTGATGAAAAAGGGAGGGGGCGGCAAGGTCCCCTTTTTTTGTCCGTGACTGGCAAAAGATATAAATTCGATAGTATATGATAGACAAAGTTACATTGGTTCGATTAATCGAGGATAAATTGGCGGATTCGGAGAATTATTTAGTGGATGTCATTTTTAAGCCGGATAATCTGATTGTCGTGGAGATTGATAATGACGAGGCGGTTAGTATTGAGGATTGCGCTGATTTGAGTAACTATCTCGAGGAATGTTTGGGCGATGAACTCTCGTCTTTTGATCTGGAAGTAGGATCTGCGGGTATTACCGCGCCTTTTAAGTTGTTACGGCAATATCAAAAGAATATTGGTAACGAGGTTGAGGTCCTGTTGAAAAAAGGAGAGAAGCTGACCGGCGTCTTGAAATCAGCGAATGAGGAAGGGATCGTTTTGACAGTGGTGAAGAAGGTCAAGCCGGAAGGCGCAAAGCGGAAAATAGAGGTAGAGGAGGATCTATCATATGTTTTCGATGATATTAAGCAGACAAAATATTTAATCAGATTCAAATAAAATTTATGGCCAAGAAAGAGGAAACAATCAGTATGATCGATACCCTTGCCGAGTTCAAGGAGCTAAAGAACATTGATAAGGATACGATGATTAGCGTTTTGGAAGAGTCTTTCCGGAACGTGATAGCGAAGATGTTTGGTACGGATGAGAATTATGATGTCATTATAAATCCGGAGAAAGGTGATTTTGAGATTTGGCGTAACCGGACGGTTGTTGCTGATGATGAGCTTGAGGATGAGAACTTGCAGTTAACTTTGAGCGAGGCGCGTAAGATCGACGCGGATTGCGAAGTTGGCGAGGAGGTAACTGATGAGGTTCATTTCGCTGATTTCGGACGCCGTGCGATTTTGAATTTGCGCCAGACATTGGCCTCTAAGATTTTAGAATTGCAAAAGGACAGCTTGTTCGCTAAGTATAAGGATCGGATTGGAACGATCATCTCTGCGGAGGTTTATCAGGTCTGGAAGAAAGAGATCCTTTTGCTGGATGATGACGGTAATGAGTTGCTTTTGCCGAAGTCAGAGCAGATCCCGACCGATTTTTATCGCAAGGGTGAGACGGTTCGGGCTGTAGTCCTTCGCGTTGACAACGTTAATAATAACTTGAAGATTATCCTGTCGAGAACAGATAAGAGCTTCTTGCAACGATTGTTTGAGTTGGAGGTTCCGGAGATCAATGATGGCTTGATAACGATAAAGGCGATCGCTCGAATCCCGGGTGAAAGAGCTAAGGTGGCGGTTGAGTCTTATGATGATCGTATTGATCCGGTTGGTGCCTGTGTGGGTATGAAGGGTTCTCGTATTCATGGTATTGTCCGTGAGTTGAGAAATGAGAATATTGATGTTATCAATTATACATCCAATATTTCCCTGTTTATCCAGAGAGCCTTGAGCCCAGCGAGAGTTTCTTCGATCCGTATTAATGAGAGCGAGCGTAAGGCGGAAGTTTATCTGCGTCCGGAGGAGGTTTCGTTGGCGATCGGTAAAGGTGGATTGAATATTAAGTTGGCTTGTATGTTGACGGAATATACGATCGATGTATTCCGGGATATTGAAGGCGCGGATGAGGAGGATATTTATCTGGACGAGTTCGCGGATGAGATTGATGGTTGGGTTATCGACGCGCTCAAGAACATTGGTTGTTATACGGCTAAGAGCGTGTTGTCTATGGATCGTGATGATATTGTGGAACGGGCTGATTTGGAGGAGCAGACAGTGGATGATGTTTTGAAGATCTTATCAGCGGAGTTTGAGGATGAGGAGAATAATTAAGTTTTACGACAAATTTTAGTATGCCTATAAAGTTAATACAAGTACAAAGAAAATTGAACGTAGGAATCAATACGGTTGTTGAGTTCCTGCATAAGAAAGGATTTCCGGTTGAGGATAACCCCAATACGCGAATTAGTGACGAGCAATATTCGTTGTTGGTAAAGGAATTTGGAAAAGATATCGTAGAAAAGAAGATTGATTTAACGGATAGGAAAAAAGCGGCAAGAGATAACGGCTTGGGAGCGAAGAAAGAGGATGAGGTCGTTGAGATCAAAACGGTTATTCCGGAGGAATTTCGTCCCAAGATCGTGATGAAAGGGCATATTGATCTGGATGGTGGCAAAAAACAGGAGACACCAAAAGAGAATGTCGTTGATGAGCCGAAACAAGATAATTCCTCTTCGGACATGAAGCAAGAGACGGTTAAGGAAACGGAGAACCTCGAGAAAAAGGAGGAGGAGTCAATCCGTCCCGCTGACAATGCGGCGTCTCGTAAGGAAGAAATTGAAGACGAAAAGACAATAATTGTGAAAGAGGAAAAAGAAGAAGACAAGAAAACGGTTGAGAACACACGAAAGGAGGATGAGCATTCTGAGGTAGCAAGCTTTGAGCGTAAGGAAGAAGCTCCGGATGAACAAGGGGATAACTTGTTCCGCTTGAGTTCCGCTAAGATCGAGTCCAAGATAAAAGTTACCGGAAAGATTGATTTGGACGCTTTGAATCAATCGACTCGGCCGAAGAAGAAAACCAAGGAAGAGAAGAAAAAGGAACGTGATGAGAAATTGAAGAACGGAGCGGGTAAGTTCTCGTCTAATCCCTCGTTTAAAGGGAATAAGGATATGGGAGCGAACAAGACTGCTGCCGTTGGTGAGGAAGGCGAAGGAAAGAAGAAGCGTAAAAGAATCAAGAAAGATCGCATTGACGTAAGTAATGTGGGCAATATGCCAAACGCCAACTTCTCTCGTCCAAATCATACGGATGATCGTAAGCAAAGGGTTAAGAAGCCTGTTAAGACAGAGGTCAGCGAGGAGGATGTACAGAAGCAGATAAAAGAGACATTGGCTCGTTTGACAAATAAGAGCAACAAGAGGAATAAGGGCGCTAAATACCGTCGTGATAAACGTGATGCCGCTGTTCGTCGTGAGCATGAATTGCAGGAGCAGGAGGAAAGAGAGAGCAAAGTCCTTAAGTTGACGGAATTCGTAACCGCTAACGACTTGGCGAATATGATGGATGTGCCGGTAACGGAGGTCATCGGAACCTGCATGAGTATTGGTATTATGGTTTCTATCAACCAGCGCTTGGATGCGGAGACGATCAATATTGTTGCTGAGGAGTTTGGCTTTAAGACAGAATATGTCAGCGCGGACGTTGTTGAGGCGATCAAGGCAGATGAGGACGAGGACAATGAGGAGGATTGGGTTCCTAGACCACCGATCGTAACGGTAATGGGACACGTCGATCATGGTAAAACCTCTTTGTTGGATAATATCCGTAACGCGAATGTGATTGCGGGTGAGGCCGGTGGTATCACTCAGCACATTGGCGCGTATAATGTTAAGTTGCCGAATGGTCGCCGGATTACCTTCTTGGATACACCGGGACACGAGGCTTTCACCGCTATGCGTGCTCGAGGCGCTAAGGTGACGGATATCGCGATCATTATTGTCGCTGCTGATGATAGTGTGATGCCGCAAACTGTTGAGGCGATCAATCATGCTTCAGCAGCGGGTGTTCCTATTGTCTTTGCTATTAATAAGATTGATAAGCCTCACGCTAATCCGGACAAGATTAAGGAGGAGTTGGCGAATATGAACTACCTGGTTGAGGACTGGGGTGGTAAATATCAAAGCCAGGAAATTTCCGCTAAAAAGGGTATTGGTGTTGAGGAACTTTTGGATAAGGTCTTGTTGGAGGCCGACCTTTTGGATTTGAAAGCGAATCCGAAACGGCGTGCTGTGGGTTCTATCATCGAGTCATCACTTGACAAAGGACGTGGTTATGTCTCTACCGTATTGGTTGAGAATGGTACCTTGAAGATGGGTGATATCGTTTTGGCGGGAACACATCATGGACGTATCAAGGCAATGTTTAATGAGCGTAACCAACGTGTGACGGAGGCTGGTCCTTCAGAGCCTGTTTTGATCTTAGGTTTGGATGGTGCTCCGCAGGCAGGTGATACCTTCAATGTATTGGAGACTGAGCAGGAGGCTCGTGAGATCGCTAACCGTCGTGAGCAATTGCAGCGTGAGTTAGGATTGCGTACTCAGAAGATGTTGACATTGGATGATATCGGCCGTCGTATCGCTGTTGGTAACTTCCAGGAATTGAATGTCATTGTGAAGGGTGATGTGGATGGATCTGTTGAGGCGTTGTCCGATTCCTTGATTCGTCTGTCAACTGAGGAGATCCAGGTTAATGTGATCCATAAGGCAGTAGGACAGATCTCTGAGTCGGATGTCGTTTTGGCGGCCGCTTCCAACGCTGTTATTATCGGTTTCCAGGTAAGACCTTCTCAGCAAGCGCGTCGTAGCGCCGAGAAAGAGGGCGTAGAGATCCGATTGTATTCAATTATCTATGATGCGATCGAGGATGTCAAGAGCGCGATGGAAGGTATGTTGTCTCCTGAGATTAAGGAAGAGATCACCGCGAATGTGGAAGTCTTGCAAGTCTTTAAGATCTCGAAAGTGGGTTCAGTCGCAGGCTGTATGGTAAAAGAGGGCAAGATCAAGCGTACGAACAAGGTTCGTGTGATCCGCGACGGTATTGTTATCCATACGGGAGAGCTTGGCTCATTGAAACGTTTCAAGGACGACGCCAAGGAAGTTGCCGCAGGCTTTGAGTGCGGTATCACTCTTGAAAAGTTCACCGATATCAAGGAGGGCGACATTTTCGAGGCGTTCTATATGGAAGAATACAGAGATTGATAATGATGCTTACGGGACGGACAGCCGCCCCGTAAGAGCATATTTAAGCAGGAGATAAAGATATTATGGCAGGTTACAGAGCAGGACGTATGTCCGAAGATATAAGAAGAATAATATCGGGCAAAATGAGAGACCTTAAAGACCCAAGGATACACGGAGGAGATATGCTCACTATCGTCCGCTGCGACGTGGCAGGCGACGGCTCATTCTGTAAAGTGTATGTTTCAAGCTTTGAGGGCTATGAAAAGGCAAAGGAAGCCGTTAAGGGCTTTGAGTCGGCAACAGGATTTCTCAAAAGAGAGATATCAAACGTGCTGAAGCTGAAAAAATGCCCTGAGCTTAAATTTATCGCAGATAATTCTATCGAGCATTCAGCAAAGATAAACAAGCTTCTTAAAGAAGTTCTGCCCGAAGAAGAAAAAGAAGAGAAAGACGGCGAAGAGTAATAGAGGAGAAAGGATATTATGACATTTCAGGATATTCTTAAAATATTTGAAGAAAATGACAATTTTCTTATTTTAACTCATAAAAGCCCCGACGGCGATACGCTTGGTTCAGGCTTTGCCCTGTGCGCTTTTCTGAGAGATATGGGGAAAAAGGCTAACGTTGTAAATTCCGACAGCTTTCCCGAAAGATATGATCTTATCTATGAGAGCTATTACCCTCAGGAATTTGATGTGAAGTACGTTATCGCAGTGGATATCGCAGACACAAATCTTCTTGGCAGCAACCTTTCAAAGTATGCCGAGGAGGGTGCGATCGACCTTTGCATCGACCACCACATCTCAAACAAGTATTTTGCAAAGCAGTCATATGTAGAAGCAGACGCTTCTGCCGCAGCACTTATCATGTATAAGATATTCAAAGCTTCAGGCAGAAAGATATCACGTCAGATAGCGAGATGCCTTTATACAGGCATTGCAACT
>ERZ827150.2662-NODE-2662-length-18710-cov-3.803484_pt1 | contig 18710 bp, 15 predicted proteins | sample MGYA00519779_ERZ827150 | MGnify/ENA primary metagenome ERZ827150 (study PRJEB31778, sample SAMEA3449267) | human gut metagenome | biome: human gut; feature: human-associated habitat; material: faeces | place: United Kingdom | collected 2010/2012 ...
TTGTCTATAATCTCATCTTATTTTATCATGGTTATATCTGGGATTCAATAGAAATCATCATAAATGTATCACATTTGACCCTGAAAAAACATCGCGAAAGCCGGATTGTTTTTGTGTCATGCCCAGTTCTGTATAATAATTCCAGCTGTAAACGAAGATTGAGAAAATAAGGGGTCAGATGAGGGTCTAAACAGCAGGAGGAAACAGCGATGGCGCGACGGGGAGAAAACATTCGCAAGCGTAAGGACGGTCGGTGGGAAGGCAGGTACATCAAGGCGCGCACACCGGAGGGGAAGATCCAGTGGGGTTACGTTTACGGAACGGCCTATGCGGAGGTCAAACGGGTACTAATCCAGAGAAAAGCGGAGGCGGGGTTCTACAACCTGAATCAAACCGACCTGACCTTTGAAGTACTGGCCGAGGTGTGGCTGTACTCCCTGAAAAACGCTATAAAAGAATCCACCTATGCGCATTATTCGTACACACTGCACAAATATCTTCTTCCGGTTTTGAGCAAGGTGCCCGTTGCATCCCTTGAGGAAAGCTTTCTGGAACAGGCCATGCAGCAAATCATCACGCCCACAGATGCGGCACACAAGCCACTGGGAAACTCCTCTGCTCGGGAATGCCTCTCGATGCTGCGACGTATCTGCAAATATGCCGCTCATTTACGTTTGATTCGTCCAATGGAGCTGGAAGTTGCGCTGCCAAAAGCCATCGACAAAATTTCTGCGCCTCTCTCCCCGGCGGAACAGCAGCGACTTCATCAATATGTACAGGCGAACCCCACGCCTCGCAAAATCGGCTTACTACTGGGGCTGGAATTGGGGCTTCGAATTGGTGAGATCTGCGGCCTGCAATGGGGCGATTTTGACCTGAAACTTGGCACGCTGAAGATCAACCGGACGGTCTGCAGAATTTCCTGTGGAAACGGCCATACAAAGGTGGTCATCCAGACACCCAAAAAACCGCACCTCCCGCCGGGAAATTCCACTCCCAAAGCAGCTGCTTATTATGCCAAAAAGCTGTGCGGAAGCGCCGGAAATGCTGCATGGTTCCTTTCCGGCAGCGAGTCCAAGCCCACCAAACCCCGCTGCTACCGGAAAAGCATCAAAGGAAATCACTCTAATTTCTCCATTACTCAAATGGAAGATACCGCTTTTTAGTATTCCTCTTTTTTTGCAGAAGGGTACACAACTGCTTTATTTTATGCTAAAAGACCCCTGCCTACGCAAAGGCAGAGGTCCGATTTTTTCATAGTCTGGGGAGAATACTCAACTTTCCGATTTCACAGAATGCGCACGGCCTTCCAGATTTTTAACTCCCCCCGGTCACCTGTCACCATAAGACCCGAATAAATGGAAATGCAAGAGACTGCATTCCTTATCCGCCATCAGCACTTCAACAAGAACTTCATCAAAGGCACAACCTCGATCTTAACGTCAGAGTCATTGATGATTTTTTCTTCTTCATACGTCACGATCACATAACGGTGCGTTTCTGTCGTGGTGGCTGCAAATTTTTTCAGATTTCCGACTTCGCGCTCATAGGCATCCCCCTGAATGGAATACGCCACCTGAACGACCTGCCTTGCCGACGGAACATAAAAATCAATGTCGATTCCAGTCTTGGGAGATTTCAGATAAAATACGTCTTGCGGATGGTTCTGCGTCAGATAAACCGCAACCGCATTCTCCAACAGTGACGGCTTCTTATCATCCAAAAACAGGTTCAGCAAACCATTATCACTGAAATAGTACTTCGGGTTGCTTTCCTTCTCTGCAAATCTGGCGTAATAATTCTGAACGCTGAAGATCAGGTAAGCATCCTTTGCATACTGAATGTAGTCGATGATGCTTTCCTTTCCCACTGAAATACCGATGGATTTCAAAATACCATGCAGCTTTGTGTAGGAGATTTCGCTCTTAACAGATTCTGCCAGCTTCTTCATCAGAATTTTGATGGCATAGTCATTCCGAATACCATTCCGTGTAATGATGTCACCGAGAAGAATCTTCTGATAGACGCTGGAAATGTATTCACGCTTTGCCGTGTACTGAATCGCCTCCGGAAAGCCTCCATACTGCAAATATTCCGCGCAATAACTCCGGATGCGTCCATTTGCCTTGGTTTGGAGCAGTGCTCTGGTATCATGGGGAACATTCTGTGCAGTCAGGTATTCGTCAAAGTCATACGGAGTAACGTATTTCGTCAGGTAGCGTCCGCCCAGTGTTGTAGAGATTTCTCGGCTTAACATGCTGGCATTACTTCCCGTCACATAGACGTGCTCCTTGGCATCTGCCATCCGACGGCAGAACTTTTCCCATCCCGGAACGATCTGAATCTCATCGAAAAAGAAGTAACCCCGTTCTGCGCTCAGTTCGCTTTGCACAGAGAGAATGTCATTAAAATCCTCTTTCTGGAACTCAGAGAGCCGCTCATCCTCAAAGTTGATGTAAATAATCTGTTCCCACGTAACTCCCTTTGCAACCAGGTCCTGTACAATTTTGAACAGCAATGTGGACTTTCCAGCCCGGCGCAGTCCAACCAGAACATAGTTGGCATTCGGTTCAAAGCTATACGATGGACGGGCTACAATGTCAGCATTTTGGATCAGTTCGTGCTGATCGTAGATAATATTCTTCAGCAGATCGTGGTTCATAGCAGTTCCTCCCTCCGCTCGTGTTGTCTATTATATAAGACATTATATCACATTTCGCGTTCTACATACAAGACGAAAAAAACGATTTTTTGCGTCACTTTTTGTCGTGTATTATATTATTTATATTACAAATTCTGACGCATCTCAATCAATTTCCAATACATTGTCTGATAATTTTCGCCGCGCCTTCTATCTCTGTCACTCACAATTTTGACTCCATACCCTTGAAGCCAGTCATTCAATTTTACTTGTCCTGGCATTCTATCGTAATAGCGTTCAATATATCCAAACTTTATAATTTCTGCTGTCATTTCTTCTGGATTCATCGGTTGATTCAAATGCGCATAGAGCCACTCTTCCAGATCCTTAAACCGATACGCTTTGATTGGCTGGTGCAGGTCGAACATCGCATACTTCATAAAAGCCTCCGGGTAGCTTTTCATCCCCATAATGTCATACAGCATCTCGAGATCATTCTTCACCTGCCTGACACCAAGCGGGTTCAGATGGTATCCTGTCACCACATTATGTTCCAGTATTTTGCTCTTATCGATGCGCTTCTGGATTACTTCCGGGGTGTCACTGTGCAGATACTTCTCAAATTCTTCTTCGCCTGCTATATACGCCTGTGCCGGTTGATATTTTGTCAGCAGCATATTTCGAAACTTTTTCAGGCCGCTGTTTGTGCCCCAGTACCAGTCAAGGCCATAGTCCCGAAAGTAAACAGTGCAGGTATCGTCCGCATCCAAAGTTCTCTTGCGTCCAAGGGACTGAGTTATTTCGAGAGGATGCCACTGATCAATAAAAATGTGCTTCACCGTACGGTCTTTGATGCCGATACCCACCCCCATAGCCTTTGTCGTGAACAGAATATCTTTCAGCTGCCGACCATCTTTTACACAACATGATAAATCACTGTATTTCTTCTGATATCTTTCGTTGTAAGGTGAACAGTAATACCCGGCGGCATCCCCGAAGATTTTCTCCATCTCCACCAGATCATCGCCCATTTCCACGAACACAATAGCCTTTTCACCCGCCGGGAGGTTCTTCAGGATCGCCACCAGATTATAACGAGCGTAGAAATAGGCTGCCTTGACATGTTCATAGCTCTGGGGCAGCCTGTAAATATGTTCAGGTGAAGTTGGACCGCCTTGTTCCTCTATAAGCTTCCATGTATCCTGCCCAGTTGCGCTCATATAGACGACAGTATGGTCTTTTTCTGCTTCCAGAATCGCTTCCAGTGAATAGTGGGTGTTGATGTTAAACGAGGAAAACTCAGACCAGTAGTGACACTCATCCGCCACAATGATCCTGTGATGCGCCAGTAGTTCTGCCAATTCTTTTTGATTCTTTTCATTGCCCCGGCAGAGCTTTTCCATATGCTGGTAAGTTTCGATCGTCAGGACATCCTTGTACAGATCCCAGTCATCCACCATCTCTGGTCCAAAAACAGCTAAGGCTTCCTCTTTGCGCCGACTTCTTAGCTCCTCTTTTAGAATCGTCAGCGAGCAGAGGTACAGAATGCGATTGCTGTTGTCCCCATGCAGCATCTGTTCCACTGCCCAGCCAGCCATCTTCCGGATAATAAACTCGCTCTTGCCACAGCCCGTTCCCATATCCAGTATAACCCTTCCGTTCCCCCAATGCCGAAATTCATTACCGATCAGCTCAGATGCATATGACCATCGCATAGTTTCCGCCGGGATCAATTCCAACTGCTGTTTTGGAACGACCTCCGGCTTGTTCTGTTCGGACTCCGCGTTCCGTCGCTCCAGTTCTTTATTCACGGCCTTAACTTGTTCCGCCTGCTCCTTCTGCTCTTCTTCAGTCAGTGGCTCTTCCTCGCATTTACGCTGATATTCCTCATATTCGCAAGTTCCATTCTGTTCATCCAAAAGCTTCAGGAAAAAGCCTCCAAATGGCATTCTTGTCTTCATATTGTAGTGCCTCCTCTATATAATAAAAAAGCACATAGCCCAGCCGCTCTGCCAGACCATGTGCGGGGTACAATCATTTCTTGATAAATATCCCTGTATCTGTTAAAATAGAGGTAGGAAACTGTCTGGACAACATTATCCCACTTCTATCGCCGCTCTGCCTGTCGCAATCAGGCAAAGCGGCTTTTATTTTGGGGTCAAAAGGGCCACTCATCTTCCATATCGTCGGATTCATAAACCCACTCCAGCTTATCCTTATCATCCATCTCCTCCAAATCCAGATCTTCATGTGGGCAAAACCATATTCCCGAAAAGTTCCTGCCCATGAAATCACAGTACGAATCCCATGCCTCTTCATCATTGTACGTGGACAGCCTATCAATCGTATCAAGTGCCGCCAACAAATGATCTCGTCCGCTATCCTCGTCCAGTCCGATTGCCTCCAGTTCTTCTTGACCCATCTGCTCGATATACCCTTTTACGATTCTCGTGTATGCAGGAACCCTAGACCGTTCCGGTTCTTCATCCAGGGACTCATTTTCACACAAAGGCATCTCTTCATCGCATGATCTGCATCTAATCAGAAGCACGGCTTCGCCGTCGTCATTTATTCCTGGTACAAGGAACACTTCCGTATCTGCCTCTTGCTTTGGTTTATCACCCAACCGCAAGGTCACACCTTCACAAAGCGGCCTGTTGCCAACAAGGGGTTTGATGCACTCGTTATACACCAAAGCTTTTCCTTCCAACGTATTTTGCAGCGCCCACCGAGCATTCATTTCATTCTTAGGGCCAGATGTGCTGATAGTCATCGTATTATTATAGTTGTATTCCATAGTAACTCTCCTTTACAATTGCCTTTTCTATCATCACTTGCTCCATAACAGGTTCCATCTGGACGGCTTACGGTGTTCAGCTTCAAGGGGAAGTTTCACTCCCGGAAAATTGGTATCCATAAAGTCCCAGAATTCTTCTTCTGCCGCTTCCTCACTGTAATCTGCCAGCATATCGATCATTTCGATTCCCAAACCAAGCCGATTCTTGCCTTCTTTTTTATTGTGCCCCATCAACATCAACTCGTTGTCTGTCAGGTTCCAGATAAATCGGTACATTACGGCGATATAGTCACGCAGCGTATAGTGCTCCTTGGCTGGTTCAATTCCAAGTTCCATCGTATACGCCGGTTCATCCGCTTCTTGCTGTTCCTCATTCGCTGTAGTGCAGCAAATTTCCAGCGCGGGTGTACCGTCCACATCCAGCGCCGGTGTAACATACAAATCCGTCCCTTCGCTCAGCATCAGCCGGAAGCCCTTGCTCACCGTAGAATCCGCTTCGCTGGGACAGAGGCACCCACCTAAGAATGTTGTCTTTCCGGACAGAGCGCTATTCAGAATGAATGCCACCTCCTGCTCTTCCTCGGGAGTTTCAGCATGAACCTCCACACCGTCCATATTGCCAAAATACACATCTAACATAATCGTACTCCTTTATCATTTCGTTGCCCCACAAGGGCGATATTTTCAAAGTCAGCTATACTCCCGGCGGAGCACGTCCTTTACCCTACATTCCACTCATCCTACAATATCCTCCTGAATATAACCCCAGCAGTTAGTTTTAACTAATTTCAAGTGGTAAACTTTAAAGACCTCATGCATGAGCTTTTTCCCGAATCTTGATGACACCTTCCAGCGCATCGGCAGCAGCTGCATCAGCACTTTGGATGGCTGACGCATAGAAGTTCAAGGTCGTGGATGTTTGTGCATGGCCCAACCGACCCGAAACCGTTGTGATTGGTACATGAGCCGCAATCAGCAAGCTGGCGTTGGTATGACGCAGGCTGTGGAAGTGGACTGCGGGGAGACCGTGCTCTTCCAAAAAACGCGGAAACCATGTTGAGACCGTTTCCGGGTCCAGCGGTTCCCCATTCCATCTGGTAAAGAGCATGTCATTGTCTACGACCTTGCCATTTTCAATCGTCACTTTCCGTGCCCACTTGGACCCGATTCGAAGCCTCTCCTGAATTTGGTACTGGCGGTACTCCTTCAGAAGTTCCAAGCAGTCTGCGCCGATGCGGATGCACCGCCGGGAACGCTTGGTCTTGGGTGATGTGAATATGATTCCTTCACCGGGGATGAACTGCACCGTCCGTTTAATGGACAATGTTCCCTTTTCGAAATCGATGTCCGACCAGCGTAACCCGCAGATTTCGCCTCTTCTAGCACCCGTCAGCAAGGCCAGCTGTGTGATCACACTGAAATGTGCCGGTACATCAGCAAGGGCCTCCAAAAGCCTGGCGATGTCCTCTTCGTCCAGCGTCTCCACATCAATTTCTGAAGCTTTCGGACGTTCTGCTCGTGCGCAGGGATTTTCGTTGATCAGCCCCCACTGAACCCCTTTCCGGAATACACTGGACAGCATGGCGTGATAGTGCAGGACGCTGTTGCTGTTCAGTTTTCCACCTTTTTTCGGATGCTCGTTGAAAGCTTTAGAAACAGCCAATCCCACTGCGGCAGATACCTTTTCGGCAGTCCGCTTGCTGACACCCTTGCCCGCATAGACCATCCTCATTGTATCCTGACCCACTCCGGCTTCCTTTGCCAGTGCTCCACGTGCGCCATGCGGCAACAACTTGAGCAGAGCAGTGGTCGCCGTAAAAGAACTGTCCTGCCGGATGCCCTTCTCTTCGAGATTATCGTAGAACGCCATCAGGTGCGCTGGTTTTATTTTGGACACCTTCAGGTGCCCCAGACCGGCGGTGATCCTTGGTCTCATCCTTTTATAATCGTACAAGGTCTTGGGCTTGAGATGCTTGTTGGCGTACTCCTCAAACCACCGGTCAATGAGATCGTCCAGCAGCATATCCGAGTCCAGTGCCATGCCGTTCGTGACTTGCTGTTCAAACAGCATCGCCTGCTCCTGTACCCACTTTTCAACCTTCTTTCCGCTCATTCCCGGCGGTGGGACCACGGTCTTGCACCTCGTGATGACCTTGTCTGACTGAGTTCGGCCACTGTACACCCGGATGGTATAGGAAACTGTCCCATCCTTCTTCTCTCGTCTCGTAACCTGAGCCACGAGAATCACCTTCCTTATTAAGAAATGATGCGGCGAATCCCGTTGATGACCTGCGGTTCCTGTTCGACCGGATCACCCTGCGTAAAGTACTCTGCCAGCGTATCCACGTTGACCAGCCACTTGCGGCTGGAGATCGTGGTATAGCGGATTTTGCCCATCCGGCAGAGTTTGCGAACGTACGCGGGTGAAACCCCAAACCGGACTGCCGCCTCCTTCACGGTGGCCATTGTTGGGTAGCGGATGGGGTACTCGATTGTGTTCGTCATGGTTTTGAACCTCCTGATCTTATTTATAAAGGTATCGGCCAGGTCCAACAGCCACAAGATGAAGCTGACGGACTCAGCAGCGCCCTTCGGCGATTACATTCTAGCACAACTTGATTACATAATCAATAGCTAAAAAGATAACCTTATCAAAAATTTTTTCCACTTTATTTTACGTCAAAATTGTGCTATACTACTTTATCAAGAGGTGAAAAGACAATGTATGGTGAGCTTATCCGCGCAGCAAGAAAAAAGAAAGGATGGACGCAGAGCGACCTGGCTTATAAACTTGGTATCAATCCAGTCGGCATTGTCCAGTGGGAGCAGAATCGACGCAATCCAAAATTTGAGACCCGGCAGAAAATTGCACGAGCCTTGGATATTGATATCACAGAACTGATGCTGCTATCTGAAAAAGAGGATTACGAGAAAAAACATGGAGATTGCGAAAGTCGTATAAACTTTGCCGTTTACGAGATTGAACGACTTTTAGACGAAAAAACCGAACAGATTGAATCCTGCGGTGGTACGGTAACACCTGAGCATGAAAAAAAATGGGTTCTTGAAAATTTGGATTGCTTTGCGGAGAAATATAATGTTTCAAAAGGAGCCGTAAAAGAAGCTCTAAATCACGACTTGGCCCTTTGGCCATCAATTCCGGACGAGAAATCTCCTGTTCCCAAAAAAGTACCCCACACACAAAATCCAGCAAAGGAACTTACCCTTATTCTGGAAGGGCTTAATGAATCTGGCAGAGCGGCAGTTCTCCACCACGCCCGGGAACTATCTAAAATCCCAGACTATCAAAAAAAGGAGCACTGACCACCATAAGGCCACCATGCTCCATCACAATTTTTTGTTCCAAATTTCACTTTTCGCCGACCTGATTTTATTTGATGGTTCGTTCATTGCCCACGACTCTTGCTCTCACATTTTTGGATCTGTCGCAAAAATGTCGCAAAATCCGGCCAGAGAAGTTCAATAAAGCAAAAAGAAAAGCCACGATTCAAACCGTCTTTTGAACGATGAATCATGGCTTTTCCTTTTGGTGCGCTCGAGGGAACTCGAATCCCTGGCCCTCTGATTAAAAGAATCCAGGGTGCATCATTCGTCAAAATTCAAAAGTTCGAAGAAACATTATTTTTATCATATCATCGCAAAACACGCCTTTGCACACACCGCATTATTTGCATACAGTGTAATGCTTTGCAACCGTTATCCAGCTATTCAGGTGTGCAAAAAGTGTGCAAAAATGTGCAGACGGGCAAAACAAAGCCCAATGGACAAATCAACCACCGGTTTTATGGCAGGGTTTAGGACATCCGAACAGACACCATTTGATATAGAAATGAGGTTCACCATGAACAAACTGCTTTCCTGCCGCTACAATATGGACACCAACCAGGTGGAAACCCGGTTCAAAGATGGCACCACTCTTGCCATCGACTGCATTGCCGTCGAGGACGAGTACGGCAACACCCCGGCACAGCGGGCAGAGCTGGACTGGCTGCTGTGGAACAAGCCCTTGGAGTATGCACAGATGGTGCTGAGAGGGGAGATGGAGCACTACCTGTCGCTGGGGTGTGACCACGGCAGGCTGGAAGATTGAGCCTTAGAAAACGCGCGGCAAAATCGCTAATCGCGCGGCGCGCGTTTCTCAGCGTAAATTCAGCGCAAACCATGCCAAGTCAGCGTATTTTCAGCGTAAATCCCGGAAAGTCAGCGTAAATTCAGCGCAAATCAAACTTTCAGCGTAAAAGTCAGCGTAAATTTTCACTTCACGCTCTTGTACTTCGTTCCCCGGCCTACGCCATCAGGTTGCAAGATGCCGTCCTTGCACATCTGGTGCAGGATATAATAGGTTTGATTCTTGTTAAACCCACACAGCTCTTGTGCTTTCTGATTCGTAATCGACGGCTTATGCTTCAGATATTCAAGAATCCGATCCTTTGCCTGAATCTGGCTGACCGTCTTATCCTGCACATAGGCCACATCGGTTTTCACCGTTTCGTAGACCTTGAGGGACAGCATATAGGTCTTGCCGTTGAGTTCCAGAAGCCCCTCGTCCCGGAGACCGTTCAGAACCTTGTGGGCATTGTCATCGGTTTCCTGAATCGTCTTTGCCGCCTGCTTCAGGGTGATTTTCTGGTGCTCCCGCAGATAGTGCAGAATCATCAGCTCCGACAGCGTGAACATCTTGGAACGCTTATCCTGCGTCTCTGCGATGAAACGCACGAAGTTCTGGTTCTCCATCGTGCTGCGAAGGGTCAGCCGGACAGAGTTGGGCGTGCTGGCATACTCCGGGTAGGGCTTGCCCTCGGTGAGCATACTCTGGAACATAATGTCCACACCCTGCCCGGAACGCTGCACATACTTCAGGTGCTGAAGGGTCATGGCGATCAGCTTGTTCCGGGGAATGGACTGGTGGGTGATGATGTTGCTTTCGTTGATGTCCCCCGGAAAGCCGCCGGGGTTTTCAATCACGATCTTTGTGGGGTAGTGCTTGACGTAGACCGGTGCCATGTCCTCATAGGAGCGATGCGCCAGCGCATTCAGCAACGCCTCCTGAAAAACCGCTTCGGAGAAATCGTACACCTCCAGCCGGAACAGCCCCACCTGCACATTGGTCAGGCGGTTATAGGTGCGGATGCGCTCGGTCAGCTTATCCAGAATCGAGATCACCGGCTCCTGCATATCCATGCGGTTGTCGTATTCCGTCTGCGCTTCGTCGCTGTAATGGAGGTAGATCACCTCTGCCTGCGGCAGCAGCCGTGCAATAGACGCTGCCTTGCCTACAAACAGCAGCCCTGCCACCGTCACACGCACTTCGTCCTTGTCCATGCGGATCAGGTTCAGGTTGTCCAGAAAGGTGGTATCTGCCAAGTCCGGCAGGGCAGAGCCTGCATCCCGAATCCGCAGCTTCTCTTTCAGGCGGTACACTTCCAGCAGGTCAATGTCGCTTTCGGTTGCGCCCTCCACGATCTTTGCCGAAAAATCCGGGTTATCGGCAGGGGAGTACACATCGTTTGCCGGGTAGTCGGGCTTTGTCACGTTCCCCAGCCGCCTGTAATAGATGCCGCCGGTGGTGGCAACATGAGAATTGGATTTCTCCACCGATACCACCAGCACCACACCGTCAGAGGTTTCCACCGGCTCGATTTCGGTAAACAGGCTGGGCCTAGTCATATCGTAGATGGCTTCCATCAGTGCCTGCGGGTCGCTCTTTGGGCAGCCTGTAATGGTGCCGTCATCTTCCACGCCAAACAGTAGAACGCCACCCTTTGTATTTGCCAGCGCAACCGCACTTTTCACCGCAAGCTCTTTCCGCTGCCGGTAGTCCTTGCACTTCACCCACGACTTAAACTCCTGCCGGGTGCTTTCCCCTGCAGCAATCATTTTGCGGAGTGCTTGTTCGGTCATTGTTGGGTTTTCCCCCCTTCTCAAATCATTTTAGTTTTTATAGAAAACGTCATTTTTTGTTTTTGCACAAAGCAGTTATAACTCACAAATACTTTTCCAAAAGAGCATCTAATTTTTCGACCTGCTTTAGTATATTTTCTGCCGATTGATTAACTTCTGCTGGCTGCAAAATTTGTTTGGTACGAGTTTTGTGAACAATCTCCCCTCGTTCCGAACCATAACTATCACAAGTTGTTCAAAGTTCTTCCGGAAAATCACTTGGTTCTAGTCCTAGTGGAAGAAAAATATGCAAAAGATTTTTCTCTTTTATACCGTTATTAGCTCCATTTATATATTTAATGTAACTCGTATACGCATCTTGAACTCGCATATTTAGGTTTCTTTCATCCTTAGACGAATTTTTACCAACTGACTCCGGAATACTTTCTGTTTTTGATTGAAACACTACGAGTGCAATTAAAACTCTCGATGCTGTTTGATTTTCTTTCCATTCCTCCCATGCTTTTTTGGCGATGGCTTTTCCTGTTTCCTCAAAGTAAGATTCCAATTCTGCGTGAGTCATAGCTTTATATGCACGGGTATGTTCAAAAACACAGTCGTCATATTCTCCGGTTGGCGAAAACTCTTTTGGCAAGAATGCAAGCTTCAGCTTTTCAAATCGGTCGCAAAGAGTGCCGTAATATTCTGTTGCCATCACACTAATCCTCGTTAGTTTTCACTATAAGGAGATTTCACTTTCAGGCCAAGTTCTTCGCTTAAAGCTGCTGCCCAAGTATTAAAACGTTCCGTCACAGATTGCATACTTTTAGTAGTTGTTTCAATCGCGCTTAAAAATTCCATTCGCCCAGTCGAGAGTGCTTCAAATTTTGATTTGATTTGTTCCTCATGCCCCGGAATGGCCGCTCGAATATCTGGATTAGAAAAATAGAAAAGCATAATATCGGCAACGGCACGGTTTATTTTCGTTTCGTAATTGCCTGCCTTAAATTTGTGGAAAGCGTCTTTACCAAAAATATTGAATGTTATTTGTGCAGCCATTCGGAATTGCTCATAAAGATTCTCAATTTCTGCACACTTATTATCCCATACTTTATTTAGTTCATTGCAAGTGTTATCCAAAAACTGCTGCATACTGCCTGAATAATCTTTTGCAAACACTACAAAAGCAAAGTATCGGATTAAAATTTCCACATCTCTCATACGGAAGTCTGGTTTTTTAATATTAAGCATTTGTTTCAATTCCGCACAAGTAGAAGAAGTTCTATTTACATAATCAATAAATTTTCCAGGATACAGAGCTTGTCTGAGTTCCTGCGGAGAAAGCTTGACACTACCTGTATTTAATCTCAAAAAGAGAAGATAAAGAACTTCAACAGACGGCCAATTTTTTACAACAACCGTACGAATTGTTTGATTGTTAAAGGCATCTATTTCATCACAGTATTCGCTGTTTTGAATTTCCTCATAGGTCATTTTATTTAGATTTTCCTTAACTTCCAGTCCTATAAGTTTGAGCTTTTTTCCATCATCATCTCCTTCCACAAATTGTTGCAAGCTTAAAAGTCGCTGCTTGCCATCAATTACAATGTAGGTTCCTTTTTTTTCTTTATTTTCGGCCAGAATGATTTGTGGAATAGGAAGTCCTAGAAAAAGAGACTCTATAAAGCGGCTTTTCATTTTAGGGCTCCACGCATCCCTTCTTTGAAAATACGGAGAAAGCAAAATATTTCCCTTACGGATTTGATTAACAATGGTATCCGCTGTCCAATCTGTTCCGCTAATTGCCATATAAGATAGATCCATCTTATTTAGGCCCGAAATATCTTCTTCCTGTTCATTATATGGTTCACTGCTATCAAATTTATCCTCTGGCATCGGATCTGCCACATCCATTTTTAGCTGTTCATACATATCACTCATAATAAAACAACTCCTTTACTCCATCACTCTAATCGTACTCTCAATAAACGCAATCTCGTCTTCCGTCAGCTCATACTTCCTGTACAGCTTTTCGTCCGTCCATTCCTCCGTAAAATCCTGATCGGGCACAAAGATAAAGTTTGCTCTTGCAATGTGCATAGACGAATAGGTCAGGCGCAGCATGAAGCGAGTAAACTTACACATCAGATACTGCTTGTAGTTTTTGATTTCTGCTTCGGTATCGAATGCGCCCAAAACCAGATAAGAGAATGTATTCACTTCACCCGGAACCTCAATCCGGGGTGTTGTGATGGCCTTATAGCCCTTGGACGGGTCAATGCCAACCTCACCATTGCAGGGAACCAGAATAGAGATCGTTGCCTTGTACTTGTCGATCAGCTCCGCATTTTTCTTGACATCGCTTCTCTTAATATAGCCGGTGCCTTGGCTGTGAATCAGGGAAATGCAACCATCAAAGGGTTCTTTTTCGCCACGAGCCGCAGAGGGGAAACCAAAGGCATCAATGGGCTGCACCCGATCGGTCAGGAAGTGTTCCGAACGGCTCAGAACCTTATGGATGATGGACAGTGATTCATTCGACCGAATGAAGATTTCCCCAAACTCATTGAGGTTGCGCCGCATGGTATGGCGTTCCAAACCGCTGACGTTTGTAACCTCGCAGACCTCCTCCTTGTCCCGATCCCACAGGAAATAGCAAATGCCGCCTGCAATATCCACGGTACTGAAGCAGTCCTTGGAGTTCACAAAATCCGTCAGCCTGATCAGATGCGGATCGTTCAGCATCTCATTGCGGAAATCGTTCAGTCCGATGCCGCCAGCATACCAGCGTGCCGGCATAATCATGGAGATATAGTGGGGCTGCATGGTTTTTGCCTGATCCACAAACAGGTTATAAACCGGGCGTGCCTGTTTCGCCGCCACATTGGCTGCGCTTCCGCCGCCTGTATCCTCCTGATACGGCGGATTGCCCACAATGGCATCAAATTTCATGGGCTGTCCCTCCTTTCCCCATGTATCGGTTCGCTGCAGCTTCTTTGCCAGACGCTGCGGGTCTTTTTCCATCCGTTCCAGCAGGTGCGGAATGTAGGTGGTGTTGACCGTCCAATCCTGATAGCCCACCAGCGTCCGCCGGGTGATGCTTTCTGCCATCCGGGTCTTGCACAGAACAAAGATCTGCTGCTCCACGGTCTCCTGCCAGAGAGCCTGTGTCTGCTCCAGCGGCAGCTTGTCCTCCGGGCCGGGCAGCTTCATGGCGTACAGACTGTATGCCATATACAGGGGATACAGGCCGGATTTGGAGTTCATTTCCAGAATCCGTGCCTCCGGGTTGAGGAAGATGTCCTCCGTGACCTGCCCCTGATCCACCAGACGGGGCTCCTCCAGAACCTCCTGCGAATCGAACTGCTCGTTGAGGAAGCAGTAACCGCCCACCATGTTGCTCAGATGAAGGTTCACCACCCGCCACGGGGTCAGAACGGTTTCCTTGTCGGGGTTGCGGAAGTGGCTGAAGATCTCGGCAATGCGCTTCACACGCTCGGTGGGCGGCAGCTCGTCCGCAGCCTTTGCCATGCGGCGAATGCGCAGACCCGCCCCGCTGACCACATCCTCGTCGTAGTATTTCAGCAACTTGCGGAATAGAGGCTTGTCCACGGTTTTGGGCATGAACTCCTGCCAGGATTCCTCATCCACCAGCGTGATGAAGTCTGCCATCTTGATGCTCTCGGTCAGATCCACCTTGGCACCGTAAATCAGCAGGGGCAGGCGGATGGACACATTCCGCAGCAGCCGGATGACCTTCTCCCGCTCTTTCTTCTGCTCTTGCAGTTTCTTGAGCAGGTCTTCGTCCTCTTTGGTGCGCTCCCGCTTGGGCTTATTGGAAATCTTGTCTGCCTTTTCGTATTCCTCGCCCGTCAGCCCCTGATGGTTGATGTGGACTTTGGTTTCCTTTTTGGCGGCTTTCTGCTCGCTGAGCTTGTCCGACAGGGTATGGAACAGCTGCACATCGTCCTCGTCCATGACGATGCCGGTGTCCTGTTTGTAGACCGATTCATCGTCAAAGCCGCTCTTGATGGCTCTATCCACCGTCAGACGCTTGATCTGCCGCATCATTCTGGAGACGCTGTATGCCGTCATTTGGGTGCCGTCCACCGCAATCACCGGGCAGAAGTTCAAAAACTCGCCCAGTGCCGCCCGGTTCTGCTCCTCGTTGCTCCGACCCCGCTTGGTAATGCGGTTGACCTCAGAAATCACGTTCAGGGCACGGTCCGGGGCAAAATCAAAGACGTAGCAGCGTTCCTTCTGTTTGCCGTCCAGCACCCCTGCCGACTGCACCCGGAAGATGGTCTGCATATAGCCGGATGCAGCCGTGCTTGCCGACCCGGTCAGCATCATCACAGCCGTCCATTCCGGCACCGTCACGCCGGTGGTCAGCTTGCCGCAGGAAATGGTAATGGTGTAGCGGTTCGCCTTGATGACCTGCTTTACCAGCGTCAGGGCGTTGTCGTAGGGCATTTCGGCATCGCCATCGCCTGCAACGTTAGCGATTTTATAGGCTCCAAACACAGGGTGGTCTTTCAGCAGCCTGCTCAGGGCACTGGCTTCTTTCACGCCCGGAACCATCCAGAGGGTATGCCGGAACATCTCCCGATACTCCGGCGTGGAGTAGGGGTAGTTGCTCTCCGGGTTCTCCGAAGAAATCAGGTCCAGAAAACTGCGCACATCGGCCTCGTGGACAAAATCGCCCACCTGTGCGCCAGCCGGCAGAGGACGGAAATCCCGTGCAGGGTCGCCCGTCCACACCCGGAAAAACTCGGTAAAGTTGAACGCCATCTCCAAGGTCTCGTAGCGGTAGGAGGTGGGCAGACTTTTCCCAAGGTCGAAGGTCAGGATGCGAAGTTCCGGCAGGTCCGCATAGGGGTTATGGTCGCCGGGGTGCAGGGTGTCCCACTCCCGCTTGCGCTTTTGCTCCATGACGTAGTCCCATGTGTAGACGTTGTTCTCGTACTTCTGCATCAGGTTGTACGGTGTGCCGGACAGCTGCAGAACCTTGGGAGCCTTGCCGTTCTTTTCCGCTTCCAGCAAAGACTGCACCTTCTGCCCTCGCTGGGTCTGGGTGCCCTCGTGGGCTTCATCGTAAATCACGAGATCCCAGTCCATATCGAAAACGGCGTTATTCTTGTCAAACTTGCCGTCTGCCCGCTGAGAGCCGCGCAGGTCCTGCATGGAGGCAAAGTAAACAAACGCCTTGCCGGAATTCTGGTAGGCTGTCAGGTTTGCATCGTTGCGTGCATCCATTGCCGCATCGTAAACGGACGAATCCGTATCGAAACGGTCTTTTTTCAGGAAAGCACGGTTGTCTCCTTCGCCAAAAATCAGGTCAAAATCGTTGCGCCAGCCATCTTCCACCACCGGGCGGTGGGTGACCACAATCACCTTCTGGTAGCCAGCTTTTTTGATGAGCGCATAGGCCGTGACCGTTTTGCCGAAACGCATCTTGCAGTTCCAGAGCATCGAGTTTTCCTTGCGGAACACCCGCAGCGTCTGATTGACGCAGTCCATCTGCTCATCCCGCAGGGTAATGGCTCTCTTTTTGGGCGCAGCAGGGACAGTCTGCGGCAGAAAGCTGATTTGCCCCTCACTCTTTTCGGCAGCGGTCAGAGCCGTGCGGCCCTCTTTTACCGCCTGAATCGCACGAATGGCAACGGACAGCGACACCTCAAACCATTCGCTGTCCTGATTGGAATTGGAGAACTTCCGGGCCGAAAAACCAGAATTGTACAGCACGTTATGGACATCGTCATCATCGAACAATTCCGTATCGGTCGTACCATCCGGGAAGGTGACAGTTCTGCGTGCCAGCTCGGTATATTGCAGGTCGTATTCAACCATCGCCGTCTTGGTATACTGGTCGATGCGGTCACGAGCAGCACAATTCAGCTCCGCACAGTTGGGCGGAAGCTGTTTGTAGCTGTTCACGCTGTCAAAATTTGTCTTTCCGATCTTCCAGTAGCCCTCGTGCTGGGCATCGTGAATCGTAAAGATGTAAATCAACCGATACGACATGGTTGGTTTATACGCTGCCATTTGCACTTCCTCCCCTCACCATCGAAAGGAACGTCATTGTCTGATTGGAACGCCAGTCTTTTATGATGCTGTAAATCCCATTGTGCGCCCGGATATTTCCGCTTTTGCATCCGGGGCAGAGGTCAATTTGTTCCTCACTGCCGAACCAGCTGATAATTTCAATTTTGTTTTCCTTACAGCTGCCCGGAACCACATATTTTGTGCCGTCCATCTGCCAGAGGTTCCACGCAATGATGTTGGCGATCACCTTCATCTGCCGCAGGTTGGGAAGTTTGCCAAAGCGTTCCCGGTAAACCTCCACAAAGGTCACAAACAGGTTTTCCCGTGCCAGCAGCAGACTGTCGCCCTGATACTCAAAGCCGTACACACTCTGGAACGCCCGCTTTGTCCATGTGAACCATTCTTCTTCGGTGTCCGTGTTTTCGCTGATAACACGCAGCTTGCGGTCCAGCAGGCCAATTCGCTGGGAAATGGGAATGGTTTCGCCCGTTACGGTGTCGTAGCGGCTTACCAGATAGGGAGCCTCGCCGCAGGAGATTTCCAGCCGTTGTGCATCCACATATTTCTGCCATGTGTGCTGACGGTCGTCCGGGAAGGCGATTTTGTCAGCCGTTGCTTTCCACGACATCTCCTTCTGGATGTTGAAAACATCCTTTCTGCCAAACCACTGCTCATCCACCAGATTGTTCTGTGCGTTGCAGATCCAACTGGGGGTAAACACCTCTGCTTTATCACGGGTGCGGTTGGTCTGATGCTCCACTGCTTTTTCCACTCTGGGCTGGATCAGACTGTCCTGTTCGCCTGTAACCAGTTCCGGCAGGATTTCTTTTTTGAAGCTGTATGGTTCGCCCAGTTCAGCGTAATCATCGGTTGCCCAGATGATGTTTTTCTTGGTGGTCTTGTCCTGAAGCAAAATCTCAAGGAGGGTGCGTTCATGGTTCAAAAGCTCCTGCTCCAACAGGTCAATTCCTGCAATGCTGAACATCCGCCGCCCTCCCTTCCATTTGTTGATGGTACTATAATAACACACCTTTCGGGGTTTGTGAATGTGTACCATCCACCGTTTTCATCAGGGCACCCCATTTTCCAGTGCCCTGCCGGGAAGAATCCAAAGAGCGGCGGAACGCTCGTTGGCACACGACTTTGCCTGCAAAGTCTAGTGTGTTACACCTTGGTTCCGGCTGACGCGGAAAAGGGGCTGCGAGAGGCTCCGGCAAGCACCTGTTCTGCGGCAGAAGGATGCGCGGATGGGCGTGGCAGTTGACAGTCTCTGCCCACCCAGCGCAGGCTTGCAGAGGAACCAATGGTGTACGTTCTCCTTCCTGC
>ERZ827150.2663-NODE-2663-length-18694-cov-7.749879_pt1 | contig 18694 bp, 27 predicted proteins | sample MGYA00519779_ERZ827150 | MGnify/ENA primary metagenome ERZ827150 (study PRJEB31778, sample SAMEA3449267) | human gut metagenome | biome: human gut; feature: human-associated habitat; material: faeces | place: United Kingdom | collected 2010/2012 ...
AATCACTAAAGCGATTGCTAAATTATTCACACACTTTAGCAATTCAAAGTATTAAAGCGCTTATATGTGTAGTGACGGGCGTTGCATGATTAGCATACACTTTGCCACTTTAGAGCACTAAAGCGATTGTTAATAATTTCACACTTTACTACATTAAAGCATTAAAGCAATTTTTATAAATTTAACAGTCAACATTTATCCATATAATTTGCAACAAAATTGCATGGTATTATTTCTAACGTATGTTATAATATAATTGTAAAGAGGAAAGGGAAATAAAGAAAAATCCCATTCCAAAACAAAAAACATAAAAGAGAGGTATTTTAGTATGACTACATGGAAAATCGAAAAAACCATTGACGGAGAGAATGAAATCGTTACCATTACCCGCCCCATTAACGACAAGCCCAAAAGCACCGCTTGCGTGAGCCGCACTGTAAAGGCTGGTACTGTTGCCCGTGTAAAGTATGCACGTTTTAACGACGATTTTAGCGTTGAATCTGGTGAAATGGTAAAACAGTTTGACGGCGTTCTGGATGCAGAGAAGGTTGAAAAAGCCTTGCACAACGCAGAGCCTTGCACCAAATGGCAGGTGATGGACGTTCAGCCCAAAGAAGAAAATACAATGGGCATTCCTAGAGAAGTATTTAATGCCGTTGCCGTTCCTATTGAGCGCCCGCTCTCTCAACAGTAAATTTTAATCGTTCCACCGGGTTTACCGTAAAGCCCGGCCCCATATGGCATAAAGCCAAAATAAATTAAAAAAGAGGGTATAAAAAATGAAAATGCAACTTATTACAATCAAGCCGAAAAAATCCGGCATTGACAACGGATTTACAATCAAGCGTGAATTATTTGACAATTGCGGACTTGTGGATACAGCCTATTGCAATGTTGATATGTTCAGCGCTTGTGAGAGCGGTTTTATTGCATCCGGTTTTTCCAGCATTTACAAGCCGACTATTATGCATGATGCGCATAACTCAAATGAGTCTATTGACGACTTTGTAAAGGCGGTGTTTGCACAATGATTTACCGCACACGTTCAGATATTGTAAAGGCCGTTGAATATCAGTCAAGCTTGCATGTTGGCGGCTCTAAAAGTCGCTTAAACTATTGCAAGGCATGGATTATTCACCCCGATTTTTCCGATTTTCTGATTTTGCAGAGCTATTCGACTATTGTTGCCGCCTATCAATTCTCTACTGGTATTTTGTGGGCATTTGGCCATTATAGCACCACAACCGCGCAGCACGTTGCAAAGTTCAGAAATTGGATTCGCTACAAATATAATACCGGCTGGAGCTATCCGCGCAAGGTAAATCTGTACAACGACTCAAGAACATGCAAGCGCGCCGCCCAAAAGAATCTAGATGATGATTTTGCAAGCGTTATTTCCACCGCATTAAATCAGCATTGACCAACAAAATATGCGCCGCTGTTAAAAGCAGCGCATTTTTTATACAAATTTTTAATTAGAAGTCTTTACTATTAAGCATAAATAACTAGCAATAGTTAAGCCTAACTGCTAATCTGTTAAATTCTTAACACACTTTAGCAATTTAGAGTTCTAAAGCGATTGACAAATTCTTAACACACTTTACCGCTTTAAAGCACTAAAGTATCCATCCGTTAAGAAAATGGGGAGAATGGGCATTAACCTTAGCACCAACCCCGCCGTGCCGCCCACCGGGGGTGTCGTGAGAAGCCCAAAAATAAACTGGGGTTCAATTTATAGAATACATAAATCCCCCTCTCCCTCTCCCCTCTTCATTATTAAGAAATAGGTGATTAAAATGAAAATTCATGACATTTTAGTGAACTGTCGTTCATTACAGTATGAAACCTTAATTATAATCTTCGATGAAAATAAAGAAATTAAGTGGTTTGGTACATTTATGAATCTCCCAAAAGGATATGACAAGCTTAAATTCAAATACTTTACCATAGGAGTTACGGTACATGAATATGTCGCAAGCGTATATTTTAAATTCTATGTATAAGGAGCTGATACAATGCTTAATTTATTGTGGGTTTTTAGGAGCTATCATTGACATCCTAAGAGGAGTTAATAATGATGATTTAAGCGATTAGTTTAAGATAGGAGTTTATACAATGCGTTATGATGTTCCGATTCATCCTATTTCCATAGGCTCAATCATTAAATACAATGTAAGAGAGTATGGTTATTTCTATGGAGATGGACAAGAGAAAAGAGCAATTACAATTGCTAAAATTGGTAAGGTTATTGACATTATAGAGCATGATGACAGAGTAGTTTATTATTCAGTAGCACCAAGTTCTAACTGTACATTTAACCAATATTTTGTAGGCGATTACCTAGATTCTGTTTGGCCTGAAAACGTGGAAGGTGTTTATTATGATAATTAAAGACTTAGATACAGAAACCCTTAATCTACTTAATAAACTATGTGATAACTGGTACATTAAAGCATGCCCATCATGGCTTACACACTTTATGGATAAGGATTGCCAAGATTGTCAGCTTAGAGAATTGTGTTATATGCTTGACAGTTATGATAATGACATTAGAAAAGAGTTAGCTTTACGACAGCAGGAGTAACGTTATGGCAAAGAACAAAACATTTAAGCGCCAAGCCGAAGCAACTAGATTACTGGAAAAAATAGGCGCAACAAGGCGTAAATCTAGAAGAGCTGGTATCACTGTAACAGGTAACTTAAAAGAAAGTCTTAGAGGTAGACAGTCTACTGATGTTGCTAACGCTCTGAAATTTACTGCTAATACTGCTCTTGATGAAGCCGAAGAACTGTATAACGACCTTATTGACGCAGTTGATAATGTTGAGGATAAAACATCACAAAAGCTTATGCAAGAGTATTTATCAAAATATTCAGAGCATATTCATTCCTTGCATAAAGCTGTTAAAAGCAGTTATAGGTCATTGAGAGTAGCTAATCGTCTTGAGGATGTTTTTAATTATAGCGATGCCGCATATAAGATTCTTAGAAATCCAGATGCCTATTTTGGTAAAAAGAAATGGGGAGCAATTTCTGGTATACTTAATAATCTTATGGGTTCCTATAGCAGGAATATTCCCGCAGACGATTTGAAAAAATTATGTGTATTGGGTCAAAAGCTAGGACTTGATACTTTGGTAGATATGGATAGAGCTTATTCAGAGTATGACAATCTGCTAAGAAATTCTGACCAAATTGGTAAAATACTTGTTGATGCAAGTGATAAACTCAGGTCTATTACACAGAGTAACGAAGAGTTCATAAAGAAGAATAAAAAAGTTTATGAAGAATTCACAGAGCTTGCATCCAAATATAATTTGTGGTGAATAATATTATTTATATAGTTCCTGTCTTTCTTTGCATAGGTATGATATTGCTTGTATTAGCATTATTAACAGATGAAGCAGATGAAGTAGATGAAAAACTGTCATATATTTTCTTTTGGTTATCTGTTGCATTTCTCTCTATAACTTATATTCTATTAGTTTTTTGTATGTGTATATATTAACAAGACAAATAAGAAAAATATATTATGGGAGGTGGTGCTGTATGTGAGAAAGCGCAATGAACATAAGTATTCAACTATCATATATTGTTATGATATTGAAACATCATCCTTAATGTATGGTGAGGATGAACTTCAAGAGCATCTGCAAAGCACTTATCTTCACGGCCTAGCTTCATTTGTTTATCGTCCTATACCTCACGCACCATTTAGTGACTTTGAGAATGAAATGGATTATAATTTCTTTAGAACTTATGATTCAATTTCTTCCGAATTTGAGAGAATCAATGAGGACGCTAAGAATAATGATGAATATGTCAAAATCTTTGTGCATAACTTGAGCTATGAATTTGAAGCAATGATGCGTAACATAAATTTCTGTATTAATAACTTTAATCCTAAACGTTTCATTGCAGTTGCTCCGCACCAGCCATTAGTAGCAGCTTTTGACCATCTTGAATTTTATGACAGCTTCAAGATTCTTTCCTGTAAAAGTCTTGAGCTTATAGGTACAGAGCTTGGAGTTCCTAAACTTAAAGAAGTCAAAGGCGGTTATGACCAAAAATATTATTGGTGGTCGGATTTACCTGATTCTGAATACATTTACAATGAACGTGACTGTAAGCTAGTTTTATATGCACTATGTCGATATATGGCAAACTTCACTAAAGTTGATAATGTATCAGATATTGGAGTATCTAACACATCAATGATTAAGCGTGAAACAAGGCTTAACAGAAATATTGCTACAGATAAAGAAGTCCATACCGCACAATTCACAGCAGCAGTAGAACTCAAGAATAATGAACCGTTTATGAAGTTCTTTCAAGACTGCCTTGCAGGTGGTTACACTCATGCTAATCCTTACGCAGTGGGTAAAATATTTAAGGATGTATGGTGCTTTGATGCAAGTTCTATGCACCCATCAGCAATGTATGGTAGGAAATTCCCTTATAAATGGAGAAAGGAGGTTAATCCTAATGAATGTTATCAAAATTTCCAGTCTGCAAACTATGAGTTCTTATCTGGCTGCGAAAGCGGCGCTAACTCAGGGTTCTTCGATTATCCCGACCAGCGGATTAAGTTATATGGATGTAAAGATGTTAAATTCTATTCAGTCCTCCAAGCAGCATACCGTGAATCAATCTTGTTTGAAAGGCCAATAAAATATAACTTCATGGCCAATGTTACCTTTTATAATATTAACGCTAAAGATTTTGGCAACTGCATTTATAGCTATATCAGTACATCCAAATGCATCAATATTAAAAATGGTAACTTCGACAATGGTAAAGTAGTTAAAGCAGATGAACTTACATTTCATGGCTGCGATATTGACTTTATGTTAATTCAAATGCTTTATGATTATAGCAGTTCAGAATGTGATGAACTTTATTATGCGACAGCCCACAAGTTTATTAACAAGCCTTTACGAAATACAGTTAAATATTATGCACGCCAGAAAACAGGATTCAAAAAACTTGAGCATAAAGTTGCTGACCATGTAGAAACATTAAATGATTTTACATTTGAGGGATTGAAGCTTTATGACGATTCTGTAGCACAAGAAATTATGAATACCCATAACAAAGATTTAGTTCATTTCGCCTTAATGGCAAGTAAAGGTGGATTGAATGGTCAGTATGGATGTTCAGCAATGAAGCCATTACGGCAGGAAGTTGGTGTGCAGGGGGAAGGTGATAAATTTGAATGGATTCCAACTGGGGTTAAGTTTCTTAAATCCAGAAATTCCCTAAATATTTTCACAGATGGTTTATATACGGTTGCTTATAGTAGACTGCACCTTATTTGCTTTATGCTCTATCTAGTATTAAGCCAAGGCATTGAACCTCTCTATCATGATACAGACAGCGGTTATTTTGTTGGCTATAATGAGGACGTACAAAAAGCCATTGATAGATTCAATGAGAATATTCTCAATAATAGCGAGAATAAAAATTGTTACAATTTTGGCATTATGGACTTTGATGGTCACTATGAGGATTTTGTAACATGGGGAAGTAAATGCTATTGTGCAACATACTTAGATGCAGATAAGCACTTAAAAGTTAAGGCTACTGTAGCAGGTGCAAGTAAGAAACAGCTTTCTGAATTGTTTACACAAATAGTGAACGATGAAGATTTTGAGTACTTAGTGAAGGAATATTTTCGACCTAATATCAGTTATGATGAATCCATAAACAAGAAACTTATTCGTAAAACCCCCGGAACACATATCGTAGGAGATTTTACGGATGACAACGGAGAAACAGACCACTTAGATGAATATTCTGTAACTGTACTAGAACCTTGTGGTTATACATTACGCTCAACAAATAGTCCTGTTAATAGAATGTATTATTCATTCTGTTATTCATTACGTGGAGAATCGTATATAGATTATTTGCCCGAAGTTGTTAGCATAAACCACGATGAAAATGGTAAGGAACTTTATGGAACTTATCATAAAGTACAATCCGACAAAGAATATGCTATGTTAATTGATGGTAATCCTGCAAGTATATTCCAGTGGGAATGGAGTGATAGGAGATGATTTAATTGAAAGAAAAAGATTCTTATAGAATCAGTAGAAGAGCTACATGTCCTTATTATACATTTCATACAACAAATTACATTCGCTGTGAGGGTATGAGAGTGTCACGCCAAGAGTACAACCTTAAAACCGATTGTTGCGGCCAGTATAAAAACTGTCCTCAATATAAATTTCTTACTTATCATTATTTTACAAAGGAGAACTAACTATGTACACTAACAAGAAAGCATCCGCTAAGGCCAACAATTCTGCTAAGTCTGCTTCTTCTGTCATTACTGATATTCGTATTTTCCCTATTAACAACAAAAAATCTAATTGCTGTGCTATGGTTTCTGTTACGCTTGCAGATGTGTTCTGCATTACTGGAATTAAGATTATGGACGGCAGCAAGGGTTTGTTTGTTGCAATGCCCAGCGCAAAGAATAAGAAAGATGAATGGCATGATATTTGCTACCCCATCACTAAGGAATTTCGTAAAGTTATGAGCGATTCTATTCTTAATGCTTTTGATGCCTTGCAGGAAGATGAAGATGAAGATGATGAAAGTGAGGATAACTGACAAGCTCCCTAATGAACTGCCGCCAGACATTGACGATGATTTGCCATTCTAAATAGAAAAAGCACCCCTAAGTGGATAACCACCTAGGGGTGTTTTTATTTAACTAATATTAGGACGAAGAACCTTAATAGCAGTCATGCCATTGTTGTTATCCCAGCGAGGATAATCCATAGGAGTGCCATCTTCATTTCTAATACGGTCAAGAATTACAGGAGAAATACCAGACTGGAATCCAGACAAGCTAACAGTGAATTCAGTTGAAGCATGGCGCTTGCAGTACAGGGTAACAGCTTTAGAATCCTTAGCATAATATAACTTATCTTCGCTGTCAATAACATCCAAAGTAACTGTCTTGCTTGTACCAGCAGACGCACTAAAAATTGATTGACTAAGTGCACGGTTGTCAAATGCACTAATATCAAGCGATGTACTTGTTTGGTTTTTTGTAATATAGATTTTGTAATCAATGTTGGTTCCGTCAGTGAGGTGGATACACCCCTGTGATGTATTTGTATCAACTGGGATAATTGCAAATGCCTTATACTGGTATGGGTCGCCACTTGTTGACTGCCCCACAACTGTGTATTGCATCTGATTAGTGATAGCTAAATCAATGCAACGATGTTCACCAGGTGCACAAATATACTGACCGCGTTCCTCAGCACCGCTACCGAAGATATAATCACGCTTAGTATAAATGTAAACATCATCAAGCTTACATACAGCATTGGTAACAGGATAAGTACCAGTTGATTGAATGGTTGTGCTAACTTTAGCGGTACGGTTAATAATGCCACCATTAACAATGAACTGCGGATTAGGGCTAGTACCAATCAGAGCAAGAGCTGCATAACCAGTTTCAGTAGTAGCAGTTCCATCGTCACAGGTATAAATCAAATTGTTAATGTAAGCTGCTGCCTTACCAGGGCCGTCAAAGACAAAGGCATGGCGGCAAGTATCTGCATAGAAGTTAGTAACATGAATATCATTGTTAGTAATCTTGCAAGCGATTGTGTTGCTCCACCATGTATTAGCATCTGTACCGCCTGTACCCCCAGAGGGAATACCATGAAAGCTAATCCAGTTGCAACCAAACACATTAGTACGGCAGTCAAAGCCAACCTGACACACCATGTTAATAAGGTTATTACATTCGCAGTCAGGAGCTTTATCACCCCAGAAAAACGCAACAGAACCAGTCCAGCGTTCCACCGGAGTATTATCGCTAAATCCCCATACAGCTACATTATCCATGTAGCAGTAGCGGTTCAGAGTGCTATTGTTAGGCTGCAAGTAAACACCATAACTCTTAACGCCATAGATAGATACGTCATACAAGCTGTTATCGGTATAAACGTTGGTGGTAAAAACAACACCACCAATCATACCATTACAGATAATATCCAAATGAGCAATAACAACATTACCAGTTACGTCATCACCAGATACAGTAATAACACCCTGACTACCAAATGCAGTAGGATTAGCAGTATACTTCAAGATAGTGTCACTAGTACCACGCCGAGGGTCACGAGAAGAACCAGCACCATACAAGCTATGCTTAAGCTGTAAAGGAGCACTCACTTTATAAGTACCAGCAGGAATAAACAGAGGTTCATTCTTAGTGTGAGTGTTAATGGTAGCAGTAATATCATCAGTACCATCTTTTTTCAACTGCTGATATTTTTCAATGCTAACAGGGGATGGCTCAACAAAACTAGGAATTTTACCATTGCGACTTACAAGAAACTTAGTGTCATTGTTGTCAGAGCCTGTCTGCATGTTGACGTAAGCATAATTATCATCAATATTAACAGAGCGTAACGACCTGAACTGTGGTGTACCAGAAATAGCTACAGGAATATTACGGAGAGTTGTACCGATACTAATTTGGTTGTTACTTGCGTAAAATGCAACGAACCCGTTTTGGCTAAGGCCGATATTACCGGTACTAGACACCGACAGACTTCCGACTGTCTGGTTATAGTTGCCGTTAACCGTCTGCTCAAGATTGCCGGTGGTATCTTTATCAATCTTCTTAGTAATATCAGCACGAGCCTGAGTGTCTTTTACATCATAAACGGAATTATCAATCTTAAATTTGTCAACAACATGATTTGCCAATTTAAGTCACCCTCTCTCTATCAAGCAGTCGTATGTGTATTAGTGGTAACAACTTTAATAGTGGTATCGTCAGGACTATAAGTAACAGTAACACGAGGGAGTTGCTCAAGTGCAGTAGCTTTATTAAGTGCATTAGTTGCATTAGTAGATGCAGTGTTAGCAGTAGACTTAGCAGTATCAGCGGTAGACTTAGCAGTATTAGCAGTAGTGATGGCGCTATTAGCTTTATTCAAAGCATTAGTAGCATCACTAGATGCAGTATCAGCAGTAGACTTAGCATCATTAGCAGTAGAATTAGCAGTGTTAGCTGTAGATTTAGCACTAGCTGCATCAGTACGCGCTACAGAGTCTTTAATTTCACAGATAGTACCATCAACATTGATTTGCGTTACAAAATTAGTAGACATATATTATTTACCCCATTATTCAACATTATGATTGCCAGCAGTAATACTAATCGTTTCAGTATCTTGCGTATAGGTAACTTCAACACGAGAGAGCTTTTCCAGTTCAGTAACTTTGTTAAGAGCGTTAGTAGCATTAGTGCTTGCTGTATTAGCAGTAGTACGAGCTTCACTGTCTTTAACAATTACTTCTTGGTCGTTAAGGTTGAACTTAGATACATAATTACTTGGCATAATATCACCTATCCTTATTTGCCAACAATTTTGATAGTTTCAACAGGAGCATCATAGATATGCAGGTCACCACCAGTAACGATTGTACCATTATTAGGATTAAAGAAACCAAAAGAGATAGATGTGTCATCTTCATTATATTTAGCAACTTTTAATGACAGAATATAGTGCAAACGTTCAGCAATACTTGTCTTAACACAGTTGGTGCCCATAATGTACCGAGTACCTGCATCCATAGGCTTAAGAATTACACATAAATCATTATTAAGCCAAACAAGGTCGTTAATATTGCGATTACCACTTGCAGTAGTTTTCAGCCCTTCATCAATGGGAGTGATAGCAAGCTTAACATTCCCCCAAAGTTCAGAGAAGTTACCAATCTTAGTCCAGTAATCCTCATTGTCAATATCAATGCCAATAGGCACAGGCTGGGTGCTTAAATATCCGTCACCATTGACAGTGACAACAACCGTGTTACGAGGATACTGTTTGGTAATATCCCACTGAATAGGGTCTGCATAACTAATTGAGCTTGTTTCAATGTACTGCTGCATTACCTCAATAACCTTAGATACCATCTCATAGTAACTAATGCTATCATCATAAGCAACAGGAATTACAGAACGGAAAAGTTTATCCAAAGGATTGTACTTCAAACCTAATCACCTCTTTACCATAAACGCATAAACAGAACTTCCATATCTCTATATAAACAATTATAGATATTTGTTTCTTCTTTCATATAATCGTTCATAATAGATACAAGAGAACGACCACGATAACCTTTTTCTACATGGTCAAGAATCCGGTGCTCATTTCCATCACGATTTTCTTTTGTATTGTTTTTATCATCCTGAGTGGTATTGCTATTACTGTTAGAGCTAGCATTAGAGCTAAAATTATTGACAGAATTCGCCTTACTATGGTCAGCATCAGACATATACTTACCAGCAAGAAAATTATCAAGACTACCCTGTGGAGTATCAGTATGAGTATTGGTATTCTCTCCATTGCTGTTAGAATTGGAAGTATAATTTGAGTTGTTTGTGCCACCAATATTGACCTTACTATTCTTGGTTCTATCCTCTGTATTCACATCATGATGTTCAGTATTTTCATCACTGGTAATTGAAAAATCATCAGTTAAGAACATTTCATACTGTTTATCAAGTGCTTCAAAGAGAGGATTGTAATAAGGCATATGGCTGTTCATCCAGTCATCCAGACGCAGCTGCCAAAGACCGAAGGTTTCAGAACCAATTTCATTTGTATAGAAATGCTTAAGAATATTGGTTTCAAGCTCTTTGCGCTTGTTTTCATTCCAGATAGGATAACTAAAATTAAAGATTTTAGGACGAGCACGCTCAATAATTTCCGAATAAGAAATATTGGTGTAAGGTTCAACAATACCTGCTTTTGATTCACAGATAAAGCGTAATTGAGTTGTATATTTACTCACCGCTCTCACCATCCTCAATATTAGTATCGCTTAAATTCTCTTCATCCTCACGACCCTCCATAATCTTGGTTAATTCAAGCTGGGAACGCATATATACAGAGATATTGGTGCCAAAGAGCCTATTATAATCCTTACAAAATTTCTGGCGAGAATACAATGGAGAAAGGCGGTCTGCTTCTACTTGACCTAAGGTCATTTGAACTTCCGTAGTAAACTGCCGCTCTGCTTTCATATTGTAGTTGCTCTCAATACCTAAATAGGTAAGAGCTTCAGCAAGAGTTTCTTTTTTCTGTTGCTCTAACTGCAAGCCAATGTACTGAACACCTAAATCAAGAACACCAATCATGTTCTTAATATCATCAGTAGAGGGATTGCCTTTAAGATACAGCCAAGGGTCGTATTTATCTTGCTGATACACCAAGTTCTGTACAGAAAGTTTTGTATTCTCATTTGCATAAGCAATTCTAGGAGTTTTCTGTGCAGCAAGGTTTAAGTCAATCGTTCTGTCAATATTGGTAAGACGTTGTGCAAACTGTTTAATGACAATAGCATCAGGGGAGCGGCGCATATTACACCAGAGATAAGCACAGTTTTGTTTATTAAGGCCAGTTTTCTGATAATTAGAATTGTAGCCATAAGCACGAAGATATTTAGGGTCACCAATAATGTCAAAGTTATCACTTGGCATAGCAGGAAGAATCAAGTTACCCATAACAGGGTCATGATAACCAGCCATTAAAGGTTGCCAGAACAAGAACTGTTCAATGAATCGTTCATCCAAGAAAGGAGAATCGTCAAGCCCTTCCCATTTGAATCTTGCAAGTGCTACATCATACAGACGATTAAACCAGTTAGCATAAGTTGCAACAGTTAAGTCATATGAATCAACCCAAGGTGGCTGCGGTTTTTGTGAACGTTTACTCAACTATATCACCCCACGATATTATTATCTTGAGAGTAGTTACCTACTGTATTAGGATTATGCCAGAAAGTTACACCACGATTAAAAATTGTATTGATAATATCGATTACGTCACTTGGAACATCACCAATACAATGGCAATTAGCTGTTTTGACATAATTCCAGTTAATACGAGAATCAATATTGATTGTACCAACCTTATGAATTGGATAACCATAAACCGACCAATAGTTATCAATAATTTCTGCAAATTCTCTAGTTACAGTGCGTTGTGATATATAAATTGCAATTTTTCTATCAATGGTATATGCAAGACTTGTACTTGGCATACCAGAGGTTTGTGGTGGTAATCTGTCCATATCATCACGTTTTGCAAGAGTGTTGGCAATACTTAATCCCTCATTGATAGCTCCAATACCTTGGTCGACAGCTTTACCAAAATTCAAAGTTGCTGTGCTGCCAATCATACCTGCAATACCAATAGCAGCTTTAGCACCAGAACCAATCATACCAAGATTTTCAACAGCAACGGCACTAGCGTTCTGCGCCATATATGCTTTATAAATATCAGTATTATAAGCACACGTAGGATAAGGACGAGTATAAACAGCATTTTGAAGGGCTGCTTCGTTATGCAAACCTCTTGTACCATATTCAACAGGAATGACACCAATTTCGGGACTTCCTTGCCCATCTGTAAACATAATTTTTAACTGTTTATTAGCAGAACGCCAAAGTTCATATCTAAATACGCCATTAAGCTTCTTTGTCGTATCGAATACTCTACAATAAGAATATGGATATGTCAAAAGTTTTTTATTTTTTGGAACATATCCGTCAATGCTTTTCGGATAAGAAATGTTAAATGTAAAATCTCCATCTTCACAAGTCATATAGCAAGATACAATTCCATCAAGAACATTAAGCGCTCCGTCTAGGAAAGCATTGGCATCATTCTCATTTGTAAATGTGTGAAGCTGCAAGCCAGTGTAAAGGCCATTTTTCATTGTACCTGAAGCGGGAGAATAGTCGGCATTAAATGTACAAAGAAAAGCAATCTTAGGTTGTGCATTGTAAGACTGAACTATATAATCAACATACGGGCCTGTTTCAATGTCCTCTGGCACAAGGTTATCACCAACATTATCAGTATTAGTATGTGACCGCTCAATGAAACACGATGGTACTACAACCTGATTAAACCAAGTCTGCATAACGTCAACAGTAAAATAAATTCTACTGGTTTCGTTTGCTACATATTCTATCTTGTCAATAAAGGCATAATACCATTTATCTGAAAAGTCTGCGTTCTGAAATACAATATAATTACATGGTTCAATCGTTTCAGCATTAACACCAACAGAGAGATAATGCTCTAAACGCTGATAAGTATAATTGGTAAGATGAAGAACGGATTTAGAAGTGAAATAAGCAAAACGGGAAGAATCAGACTGAAACCTAAGCACATGATTATAGGTTTTATCTGTAGGGATACCCTTACAGATATAAAGTTGCATATTTGGCAATGTTCTTGCTCCTTTCAGAATCTGTAGGGTGGTTTACACATCATCCAAATTGGAAGTTTACGTTTAACTGTAGGAGTAGGACTTGGGCCTGGTGGTGTAGGTGGTTCAGGTGGTGTTGGTGGATTTGTAGCATCCCATTCAACATCCCATGTACCTACTTCATTAGGAATACCAAGAATAGCAGAGGGGTCAGTTCTGTAAGCTGTGCCATAACCACCTATCCAGTATTCCCAATGCGTATGAATACCAGTAACATTACCTGTTCGTCCTTGCTCACCAATATATTGACCACGAGTAATTGTTTCACCAACATTATGAATCTGACTAACAAAATGAGCTGCAAGCCAATAACTATTATCGCTCATTTTAACTACAATGTAGTTGCCCCAAGAATCGTTACCAGTCGTGCCACCTTGCCAAGTATGAGCTGTTTCAACCGTACCTGCCATTGGTGCATAAGATTGATGATTTGTGTGCACCGTGTCAATACCACCATGAACTGAACCATCAGAATAATGTGGATAACCTGCTGAAACTCTGATTGTGCTTTGGTCAGTGATACATTGTTTATAGGTAGCCATAATCAAAGCAACGCGTGATATCGTATGCGCGCCCCACGTTTTAGGAGGATAAGCCTACATGCTTAAGAAAATGTCAATTATCAAGCCTTAGTAGTAAACTGCACAGCGTTTGCAAACGGAGATGCAGAATAGATACGCCAGATATGATGGAAATAATTCCAATCCAGAGTAGAGCCAAGGTCAGTTTCACGCATGGTATTCAGCTTAGTATAAATCTGGAAGAAGTCACGGTCAACCATAAGTGCCTGAATAGCTGTCATATCTTCATCGTCAGGGGTAACGTGAGTATAGGTCTTATCGCCACCGGTTGCAATAGTTACAGAACCATTGCCAGAGGGGTCATTACCAGTAAGCAGATGTTCCAAGCGTTCAACTTCATACTCATTAAGAGCAAAGCTGTCAACTTCCAGACGGTGCCCCATGAAATCTGCTTTATCCATGTTAAATGCACTTGCCAGAACATCAACATCAATAGAAGCGGAAATATCAACAGGAACAATGGTGTATAGACGTTCAGCCGGAGTATTCATAGGAATACCAGCAGCGTTATATTCCTTAGAAATGAACTTCATCTTGCCGTAAATCTGGCGGAACTTCTTAACCAAGGTCTTGCCAGAAGCTTCATCAGTAACAGCAGAAACAGTTACTTTCTTAAGCTTATTATTCTTTACCAGCTGATACAGAAGGTACTTCTTCATAATGAAAGCATCCAGTTCAGCAGGCTTATAAATCTGGTCGATGACGTTCTGAACAAAGGCAGACAAGTTAGCTTCGCTCATGAAAGCAGTTTCCAGAGCTTCACGATTAACAGTTACCTTGTACTTAATACGAGAGTTCACAGCATGATAAGCGGTGTAAACTTCGGCAGGGTCACTACCAAATTCAGCTTTCATGACTTCATCATTAGTAGCACGGTCAGCAGAGAAGTAAGGAGTTGCTTTCTGCATCATTACATAAATTTCCTGAACAGTAGCGCCAGTTCCCAGAACGCCCTTATCAAAAACCTGCCAAGGGTCTTCAAAAGAAATGTAACGCATAACGGTCAGGCCAATACGGTCAACCAAAGCATTACAGAAATAGTTCAGACGCGGTTCATAAGAATTGATAAACGACCATGCGGATTTAATGGATTCAGTAGTGTTTTCAATCTTAGGAGCGCCACCAAAAGTAGCATCACTACCAAATACAGCGTTAATAATACCAACAGCAGCAGAAGCCATAGTTTAATTACCTACCTTTCTTAATAGTTGCACTCAATATCAAGAGTGCCGTCAATAATTAGTTTGCCTGTAGCGGGAGCGGTCAAAGTTACAACGCCATCGGAAGAAACTTTAGCACTAGAAATGGTGCCGTCTGCAAGAACTACACGCAAGCAGGGAATAGAATTGGTAACTACAAATTTACCGTAACTAGTTTTCATAACACGAGCCATAACTTCACGGGGAATGGTAAATGCAGTAGTATCAGAAATTTCTCCTTTATCTAGGGCGGTAGTATCAGCAGTAGTTTCAGTAGTAACAGCGGTAGTATCAGCAGTTTCGCCTTTATCTAGGGCGGCATGGATAATCAGAATGTTAGAGAGAGTACTCATATATGGGTTTTGGAAGGAATAGGCCATAAATAATCAGCTCCTTAAATGTCTTTAAGAGGATAACATGTAAACAAGTATTTGTAAGTTATATGATCCATAGTCACAGTGGATATAAGATAATGTTTGTTATCTATCTCTTTTACCCCAGTATAAAAACTATAACCACCTACATAACCTAATTTATTCATTACCATATACCCAATATTGGTATAAAAAACATATGATTAAAAATTGCTGGTGGAATTTCTATAATTGGTTCACCGGCTGGAGTTGATTCTTTAAGTAATACATGGCAAATAAGAAAATTACCAATAACAGTAAAGTTTTCATCATTGTAACTAAACGGTCTACTCATAATCTATCACCTTACTTTCTACCAAACATTTTCTTGACAAAAGCCTGTGCAGCTTCGTCAATTGTATTTGTATTATCATTAGGTTTCTCATATTCGACATTAGGCTTATTGTCATCATTCAGAAATGCTTTAACATAATCTTTGCGAAGATTATCATAAGCTTCATGCCAGTTAGATGCACCATCTGGACAACCACTGGTAAACTGTTCTGCTTCATTACGACATACATCAAATTCGTCAAGCACACCAGCAATCAGAGTTCCCTGTTCATCAGGTTTGGCGTCGACAAAGCCACCAAGCATTGCGGAAATTTCATCGCGTGTTTTCATTATTTATTACTCCGTTCATAAGTAAGTTTAAGATTTTCGCAGAGAGCGATAATAGCTTGCATATCAACGCCAGTTGCATGAATCTTAATAAAATCACCTTTAGTAGATTCTCTAGGAACCGAAGTGTAACTACCAAGATGTTTCATTACTGTCTGCGTTGCACAAGAAAAATTGCTATCCAACCAGTTCAAAGGATTAAAGCGACAATCATGGTAAATTACTTCAAAGTGAAGGTGTGCACCATAGCAATTACCAGTTTCGCCAGAATACCCAATAAGCTGACCCTCGTAAACGTGTTGACCGTTTTTGACGAGACATTCTTTAAGGTGCGCATAGCGTGTTTCAAGCTTAGAACCATTATAATTGTTATGCTTAATTCTAACCATGTTGCCATAAGACTGCATCCCAGATTTGGTTCTACCATCCCAGCTCTGTACCTGATTTACTACACCATCCTCAGCTGCATAAACAAGTGTGCCGGGAGCAGCGCGCAGGTCGATAGCATTGTGTGCAGAACCATCATTATAAGTCCAGCCAGCTGTGATAATGTGATTCTCTAAAGGCCAGCAGAAAAGAACATCACCATTTGATTTCCTCATTTTTCTTCATCTCCTTTAAGTTTTTCCAGATAGGGCTTAAACAAAGCAGAAAGTTCAGGATTTACAGCACACATATTCTCAATAATACTGATAAACTCCATAATGCAAATATAAGTAACCACGGAACCTACAAGAGGAATAGTGATACCAAGCTCAATATATTGCATTGCGTATTCGACACCATAAGAGCCTACAACAGCAAGAATCTCCATGCACTTGTGATAACCACCCTCACGCATGATAGTGGAATTATAAGAACCGTCATGCTTTGCTTTAATCAGTCCTGTTAGAACGTCAAATGTAATAAAGCCCAGAACAATGACAAAGGGCATAAACTCAACTCCTAACATTATACACCTACAATCTTCAAAATATCCATCAGGTATCGCCTAATTATTTCATCTTCACAGTACAAACCTCCCAACCGATATTGTTTAATTATATATAATAACCAGTTAGGGCGTGGAGTGCGTGCAATCAAAATGGTGTTATAATCGTGGTCATCATTTGTCAACGCATAAATCACGCCACTACCCGGACTGTATTTTCTAGAAAGATAACATTTACCAGAAGAGAAGTCTACCCATAAGCCTAAATAATCATCATGAATCTTAAAACCAAACTGATATTTAGCTTCAGGAGTTTTCTTAGCAATTCCAACTACACTATCGAGATAAAATTCATTATGAACTGCGTATTTACCAAACTTACTACCTTTCATCAAACGTCCAAAGTCAGTTTTCTCTTTTGCTTCAATGTACTCTTCATTGTTAGCAATTTGAATTAAGACTAAGCCATCTCTAGTTGTGGCAATTTGCTTTTTATTAATCGGCTTTTTAATATCAAATTCTGTGAAATATGGGTTTGCCCATGTAACAGCGTTGCCAAAGAAAAACACTACAACTCTGCGCATACGAGCAATAGTTTCATATAATTCGCAGAAAAACGTTACTTCATCTTTAAGATAACCGTGATGAGTTTCGTCCATGGAGATAAATTCATCAAAGCAGATTTTATTAACAAGTGGTAGTTCTTCTGATTTTGCACTTGAGATATATCGTGTCTGACCAGCTAATTTACCATCGATGTAATAAGCTCCCTCTGGGGTTCCCTTTAACTCATGGTCAGGAAATTCATGAGCAACAGCAGCCCAAAAATTCTCTTTGGCTTTCTTATTCATTTCGGTTTTATAGCGGCGAATATAAATAAATTGATTCCCGTTTTTGATAAAATCTTCAGCAGCCCATTTCTTAAAGCCATAAGTTTTACCACAACCACGAGAACCAACTACAAAATTAAAGAGCGCATTATAAGATAATGTGTTCTTCAAATCCCACCACATTGACATTGTAATACACTCCTTTCATATTTAATATTAAGCCGAGGACTCGACCATTTGTCCTTTTGGATGGTGGGAGTAGGAGAAATGACAAACCTATATAACCATCAAGCTAACAGGCGTGTTAGCGCGGCCCTATGGCTTTTGCACCGGATGAAGCTCATAGTTTGAACCGTGGTGGTAGAAATGGGCACAACCCCATTAACGTCCAATGACCAGTTTTCCGTTACTCTTAAAGAATTCTACCATGTTAAGGGTGACGGAAGGAAATGAGCTAGCAGTCACGCAAACCTATCCGTAACGCTTCACGCGCCCGACCACGGCTTAGGAGCATCATTCGTGCCTTCCGTTCCCTATGATTATATTATACTTTACAATATGTATAAAGTCAATAATACAGATTGTACTTTTTGTAAAATTAGGAATGGTTATTACATAGTGTATAATGCTAATTATGGGTTGGGTTAGAGGTACGATAAAGCGGACTGCATCAATAGTACGATAAAGCGGACTGCTAAAGGGTGAAGGTGAGTGGCGGTTTGAAGGTACGATAAATAGGACTACAAAAGGTTAAAGTACGATAAATAGGACTTCTAGTCTTTGACACTACTTT
>ERZ827150.2674-NODE-2674-length-18649-cov-3.110520_pt1 | contig 18649 bp, 17 predicted proteins | sample MGYA00519779_ERZ827150 | MGnify/ENA primary metagenome ERZ827150 (study PRJEB31778, sample SAMEA3449267) | human gut metagenome | biome: human gut; feature: human-associated habitat; material: faeces | place: United Kingdom | collected 2010/2012 ...
AAAGCACCCATAGAGGTATGAATATCCGCATAAGGCGGTACCTTTTTCCCATACCTCTGGTTAAAAATCAATGACAGTTTATTCCACTTAAATGTCAAGCCAAAATCATAAGAGGGCAAATGATTATATGCCTCCGTCCAAACATAACCATCATGCGGATTAGCTCCTACCGCCTCAGCAGCCGAAACAAAACGCTTCTGCCCATTTGAGGCATAAAATGAGGCCCAACCCATAAAATCCATATTCGTAATATGTTTTCCAATAAGAAGACTTGCCTTCTTTTGGCCAAAGTTACCAAAACCAGCAGCAGCCTCAAGACCATTGATCTCTGATCCCTCTTTAGTGATCAAGTTGACCACCGCCATCAAGGCGACATTGCCATACAAGGAAGAGGCCGGTCCTCTCAAGACCTCGATCCTCTTGATCTTATCCAGACTGATACTATAATCAGGCGCCGCCTTATTGGTCACTCTGGCATTCATTCTTTGCCCATTAAGCATGATCAATATTTTTTCCTGTCCGGCCGAATAGACTCCATGCATGGCTACGTTTACCTCATTCGGACTCTCAACGGATGTCATACCCGGTACATAAGTGATCAAGACATCCTTTAAGGTCCGTGCGCCAATCGCCTTGATCATCTCCTCGGTAATCAACGTGACCGGAACGGGAGCCTCCTCTAGTGTTTCAGCCTGTCTCGAAGCGGAAACGATCGTGTTCTTGCTTCCCTTCAAACTGTCGATCAATCGCTTAAAATAAGCAGGGTCATCCCATGCGGGCGTATAATAAGGTTCCAGGACCAATAATTTCCCCGCCGCCTCTTTTGCTTCGTCAAAACGATCCAACGCAAAACAGGTTAACGATAACAAACGGTATGCCTGCACCTTCTCGGCGCCCTCAAAAGTGGTCATATTCTGAGTCAACGCCTCATAAGTCTTATCCAATTGCCCCAATTTATAAGACTCCATAATCTTGTCAATATCGGCATTTTGTGCCAATAACGACGAAGCCATACACCAACTCAGGCATACCAGAAATATGAACCCTCTTCTTCTCATGTTTTACCTTTTTATCGGAATGATAAAGACAAATCGGGTAAACTTATTCTCTTCCGACTCGACCTCAATTTTACCATGATGCTTCCCTTCTATAATCTCACGAGTAATCGACAGGCCCAAGCCCGTTCCTTCTCCAACCGGTTTTGTCGTGAAAAAAGCGGTAAACAGGTGTTGCCTGACCTCTTCCGGGATTCCAATACCATTATCCTCTATCCAAATCTCGAAGTTGTCTCCTTTCAATATCGCCTTTACCGTAATTGCCGGAGAATAATCATCCTCCGAAGCCTTCTGCCGTTTCCAAACCGCATAACAGGCATTGTTCATCACATTAATAACCGCCCGGCTCAAATCTTGAGGAATTACCATCACTTCCGGTATGGCAGGATCATACTCCTCATGGATAGTCACATTAAAATCCGCCAGGTTCGCCCGCATCGCATGAAAAGAGAGCCAAACATATTTTTTCAGGAACTTTTGGATATTCGTCGGAAGGAACTCATCCGCTTTCCCTCTTGAATACATCAATATGCCCTGGATGATATCTGTTGCCCGATGACCATGCTCAGCGATTTTCGACAAATAAGAACGCAAAGTCGACAAGACTTCCGCCAATTCCTCGTTTGCCTCATCCTCCAAGTCTAAACCTTTCTCATCAAGTATATCAGTCAAATCGTCAACCATATCGTTTGCCATCTGACTGAAATTAATCACGAAATTCAATGGATTCTGTATCTCATGAGCAATTCCCGCACTCAATGTTCCCAAAGAGGAGAGCTTCTCCGACTTTTGGATTTGAGTCCTTAATTGTTCTATCTGACGCTCCAAATCTTTGACCTCACTCATTGCTTTTGGTATTAATAGATTGATGAATAGGTATAATCACTATAAACTCCGTATAGTCATCCTTTACGGAATGGACTTCCACTTTACCATTATGGTTCAAGATGATCTCCCGGCTCAAATAAAGGCCAACACCTGCCGCCTCGGAAGTTGTCTTTGTCGTAAAAAATGGATCGAATATCTTCTCAAGAATCGTGGGCTCAATGCCAATACCATTATCCCACAACACGATCCGGACATTATGTTCCTCCAATAACAAGGATACACGCATGACCGCATCATAGACAACACCATTGTTCTTTTTCTTTCGAAGCGCATATATGCCATTCTGCATCATGCTCATCAAAACCTTTCCCAATTGTAAAGGATCAACGTCCGCCTCCACCTGTTTATCCGGCTCCTCAAACAAGACTTGTATATTCGCCTCCTGTATTTCCTTTTGGTAATAAGCGTTCAAGACATCGAGATTACTCCTGATCAATTTATTGATATTGGTCGCCACATAATGGCAACTGTGATCGGACAGCATCTCCTCCATTGCTTTCAATATATGCGAGGTACTATTTCCATGCTCCTCTATCTTGGCCAGGTGTGTTCCCAACATATCCAGGATCTCTCGCATATCCTCATAATTATCCTCGGAAACACTTTCCTTCTCATCCTCCAAATCCTCATTCATATCCTTCAACAGGACCGTAGACAGATGGGAAAAATTGATAATATAATTAAGAGGATTCAAGATACGGTCAATTAATCCCTGTGTCAATTTACCAACCGTAGCAACCTTTTCTTGCTGGATCAACTGGTCTTGCGCCTCTTTCAACTCCGCCAAGGCTGTTTCCAACTTTTGGGATTTCTCGGCGATCTCGTCGCGTTGCGAACGGATCTGTTTGGTTCTCTGCTCCACCAACTGCTCCAAACGCAATTTCTCGATCAACAATTTCCGGTTTCTCCATTTTGTGTAGAGTGAAATCAAGCCCGCCAAGACAAGCAAATAAAGCAAGAGGCTATACCATCTCAAATAATAAGGTTTCTCTATAATAAAGGTAAATGTTTTTTCCGGACTCACCCGACCAAAACCATCCATAGCCTTAACCCGGAACAGATAGGTTCCATAAGAAAGGTTATTAAAATCCTGATGGGTCTCCAAAGTCCAATCTTCCCAATCCTGAGAGGTCGGCCCTTCCAGACAAAACGAATAATATGTAGGAGATATCGCGTTGACGAAACCAGAAGAATACTCAAAAGTAAAATTCCGTGACTGACTTTTAAAGGATGGAATGGTTCCTGACCCCTTCTGATCAAGAGAACTGTTGTCACCACCCCAATAAAGAGAATCGGTCCCCACATGAACAGAACGGATATGCACCTCCGGCAAATGCTCATATACCGCATCCCGATTCCTCAAATTAACCTTGATCAACCGGTTGTCATTACCCAGCCAAAGAATGGAATCCCGCTCCCAATAAATAGTCCGGATTGATAAATTATCCAACAAACGGAATTTTGAGCTCATGGCCTCATCTATCTCAAACCCGTTTGTCGCCAAAACCCGTTTGGAATCTCCACCCACGAAAAGAATTCGCCCCTGGGAGACAAAAGCAAGTCCTGGCCACCAATCATCCCGATTTCTAATGTATTGGTTCAATCCATGATCCGGATAGATAAACTTGTTTTGGCCGGTATCCCAACGCCCTATTCCAGTAGGCGACAAGACATACACGGTATCTGCCTCCAAAAACAATTTATTTCTCTCCACATGCTCCAAACCTTTTGTCGTATCCTGGAGCTCAACCGAAGAACGATTGGCCGTTGCCCGGTAAATCTCACCATACAGGGTTTCTGCCCACAAGTCTCCTTGCGCGAACAGAAGATTCATCACCTTCTCCACATTCGATATCTTGAATCGCTCACCCGCATGATAGCGATATATTCCATCTATCTCACCCGTATAATAGGTCGTCGCATCGGAAGGATCAAAAGCCAGACTGAAAACATTGTTTCCATTCAGTTGCCGGATCTTTTTTCCCTGAACCATAAACAGGCCATTGCTGGTTACGGCAAACAATTCCTGTCTTGAATTGACGATCAACTTCCAGCAGGTTTGCCTGATCTCTGGAGAAACAAGCTCAAAATAATCGGATTGGGGATCATAAATAAAAAGTCCCTGCGAGGTGCCGACATAAAATGAATCCTTATGGCGACAAATGGATTGGATCTCACCTTGCAATCCATTATGGATATCATAATAGGAGAAGAATGAGGGCATATCTATTTGAAACAGGCCATTATCCGTCGCTCCCCATACCAATCCATGCTGATCATAAACCAATTTGTTCACCCGATTGCTGCATAATCCTTGATCCTCGGTTAAACGGATCGAGGTACCCAAACGACGATCCGTAATCTTAACACCGTCTCCCCCATCTACTTCCACTCGAATATCCGGACCTGCCTGAACGGAAGAAATCATTATTGGAAAGCGATTGTTCACATAAGGCTCACGACTACAAATAGAATCACTCTTAATCGAGATCCTTAAGTCTTGGGTATAATAGACCATACTCTCTCCCTCGGTCTCCATGCCGATAATATCCCCAATCAATGCCTCACCTTCGGAAACAACATCCGACACATACGACCTCAAGCCAGGCGTACCATTGGCACCGGATACGATCTTACCTATATAATTATGTCCACCAACCCAAATCTCACCATTCTTGTCTAGAGTCAAATGGGTAATCCGGGAAATTCCGGGAGTCAGCAGTTTTTGCCATTTAGCGCCATTATAATAAATCAAACCCTCAAAATTGGCGACATAAACCACTCCCGACGTATCGCATACGATATCAAAATTCCGATTATGTGCCTGATAATCCTCAGCGGAGAAGTTCCTGAAAAAGGAATAACCATTTTGCGCACGAACATTCTCACCGGCCAAGCCTCCGATCAACAAAAGCAAGACCAGTCCCAAAAAACTCATTATGTTATCGATACGCTTCATATTCGGCTAATTCCCCAATATAATATTGCCATTCCTCTCTTGTCAGGTTTCGGGAAAGATGGCGTTTTATCTCATTCGCCATTTGTTCCGGTGAAATGGAAAAACGGGCACATCGTCCTTTCTCATCACCAACGATCACCATCAATCCCGAATTCCAGAAGGCCAGCGTATGGATCCAGTTGGAAGAAGAATATACCTCCGAAGAGGTGATCCGCTCGCCATCCAGACGCCACAGACGGACTGAACCATCCAAACTCGAGCTCAAAAGGTGCTCACCAAACAAGACCATCCCCGTCAAGGAGGAGACATGGCTTACCAAATTACGGGTATGATGTGTTTTCAAATCCACCTGCTTGATCAAGCCATTCTTATGCCCGACAAATAATTGCCCTGGCCGTTCCCCATTTAAACAGGTAACCCCCTGCCCCGATCCAGACAACAAACAGGTTGCCTGGCCTTCACGCCCGATCGTGTAAACAGCCCCTGTCCGGTCGCCCAACAAAAGTCCCTCGGCAGAATCCGTAAAGGTCAGGACCTCTTGATCATGTACGTAAATCTCTTCAAAACGAATCTCATCCAAAGCCGAACGAAACAGCTGTCCTCGTCTCGTCATGAGCCATAGAGACCTGTCCGAGGCAACCAATCCCATAGGAGCGACCAATCCTGTCTCATAGATCTTACTCACTCGCTTCTTGCGCAAATCTATTTTCAGCAAATGACCATCATACGCGGCAGCCCAACCATTTCCCGCCCGATCCACCCGGATATGACGAAGATCAAACCAGGTATCCTGACATATCACGGTATCCAGCTCAACCTCATCCGTTCGGACACGCCACAAGGCCACTTCCCCTTCTTGACTGGCCGTGACTAACATGGAATCAACCAAACACATCGAACGAATAGGGCCATTATGCAAATCCTTATAATCATACTGGTCGCTCAAGGCCGACAAGGCATTAAAAAGCGTCGGTTGATAAATATCCCCATGGTTCTCAACCGTGAATTTCCAGGCGGAATAACACAATAAAGCCGCCAGCTCGCCATTCCCAGCCTCATACTGGGACAAGGCCTCCGAACTAAGGGAACGGACCAACGCCAAACGGGCCAAGGTATCGGCCTTCATCTGAGCGGCTACCGCCTCCTCCCGATGCTGGTCGGCCAATCGTTTTTGGGCCTCCATCTCACTATAGGCCTCAATCGCGACCTGCTGAGCCTCCAAAGCTTTCTTCTGCTCATACTCGGCATGCATACGCATCTCATCAGCGATCTGTTTCTGATGAAGCGCCTCCTGCCTTTGCTGGTCGGAGATATCCTTCTGCTGGTAAGCGATCTCCTCCAGCTGAGCGCTCACCCTGCGGGTGACAATCGCCTCCTTACTGGTTTCCTGGGCCTCTTTAAGTTTTTTCTCCAGTAGAACGTTTTGCGCCAATTGGGATTGATAATCCCGATAGAACAACGCGACGCCTCCGATACTCACCAAAACCGCCAACAAGCCCAAAATACCGATATAGAGGCCTTTTCTCATGTCTGTTATTTTAATCGTTTGACAACCAGCATGGTTATATCATCCGATTGAGTCGTATCGCCAATAAACTCACCCAAATCCGCATAGACACCCTCTATGATCGTCTTCGCGTCATCGTGATACAACTCTACGAGCGAGTCCTCCAGGCGCTCATCCCCAAAAGCCTCATCCTTGGCATCGAACGCCTCCGTAATGCCATCCGTATATAAAAACAACGAGTCGCCGGGATCCAGTTGGGCCGATTCACTCTTATAGCAGAAATCCTCAAAACCACCTACAACCAGATTCGGGAAACGGCCCAAACGTTCCAATTCACCGTTTTTTCCACGCAAGACATAAGCCGGGTTGTGGCCGCCATTCGTATAATCCAACGCCCCGGTCCGATGATTCAGGATCCCATAAAAGACCGTCACGAACATGGAATTGACATTTACCCGGCAAATCAGGCGATTCAACTCCTCGATACATTCCCTGGAGTTATCCTTCGTCAAAGCGATCGAGCGCAATAAAGTATTGCTAACCGCCATAAACAATGCGGCCGGGACACCCTTTCCCGATACATCCGCGATAACCAGACCAATCCGATCCTCATCCAAACGGAAGAAATCGTAAAAATCGCCACCAATCTCTTTGGCGGGTGTCATGGATGCGTAAATATCCAAATCCGTTATCTCAGGGAAAGGCGGGAAACGACAAGGCAATATCGCCTTCTGGATTTCGCCAGCGACCGCCAGGTCCGACTGGATCGACTCCAGTTGAAGATGCTCACGCTGGGTCTGCTTGATATAATTCACCTCCTCAACCGCCTTCTCGATGGTCAACGACAAATCTTCCATGTCGATCGGTTTCGTCGCAAAATCGAAAGCGCCCCGATTCATTGCCGTCCGGATATTTTTCATGTCGCCATAAGCGGAAACCATGATACATTTCTGGGCAGGATTACGCAGCTCATTAATCTTGGAAAGCAGGGTCAATCCGTCCATTTCCGGCATGTTGATATCACTGAGCACGATATCAAAATCCGGATGCTCGACCATCAATTTTAAGGCCTCCAAACCATTATGGGCAAAAGTGAACTCATACTCACCTTTCCGGATCTTACGCCTGAAATAATGACTCAAAAGCACCTCCAAATCGGGCTCATCATCAACACTCAATATCTTAATTGCCATATTTGCTCGTTTAATATTTCCCTAAAGTTCTTGCAATAGAATTATAATATCGCGAATATAATCAAAATCAACCAATTCAAGACAGCCCTAAGCCCCGATTGACTAACGGATATAAATGTCGTTTAGGCTTTTCCATCAGATCCCTCCAATCGCCTCCCGAGGTATTCCCAATCCTCTCCGAAGAGTACTCCAGTACTTTCCGAAGAAAACTCCAGTCCGGTCCGAAAAGGACTCCAATCCTTCCCTAAGAAAACGCCTTCTCCCTTAGGGGAAAAATACAGGGCACTCAAGTCCATTTTCCATTACACTGCAGTGAAATTTCCAATACACTGCGATGGGACCCAAAACGCGTTATTATCCGGTCTCCACACACAATAGTACGTGTCGACATACACGAACGTATGTGTCTATCCTCGCGACCGTTCGTGCGAGCCGACAGGTACGTACGTGAAGGGCGACACGTACTATTGTGTACAAAAATATATTTCAGTCTTATATTAAACTCAAACCAAATATCCATAACTTCGCGAGATATGGATAGAATCATGACAAATCTCAAAACGACATGGCTTGGTTTAGCCCTGTTTATTACGCTTATCGCCTGTGATGGGCCCGCCCAGAAAAACAGGCAGATCTCGGTCACGATAGAACCGCAACGCTATTTCGCCGAAAAAATCATAGGGGATCGTTTCCAGATCTCTACAGTCGTACCGAACGGACAAAGTCCGGAGTCTTACGATCCTTCGCCTAAACAGATGATCGAGATCGGACAGAGCATCGCCTATTTCCAGATCGGGAATATCGGGTTTGAGCAAGCATGGATGGACAACATCAAGAAAAACAACCCGGAGACAAAGTTCTACGATCTTTCAAAAGGAGTCAAGTTAATCCAGCTGAACGAAGAAGATACGGAAGAGGCAGACCATCATGAGGAGGATGGCCATGAGCATCATCACCATCATCATGGGACCGATCCACATATCTGGAGCTCCATAGAGGGCGCCAAGATCATCTCACGGAATATCCTTGACGCGGTTATCGAGCTTGATCCAGACAATAAGGGCTTTTATGAGGCCAACTACCAAAAGCTGTCGCAGGAAATCGAGCAAACGGGCGATACGATCCGGCAGCTCCTGGCCAACAAGCAGGGTAGCGCCTTCATCATTTATCACCCGGCGTTGACCTATTTCGCCAACGAGAACGGCCTGACGCAACTTTGCATCGAGATGGATGGCAAGGAACCCTCTCCCGCCCAATTGAAAGCATTGGTGGAAACCGCCAAAAAGCATCAGGCGCAGGTGATCTTCATCCAACAGGAATTCGATCAAAAAAACGCGGAGATGATCTCGCAAGAGACCGGATGTGCCTTAAAGGTTATAAACCCATTAGATTATCAATGGGATAAGGAACTTATCAACATCGCAAAAGCATTGGCGCATGGAGAAACTCATTGAACTGGATCACGTCACCGCCGGCTATGACCGGAAAATCGTTCTCCGAGACATCTGCCTGAGCGTCTGGGAAAAGGACTTCCTGGGAATCATCGGGCCAAATGGAGGCGGGAAAACGACCTTGCTCAAGATCATATTGGGCCTTCTCACGCCTATATCCGGAGAAATCAAACGCTTTGAGGACAAGACATCCGGCTCAGCGCCGAAAATAGGCTATCTTCCTCAGATGAGTAATATCGACCGACGTTTTCCCATCTCGGTACGCGAGGTGATCGCCTCGGGCCTGGCAGCTGAGAAACCCGCATTCAAGGCATTCAGCGAGAGCCAAAACAGACGAGTTGACGAGGTAATCGCCCAAATGGGGCTCGAAGAGTTCGCCGGGCGAGCTATCGGCCAACTGTCGGGCGGTCAGTTACAGCGTGTCCTTTTGGGTCGGTCGGTTGTCTCAAAGCCCCAGATCCTGATTCTGGACGAACCGAACTCATACGTCGACAAGCGGTTCGAATCCCATTTCTACCAACTGCTGGAAGAGATCAACCGTGAGAGCGCCATTATCCTGGTCTCGCACGACATTGGCACCGTGCTCAGCATGGTCAAGAACATCGCTTGCGTCAACGAGACCCTCCATTACCATCCCGGAACGGATGTTTCCCCCGAATGGCTGGACGAGAAATACGCCTGCCCGATCGAATTGATCGGCCACGGCAACCTGCCGCACCGGGTATTGAAGAATCACCAACATACACATTAAAAACATGATGGGCGTTCCTTCCATAATCGGCTTTATCGCACTTCCCGAAATCGGATTCATCATCGGGATCGCCGTCATCATTTTCGGATGCACGGCCGTGATGCAAAACCCCTTCATCAGCACGGGGCAAAAAATACTCTGGATCCTGACCATCCTTGTCCTCAACTGGATCGGTCTACTTTGGTACTATTACGTGTTTTACATGAAAAATAAGGAATAAGCATGAAAATATTAATTACGGGAGCGAGTGGATTCATTGGCGGTTTTTTGGTCGAGGAGGCTCTCCGCCGGGGTTACGAGACTTGGGCCGGTGTCCGTGCCAAAAGCGACAAGTCACGGCTGCAAGATCCTAAAATCAAATTCATTGACCTCCGTTATAAGGACCAAGAGGCTCTAACAGAACAATTAAGAGACTTCGCACAGGAACAAGGACCATGGGATTTCATCATCCACAACGCGGGTCTTACGAAAACAACCGACCGGAAACAATTTTATGAGGTAAACGCGGAAAATACACGCCGTTTCCTTCATGCGCTCGAGGCCGCCCAATGTGCCCCCAAGAAATTCCTGTTGATGAGCAGTCTCAGCAGCTATGGCATGGGCGACGAGAAAGAGTTCCGCCCCATTCGCCTGAACGATCCACAGAGACCCAACACCGATTATGGAAAAAGCAAACTGATTGCCGAGAATTACGTCCGGAAGCAAACCGCTTTTCCTTACGTGATCCTACGCCCGACAGGAGTCTACGGCCCTGGCGAGAAAGATTATTTCGTGGAGATTAAAAGTATCCAATCCGGATTCGACTTCACGGCGGGTTATACGCCACAAAGGATCACCTTTATTTATGTCAAGGATTTGGCGACCGCCGCTTTCCTGGCACTCGAGAATGAAAAGGTAATCAATAAGCACTATTTTGTGGGAGATGGTGATGTCTATACGGATGAGCAATTCGCCCATCTTCTTCAAGAATTATTAGGTAAAAAACGGGTTCTCCATCTTCGAGTTCCCTTATGTCTGGCACAGACCGCCTGCGCCTGCTCCGAATGGTTTGGTAAGATGCGAGGTAAAAGCGTGACGCTCAACAACGATAAGTTTCTTATCCTGAAGCAGCGTAACTGGATATGCGATGTCCAGCCCCTACACGAAGATTTGGGATTCAAGCCCAAATACACCCTGCGCAAGGGGCTGGAGGAAAGCATCCAATGGTATCGCTCAAACGGATGGCTCTAGCTTAGTGGATCTCCTCGATCGTACCTTTGCCGATCACCCGTTGCTCGACAGCCGTCGGGCCCTTATAACGGATCTTACCCTTACCGATCACATTAGCTTTCAGGTTCTTGGTCGGGCGCAATTCCGCCAGGCCATTACCTGTTACGCTACACTCGATCCGAGGGATCTCAATACCCAAGGCATGCAGGTCGCCACTGCTGACGATACCGAAATCACCCTCTTTAGCCGTTCCTTTCTTCAAAGTAATTGAACCAGAGCCATCGATATCGCATTCCAACTTATCTACCTCAATATTGTTTGCCACCATGTTGGCGCTACCTGAAACGTCGAGGTTCAGTTTCCCGACCGTTACCTTATTCTTCAACTGGACCAGGCTGTTCGCATTCGCCTTGATTGTCATCTCATCGCCCGTATACTCGCTGTTCAACATGAAATTGCCATTGCCTGACACCTTCACCTCATTCAACCATTTTGAATTGGTCTTTACGATGAACTTCGTAAAATGATCTACCTTGGCACCCTTAAAGCCAATCTGCAACACCCGATCCTTGATTTCGATATTGACATAATCGTGCAAATTCTGGTCGACTGTCACCTCGATAGTGGCCGGAGCCTCGGATTGTACATAATTGAAATCGATCACGCCATCAAAACGGATTGCGTTGAAATCCTCGATCGAAATCTTTTTCGAGGTCAGGTTGCCGTTACCTTTCACATGATCGACCGCCCACAATGAGCTCGTACCGACGAACAGGCCGATCAAAGCACATAGAATAAACTTTGTTCTCTTCATTATATATCTCCTTTTTAATTTGTTTCAATTACGCGAAAATAGAAATAAAAAGCTATCCACACAGCGCATGGATAGCTTTTAGTCAATGTAAATGTTAATGTGTATATGATCAGAAAGCTTTCTGGATTAATCCTGAACCGGACTTGGACTGGCGAACGTTCGCCGGACCATCGTAACGGATCTTACCACTGCCCGATACCGACAGGTCCAATTCCTCGCTCGCATAAACCTCGATCGAACCACTACCCGACACGGAGCAATCACCTTGTTTTGCATGATAGTCGGAGCCGTCCACCTTTCCGGAGCCGGAAACGGAATAGTCGATCTCCTGGCCCTCACCCTTCAGGCGGACACATCCCGAACCGGAAACTTGCCCATCAACCCGCTCACACGTCAATTGTCCCAAAGAGACAAGGCCGGAACCGCTTACGTTCAAGTCCGCATTCGACAATCTAGCTGATTGGGGGAAATCGGCTACGCCCGAACCACTGACAGAGACCTCCAGAAGATCACCTTCAAAAGAGGTCATACACGAGAATCGGGTAGAACCAGAGATGCTTACCTCATTCAGCCGATCGGAACCACCCTCAATGAGCAGGCGAGATGGCCGGATCCGCACATTGTCTTTCGTCCGGATAGTCAGCTCACCATCACGCACACGGATATCCAATTCCGAAAACAGGTTCTCGTCCGCCGTTACCACCAAGACCTTACGTGCCTCTTGCGAATAGCGGAACTCCGGGCGTTTCTTCTGATTTTCGCCATTATACAACAGGCCGCTGTTTGTGATGCTTGGCCCGATATGAATCTCGTCGAATGCCTCGACCGGTATCTCTCTCGTCACGACATGTCCGTTTCCCTCGACCAGCTTCGCCTGACTCGCGCAAGCGCTCAAACAAAGCGCCAAAAACATTAAAACACCATTCTTCATAATCTTTCTCTTTTATGTTTTCTTATATAGACGAAAGCCTTATGGGAAAGGTTGCGTTTTTTCAACTAATTTTGCCGACAAATATCAAAATTCTTATGAAAACCATTATTAAAAACGAAAAGCAGGCTATCGAGGCGCTTATCCGCGAATGCGATACCTGCTATGTGGGCATGGCCGACACGGACGGTACGCCCTACGTGATCCCGATGAATTTCGGTTATGAAGACAACGTAATTTATCTGCATTCCGCCCCAGAAGGTCGCAGTATCTCGATCCTCGAGCGCAATCCTAAAGTCTGCCTCACCTTTTGCTCGAGCATGAAGCTGGCTTACCAAAACGAGCAGGTAGCTTGCAGTTACCGAATCAAGGGGGCGAGCGTGATCGCCGAGGGACAAGTCGTATTTGAGGAGGATTTCGACGAGAAGGTCAAGGCGCTCGACATCATCATGCGCCAATATACCCAACGGCCTTTCACTTATGGAGCGCCCGCCGTACGCAATGTCAAGATCTGGAAAGTCGCCATCGAGTCGGTTTGCCGCAAGGATTTCGGCGTTCCCTATCGCGAGGCCTGAGATAGCCTTATCCGTTTGGTGGCTTGGACCACCAAGACTGTTTTGGCCCTCCCGACCTATCGACTGGGCGGAAAGGGCCAAAATGGTATTTAATCCACGTGAAATTTCAAGACACCGAGCTGTTTCCACTCTCTCGAGGTTTGTCCGACGAGATGATAGGCACGAGGCTCACGCGGATGATCGTAATGGGCCCGGAACCACTCAAACCGTTCGGGTGACTCACGCAAGGCCCGATCGATCCGCCAGATATTGGAATCCTGCAGGTCGCCGTCACCTTTGGCCATCGTTGAAGGCGACTCGAAAGTCCGCAAGACGGCCCGCTCCAGACGATGATCGGCGAAAGCACTCAGGTCGATCACCGGATCAGCAGGCTCCGGAGGTGTCACCTCTTTCAGCCGCTCGACCTCAACATTAAAGAACTCACTGATCACCCGCAGGCAAGCTCGGGTTCCGTTCGCCTTCCCGTCGGCCGAGAAACCGGCGATGTGCGGTGTCGCAATTGTAGTCAGTTCCAGCAACTCCGGCGAGATTGCCGGTTCGTTCTCCCAACAGTCGATCACCAGCTCACCTACCTGTCCGGCACGCTTCGCCTGAATCAAGGCGGCGGTATCCATCACCGCCCCGCGGCAACTATTAACTAACCAGGGCTTACGGCGCAAACGGCTGAAGAAATCGGCATCCGCCAGATGATAGGTCGCGTATTGTCCCTCACGGGTCAGCGGGACATGCAGCGTTACGATATCCGCCTCCTTCTCGATCGTCTCGAGCGGGACAAATGCCCCATCGCCCTCGACAGCCGCCCGTGGTGGATCGTTGAGCAGGACACGCATGCCCCACGCCTCAGCATAACGGGCCACGATCGATCCCACATGGCCAACCCCAACAATACCGATTGTCTTACCGGCCAACGATTCGCCACGACGCAAGGCAATGGCGATCAGCGAGACCAAAACGTATTGGGCAACCGAGGCGGCGTTACAACCCGGCGCGTTCCGCCAGGTGATGCCCGCCTCCTCGCAATAATGGGTATCAATATGATCGAAGCCGATGGTAGCGGTCGTGATCAATCGGACACGGCTTCCCTCCAGCAATTCTCTCGTACATTTGTCTATACTCCGGACAATCAAGGCATCGGCTTCGCGCACCACCTCGGGCGTAAAAGCCTTCGAGTCGAGATAGACAACCTCAGCGAAAGGCTCGGCGATCCCCTTCAGGAAAGGGACCGTGTTATCAGCAACTATTTTCATATGCAATCCGTTTAAAGAATCATTCCCCAAAGTTACGCGTTATTAATTTTTGTAGCTTCGCGGGAAAATCATAAAATTCCATCGACCATGAATATCAGACCATCCAAACATGAGGATCTTCCCCAACTGATGCGTATCTACGAGCATGCCCGCCAATTCATGAGCGAGCATGGCAACGGTAACCAATGGATCAACGGTTATCCATCGGAAGAGTTGATAGCCTACGAGATCGAGAAGGGGCACAGCTTCGTCTGCGAGGACGAGACGGGCGAGATCGTCGCCACCTTCTGTTACATTGAAGGAATCGACCCAACCTATTTAAAGATATATGATGGCGCATGGCTCAACGACGAGCCCTACGCGACCGTCCACCGCATGGCCTCGTCGGGCAAGCGAAAAGGCGTGGCCGAGGCCTGCTTCCAATGGTGTTTCCGGCAATGCCGCAACATCCGGGTCGACACGCACCACGACAACATCGTCATGCAAAACATCGCCACGAAGCTGGGATTCGTCCGCTGCGGCACGATCATCATCGCCAACGGTACGCCCCGCATCGCCTACCAACGGATAGGAAATGAGGCGATCCAACGTGATATTCAGAAATAATAGCGTAATTTCGCGCAACAGATAAAATCAATAAGAGAGAAAAGATGATTGTAGTAAGAGACGCGAGTAAATTGGAAGGGAAACCATTGGTCGCCACGATCGGTTTCTTCGATGGCGTGCACATCGGACACCGTTTCCTCATCGGCGAGATGAACCGTATCGCCAAAGAGAACGGCCTGTCGAGTGCGGTGATCACCTTCCCCGAACACCCGAGGGCCGTCTTGCAGGCCGATTACCAGCCGCAACTGCTCAACTCGTTCGAGGAGAAGATCGTCCGCCTGGCCACGACCGAGGTGGATTATTGTGTCGTGATGGATTTCAACAAGCAACTCTCACAGCTCTCCGCCCATACCTTTATACATGATATCCTGGCCGGGCGACTGCACGTCAATACCTTATTGATCGGCTACGACCACCGTTTCGGGCACAACCGGGCAGAAGGGTTCGAGGATTATGTCCGCTACGGGCAAGAATGTGGCATGAAGGTCATCCAGGCGCCCTCCTATCTCGAGAACGGGCAGGCCATCAGCTCCTCGTGGATCCGCAAACGGATCCTGGCGGGCGACATGAGCGAGGCGGCCCGCCTGTTGACCTATCCTTATATGTTGAACGGACACATCGTCAAGGGACATCAGGTGGGACGGACCATCGGTTTCCCGACCGCCAATATCCAGATCGACGAGCCGGCGAAGATCATCCCGGCGACAGGCGTCTACGCTGTACGTGTCCATCTGCAGAAGAAGGTCTTCAAGGGTATGCTCTACATCGGCAACCGCCCGACCGTCGACAATGGCGACGAGGTATCGGTCGAGGTCAATATCCTCGATTTCGAGGGCGACCTCTATAACCGGAACATCCGGATCGCCTTCGTCAGCCACGTGCGAGATAACATCCGATTCGACTCCCTCGACGACTTGAGGGCTCAGTTGGAGAAAGACAGACAAACCGTCCTAAATATATTGGCATAAAATAGCATGGAACAATATTACGAGGCGATCGACCTACTGAAAGGAATGATCTCGCGACCCTCTTTCAGTCGCGAGGAGACGGCGGTCGCCGATTACCTACAGAAATGCTGGAGCGACGCCGGCCATCACGTCTTCCGGAAAGGCAATAACCTCTGGATTATAGCGCCGGGATTCGACTTCGCCAAGCCGACCCTGCTCCTCAACTCGCATATCGACACCGTGAAGCCGGCCGCCGGATGGCAGAAGGATCCTTTCCAGCCGGAAGAGACAGAAGATGACCGGCTCTACGGCCTGGGCAGCAACGACGCCGGCGCCAGCGTGGTCTCGCTCTACGAAGCCTTCACCATCCTCAGCGCCAAGGCGCAGCCCTACAACCTGATCTTCCTGGCCTCGTGCGAGGAGGAGGTGTCGGGCAAGAACGGTATCGAAAGCGTCCTGCCCGAGTTGCCGCCGATCCGCTTCGCCGTGGTGGGTGAACCGACCGGCATGCGTCCGGCGATCGCCGAGAAGGGATTGATGGTGCTCGATTGCGTCGCCACCGGCAAGGCGGGACACGCCGCTCGCAATGAGGGTGTCAACGCCATCTACAAGGCGATCGAGGACATCAACTGGTTCAGTACGTATCAATTCCCGGAGAAGAGCGACCTGCTGGGATCGGTCAAGATGACGGTCACGATCATCAAGGCCGGCACGCAACATAACGTCGTGCCCGACCGCTGCGAGTTTACGGTCGACATCCGCTCGAACGAGTTCTACAGCAACGAGCGGCTCTTCGAACTGATCAAGGAGCAGGTGGGTTGCGAGATCAAGGCCCGGAGCTTCCGCCTCAACTCCTCGCGGACCGAACCGGAGCATCCTTTCGTGCAACGGTGCCTCATGCTGGGCAAGGAGCCCTCCGGCTCGCCGACGCTCAGCGACCAGGCGCTCATGCGCTTCCCTTCCGTCAAGATCGGCCCGGGCGACTCTGCCCGCTCGCACTCGGCGGACGAGTTCATCTACGGCCCCGAGATCCGTGACGCGATCACTACTTACGTCCGTCTGCTCGACGGCCTCGCGCTCTAGCCTATGCTGCGCAAGATCCTCACCACCATCGGTACCCGCTACCTGGTCGCGATCCTCAACCTGACGCTCATCTTCATCAACGCCAAGGAGCTGGGGATCGAGGGTGTCGGGCTGGTGGGCGTGCTGGTCGCCTCGGTCAACATCGCCGTCATCTTCAACGGCATCCTGTGCGGCAATACCCTCATCTATTTCATGAACCGTTACTCCCTGCGGCGGATTATCATCCCCGCCTACGTGTGGACCCTCGCGGGCAGCGGACTAGCGTGCGGCTTCATGCTCGTCACGACCCTGTTGCCCACGGCCTACTGGAAAGAGATCTACGGGCTAGCGATCCTGGCCACCCTGGCCAACGCCAACGCCCGTTTCCTGCTGGGCAAGGAGCGGATCAAGGCCTTCAACCTGACGCAGGCGCTGCAAGGAGGATTGCTCTTCTTCGTCCTCGTCTATCTTTATTTCGTGGCCCGGCGCCCGACGGTCGGGTCCTACATAGCAGGACTCTACGTGGCCAACGGCATCGCCTGCCTCTACAGTTTCTACCGCCTCATCCCGCTGGTCATCCATGAGCGGAAGGCTTGCCCCGCCATCCGCCTGCCCCGACTGCTGCGCGAGATGTTCGCCTATGGCCTCTGGGCCGGGGCCGACAACCTGGCGGAGACCTTCACCACCCGCCTCAACTATTTCCTGATCCAGCGGTTCGGGGGGCTGGGCGGCGTGGGATTGCTCGACGCGGGTACCCGCATCTCGGAGAGTGTCTGGCACATCAGCCGGAGCGTCAGTTTTATTGAATATGAGGAGGTGGCCAAGGAGCCGAGCAAAGAACGACAGGCGGTGATCACCATCCGGCTGCTGAAGCTCACCGCCCTCGCCCTCACGCTGACGGTCGGTGTCATCACCCTTATTCCGGAATGGGTCTTCACGGAGATCCTCTTCAGCCGCGAGTTCAAGGGAATCCGTCATATCATCTGGGGCCTCGCGACCGGCATCATCGCCCTGGGCTGCAACAGCGTCGTGAGCCATTACTTCATCGGCAGCGGGCAGGTGAGCTACAGCACCTTCAGCTCGTGCGTCGGCCTGGTGACGCTCGCCCTCAGCGGCTATTGGCTTATCCCCCGCCTCGGCACGCTCGGCTCGGCCCTCAGCACCAGCGTCGCCTTCTGCGCGATGCTCGTCTATTCCCTGCTGGTCTTTATCCGCAAGAACCAGGTGCCCCTGAAGGCCTTCCTGCCCAACCGCGACGACTGGCGGGCGATCCGTCGCCGCTGAACCGGCACGGCGCACCATCGTTTTATGCCCCAAAACACCCACCGGACCGCCCCCGTTCCCAAAAGAAACCGTATCTTTGCCAAACAGTTTAACTAATAATCAAATAACTATGGGACGTTTTATCAATCCATTCACGGACATGGGCTTCAAGCGCATCTTCGGGCAGGAGGTCA
>ERZ827150.2680-NODE-2680-length-18627-cov-15.387034_pt1 | contig 18627 bp, 16 predicted proteins | sample MGYA00519779_ERZ827150 | MGnify/ENA primary metagenome ERZ827150 (study PRJEB31778, sample SAMEA3449267) | human gut metagenome | biome: human gut; feature: human-associated habitat; material: faeces | place: United Kingdom | collected 2010/2012 ...
TCCTCCGTGATCTGCAAAGCCGGAATGAGCGAATGTTCCTGATGACCTTCCTGGTAGTCAATGTGGCGGACACAAAGCAAAAGCTGGAGAACGATATCTTCCGGGCTTCCTCTGTGGCGCAGAAGCACAACTGTCATCTGGTGCGGCTGGACTTTCAGCAGGAGCAGGGGCTTGTGTCGGCGCTGCCGCTGGGCGTCAACCAAATCAGGATCGAACGCGGTCTGACCACTTCTGCCGTGGCAATTTTTGTTCCTTTTATCTCTCAGGAACTCTTCCAGAGCGGCGAGGCGCTGTATTACGGCCTGAACGCTACTTCCGGCAACATGATCCTTGCAGACCGCAAGCAGCTCAAAACGCCCAACGGTTTGATTCTTGGTACGCCGGGCAGCGGCAAGTCCTTCTCTGCAAAGCGTGAAATCCTCAATGTGTTTTTGGTGACAAAGGACGATATCATCATTTGCGACCCGGAGGCGGAATACTTTCCGCTGGTCCACCGCCTGGGCGGGCAGGTCATCAAGATTTCTCCCACAAGCAGCCAGTATGTGAACCCCATGGATATGAGCCTGAACTACTCCGAGGACGATAACCCGCTTGCCCTAAAGAGCGACTTTGTTCTATCCTTCTGCGAACTGGCAGCTGGCGGGCGCAACGGTTTGGAGCCGGTGGAGAAAACGGTCATCGACCGTGCGGTGCGCGTGGTGTACCGCCCCTATCTTGCCGATCCGAAGCCGGAGAACGTGCCTGTCCTTGGCGACCTCTATGACGAGATCAAGCGGCAACCGGAGCCGGAGGCGCAGCGGATCGCGGCGGCATTGGAACTGTATGTGCATGGCAGTCTGAATGTTTTTAATCACCGAACTAATGTGGATATCAACAACCGCCTTGTCTGCTTTGATATCAAGGAGCTTGGCAAGCAGCTCAAAAATCTTGGGATGCTGGTCATTCAGGATCAGGTATGGAACCGCGTCACGGTGAATCGGAGCGAGGGCAAGTCCACCCGGTACTATGTGGACGAGTTCCACCTTCTGCTGCGCGGCGAGGTTGGCGCCTGGAGCGTGGAGATTTGGAAACGCTTTCGCAAATGGGGCGGCATCCCAACGGGAATCACCCAGAACATCAAGGACCTGCTTGCCTCCCCGGAGATCGAGAACATTTTTGAAAACAGCGACTTCATCTATCTTCTCAATCAGGCCAGCGGGGATCGGAAAATCCTCTGTGAGCGGCTGAATATCTCCACCCAGCAGGCGGCGCATATCAGCAACGCAGGCCCCGGCGAGGGACTGATCTTCTTCGGCAATGTGATTTTGCCATTTGTGGATCACTTTCCGCAGGATAATGAGCTTTACAGCATTATGACGACAAAACTTGGTGAAACCGGGAAAGGAGGCACGGCGCATGAATGATGAAAAATATGTGATCGGCAGCGGAAGTTTTCGGCTTCTGATCGGTGATTTGTATGATCTCTATTGTTATCATTTCAGTTTGACCCGCAGACTGGCGGAGGCTGCGGACGAAAAGGCACTTTTGAAAATCCAGAAAAGCGTGTCCGGCTATGAGCGCAGGATGAAGCGCCTTTGCAGGCGTTGGGGTCTACCCACGGATGATACGCCCTGGGCCTACGATACAATGGAGAAATCCATCCGGGAGCGGATGCTCCATGAATAACCTGACCCATGTGAGCCTGTTTTCCGGCATTGGCGGTCTGGACCTGGCGGCGGAGGCTGCCGGGTTTGAAACCGTCTGCCAGTGTGAGTGGGCGGATTTTCCGCACTCCGTCCTCTCCGCACGATGGCCGGATGTTCCCAGGTTCCGGGATATTACTACTTTTACGAAGGAGGCGTTTTTTGAAAAAACAGGACTTGAAACAGTTACCGTTATCTCAGGCGGCTTTCCCTGTCAGCCCTTCTCCACCGCCGGAAAACGGAAGGGCTTTGCGGATGAACGCTACCTGTGGCCGGAAATGTGCCGCGTTATTACCGAGCTGCGGCCCCGTTGGGTGCTTGGGGAAAATGTTGCTGGCTTCATCAATATGGGGCTCGACAAAACGATCTTTGACCTGGCAAAAGCGGGATACGCTGTTCTCCCATTCGTATTTCCGGCTTGCGGCGTCGGCGCATGGCATGAGCGCCAGCGAACTTTTATCGTCGCGGCTGATGTTTCCCACACCCCTTGCCTCCGACAACAACACCGCCAGGGACGCGGCAAGCCTGGATGTGTTCCTGTCGGACAATGGGATATTCCGCAAGAGGAACCGAAACGGGGCGATCTGGAGCCTCAGCCTGTCGGCGGCGGTATTCTATCTGACCCCGGTGGCGTCGGACGGTTTCCGCTCGACCTTGAAGCCGTCGGCCTTCGATCCGGCGAAGAAGGACGGGAACCTGTCGGCGCAGATCATCTCCCAGGAGCGGCCGGTGTCCGAAACGGCGGCGCTGAATCCGGATTGGGTGGAATGGCTCATGGGCTTCCCGAAAGGATGGACGGACGTATCCTCTGGGCCGCCGAACCGGAAGGAATCCCCCGCATGACCGAGCGCATGGATGACCGGGCGCTGCGGCTGAAAACATTGGGAAATGCGGTCTGCCCGCCCCAGGCCTATCCCATTTTCCGCTATATCGCCATGATCGAGAATGGCACCTGCGGTGACTTCTGCCCCTATGGAAAGGAAGGTGACTGCCTATGAGGGAACTGAAAGCGACCGATAAGATCACGCAGAAAATGACCCGTGACGGTGCGGTATCGGAAAACCTTGCCACGGGAGAGGTGGAACATATCAGCAGCCGGGAGCCGGAAACGGAACTGTCCGCTTCTTCGGAAGAATCCGCTGGCGCTGCGGCTGACCTTGCCCTGCGTGCGGCGGAACACCATGAGAAGAAAAGCGCACGAAAGGCGGAAAAGGCTGACACCCAGGCGGTGCGGGATGGTTCTGCCGCAAGGCAGCGCCCGTCCTCCCGCCTGCAATTTACCGAGGAAGAACGTGCCGATCCCGCACTTGGAAAGTACATCGACCGTTCCGACCGTGCGGCGGACAGGCTGGACGCGGCAAAGGCCGCTATCCCCACAAAGAAAGTTCTCCGTACCGAGCGTGTTTTTGACGAGACAGCCGGAAAAGGCAAAACGCAGCTTCACTTTGAAGAAGTGGAGAAACGCCCCAATGGACGCCTGCGGCACAATCCGCTTTCCCGGCCGGTCCATGAGATCGTCCACGCCGCCCATGCGAAGGTGCATGAGGTGGAACAGGAAAATGTGGGTGTTGAGGCCGGACACAAGGGCGAGGTGCTGACGGAACGCGGGCTTGCCTACGGAAAAGGCAAAGTCCGTGCCGCCGTCCACCATCACCGCACAAAGCCCTGGCGTGACGCGGCGAAGGCAGAGCAGGCTTCTTTTAAGGCAAACGCCGATTACCTTTACCAAAAGGCACTGCATGATGATCCTGCATTGGCGGCTTCTAACCCGGTATCCCGCTTTCTGCAGAAACAGCGGATCAAGCGGAACTATGCAAAGGAGCTGCGGCAGGCAGAGAAAACCGCAAAGAACACAGCGGCCACGGCGAAAAGTGCGGCGCAGAAAGCAAAGGACGCCTTCAAGGAAACATTCCTCTACATCAAACACCATAGCCGGGCGGTGCTGTTGGTGATCGGCATTGGCGCCTGTGTTGCCCTGCTGTTTGGCGGGGTATCTTCCTGTTCCATGATGGCGGGCTCCGGCATAGGTAGCGTATTTACTTCCTCTTATCTCTCCGAGGATGCGGATATGCTGGCTGCGGAGGCGGCCTACTGTGAACTGGAGCAGGAACTTCAATATGAGCTGGACCACTATGAGGCTCTGCACCCCGGATATGACGAATACCGTTTTGACCTGGATGAGATCGAGCATGACCCTTATGTGCTGATCTCCATTCTCACGGCGTTCCATGAAGGGGTGTTTACCATCGGCGAGGTTCAGGAGGAACTGCAAATGCTCTTTGAAAAGCAGTACATCCTGACGCAGACCGTGGAAGTGGAGGTGCGCTATCGAACGGAGACACGGACAGACAGTGAGGGAAACGACTATGACGTGGAAGTGCCGTACAATTACTATATCTGCAAGGTAAAGCTGGAAAACTTTGACCTTTCCCATGTGCCGGTCTACATCATGGACGAGGAAACGCTTTCCCTGTATGCGGTCTATATGGCAACGCTGGGAAACCGGGAAGATTTGTTCCCAGGCTCCGGCTATGTAGACAAGTACACCAAACCGCCCACCACCTATGATATCCCGCCTTCCGCACTGGAAGATGAAACCTTTGCAGCGCTCATTACCGAGGCGGAGAAGTACATCGGCTATCCCTATGTCTGGGGCGGCAGCAATCCGAACACTTCTTTTGATTGCTCCGGCTTCGTGTCCTGGGTGCTGACGCAAAGCGGCGTCTGCAATACGGGCAGGCTGGGAGCCCAGGGGCTCTACAATATTTCCACCCCGGTATCCTCTGCCAACGCAAGACCCGGCGACCTGATCTTTTTCGTCGGCACTTACGATACGCCGGGCGTTTCCCATGTGGGTATCTATGTGGGCGGCGGAAAAATGCTGCACTGCGGCGACCCCATCCAGTATGCAGATATCAACACAAGCTACTGGCAATCCCACTTTTACGCTTTCGGGCGACCGCCCTACAACTAAAAAACGATATGGAGGTAATTTGATTTATGGCAACGACACAGAAGATCCGCAATGACATTGCGAAAACCAAAGAAAAGATCGCGGAGCAGCAGAAACGCCTTCGTGCGCTGGAGGCGCAGCTTGCGGAGGAAGAAAATCTGGAAATTGTCCGTATGGTAAAGGCTGTCCACATGGATAACAAGGAACTGACCGCTTTCCTGCGCGCCTATGCCAGCGGTATGATCTCCCTGCCGGAAGGAATGATGGAAATGGAGGCCGCCGCTGATTCCGACATGATGGAGGGCACCGACGATGAAGAATAAGCACACGATCCGCACACTTGCGGTGCTGCTGGCCGTTATGCTCTGCATGACGGCCTTTTCCACGGTCGCTTTTGCAAGCAGCGAGGATACAGTGCCTACCTCTGAGGCACAGACGGAACCGACTGACAGCGCGGATATCACCGGGGACGATCTTTCCGAACTGATCTCCACGCTGTTTGGCTCTGTGCTGGGCGGCGCAGAGAAATCCGGTAAGACCGGCACCGTCACCACGAATGGAGGCAAGCTGAATGTTCGCACGGGCGCTGGGCTGGATAACTACGCCTTTACGCAGCTCCCGAATGGGACGGTTGTGGAGGTCGTCGGCACGGATGGCGACTGGTACATGGTCCGGCTGCCGGAGAAGTTCGGCTATGTCTATTCCGGCTATATGACGCTCAGCGATACGGGCGGCGAGGCTGACAGCGGCCTATCTCTGTCCATTGATCCCGACAAATTGAGCGAGCTGTTTGAGCAGCTTATGGGCGGCAGCGGCGATGCCGCCCTGACGCCGGACGGGAACCTTTCGCTGATCGACGATATCGGCAGCAGCACCCGGAGCGGCAAGCAGTTTATCACTGTGGAAACGAGAAACGGCAACGTGTTCTATCTCATTATTGACCGTGACGACGAGGGCGAGGAAACCGTGCATTTTCTGAACCAGGTGGATGAAGCCGACCTTCTGACGCTCATGGGCGACGATGCGCCTGCGGCGGAGGTACCCGCCGTCTGCAATTGCAAGGAAAAGTGTGCGGCTGGCGCGGTAAATACGAATTGCCCTGTCTGCAAGAATAACCTCTCCGAGTGCAGCGACAAGGAGGTAGTGGCAGAGCCGGAGCCTGAAGCAGAGCAGCCGGAGAAAAAGAGCAGCGGCGGTCTGCTGGTCATTGTCCTGCTGCTGGCGCTGGCAGGCGGTGGGGCCTTCGCTTATGTGAAATTCATCAAGCCGAAGCAGGGCATGAAGGTCAGCACCGATCCCGACGATTACGATTTTGAGGACGAAGAAATGGTCAATGAGGACGATATAGTTTAAAGTTAAAAATAGTTGGCACCACAAAATATATGGTGCCAACTATTTATTCGCAATCGGAGCTATTCATAACCCCTTTATTGTCCAAACTACCATATTCCTCCCAATAAGGATATCGTTTTATAAGAAAATTCTTTCGCTCATCAGAACAATGGTTCATTTTCGTAATTGCACGATCAAAACCGTTTACTACAGATAAATTATCCGCTGTCATGGGTGAGTACCTGAAGGTTGGGGGGATTGTTTTTACCGTATACTGACCGTGAGATAAAGAAGTACATAACAAATCTTGTCCTTTGGGGTCAGGCTGTAGTCTATCAAATGACGCAAGCATTACATTAGGTGGAACAAGCTGCGCCCGTTTTCCAAGTAAGATTGAATTATTTTCATACTCAGCTCGTCTACCATAAATCAACCCATATTGCGGGGCAAATTTCTTCTTTTTCATCCATTCAGGAATGTCAAAACAACGGTAAAACTGCAGAATGTTTTCAGGTATGCTTAATAACGACATCCATTCTTGCAGTTGCCCAAGTGCTTGCGTAAAATCTGAGGACTGTATCGCTGCATTTGTAAACGTCCGCTTGTTTGGCTTCTCTATTTCAATCAAAACGGGAGTAAATGATAAACTATCTTGTGCGAGCCAGATAAAATCTGGAACGCGATTGAAAATACCCCCATCAAGTTTTGGCTGGGTAATCAGAGATTGCGTATACGGGTAGTGTCCAGAACTGCCAAAGAGTTCAAAAGCACCTGGGACAAAAGAGGGGTTTTCCTCAAAAAAATGTTGAAATGCAGTTTCGTCATCTGATGCTGTTTCAAGAAGATTCCGATATTCTTTGAGACTTATCTTAGAATAGTCATCCCAGGACGTATGCGCTGGCGCATTGGGGACTATTTCATACTTCCGTTCAAACATAATAACGCCTCCGTTCTCTGATATCCACAATTATACTGCACAACAATGATAAATCAACATTTCTATCACAATTTAGGAGGTAGTCTTTTGAAACTGATTATCGCAGAAAAACCGAGTGTGGCAAAATCTATCGCGTCGGCCCTGGGTGCTTCATCCAGGGTCGATGGCTTTTATGAGAGCAACGGCCTTCTCGTATCCTGGTGTGTGGGGCACTTGGTATCCCCGATGGATGCGGGCGGCTATGACGAGCGTTTCAAGAAATGGCGCTATGACGATCTTCCCATTCTGCCGGAGCCGTTCCGTTATGTGCTTGCACCGGGCAAGGAGGATGCCTTTGAAAATCTACGCGCCCTAATGAACCGCCCCGATGTGGATACCATTGTCAATGCCTGTGACGCCGGACGGGAGGGCGAGCTGATCTTCCGTTTGATGTATGAAATGGCTGGATGCCGCAAGCCGGTCCTCCGTCTTTGGATTTCCTCGATGGAGGACAGCGCTATCCGGGAGGGCTTTTCTGATCTGCGCCCCGGCACCGATTATGAAGCCCTGTATCAATCTGCCCTCTGCCGCCAGAAAGCGGATTGGCTGGTGGGGATCAACGCCACGCGCCTTTTCTCCGTTCTCTATCACCGCACCTTGAATGTGGGCCGTGTTCAGACCCCCACACTGGCAATGCTGGCGGAGCGTGACGCGAAGATCACGCTGTTTCACAAGGAAAAGTATCATCTGCTGCGCTTGACGCTGGATGGAACCGAGGCGGTGTCGGAAAAGTTCACCGATCCAACGGAGGCGGAACAGGCAGCGGCTATGTGCAAGGGTGCGGCCGTCACCTGTACCTCTGTCACGAAAGAGCAGAAGAAGGAACAGCCGCCGAAGCTCTATGACCTTACCACCTTGCAGCGTGAGGCAAACCGCCTGTTCGGATACACGGCGAAACAGACCCTTGACTACGCCCAGAGCCTCTACGAAAAGAAGCTGCTGACCTATCCCCGCACGGACAGCCGGTATCTGACCTCCGACATGGCAGAAACGGCTTCCTGCGTGATCCACCTGGCGGCGAAACTGCCACCTTTTGATGGCTGCACAAACTTCTTCCCGCTGGTGGAGACCATGATCTCCGACAAGGATGTATCTGACCACCATGCTATCATCCCGACTATGGAGATTGAAAAAGCGGATTTGAAATTGCTCCCCGTTGGTGAACGAAACCTTCTGCTGTTGGTCTGCTGCAAGCTGCTGTGTGCGTCGGCGGAGCCGTATGTGTATGAGGAGGTCACGGCTGCCTTTGACTGCGGTGGCCATTCCTTCACCGCAAAGGGCAAGCGAAACCTCTCCGAAGGCTGGCGGGAGATCGACCGCATTTTCCGTGCCTTCTTGAAGGAAAAGCCTGCGGATGGGGACGGCGGCACGCTCCCGGACTTCACCGAAGGGCAGACTTTTGACGGCGCAGAGGTTGCTGTCACCGAGCATTTCACCCAGCCGCCGAAGCCCTACACCGAAGATATATGCTGTGAAAGGGGGATAAGAAATCACCCATAGAAAGGAGCGTTCCCATGAAACCCAAGAAATTAGGCAACGGTAAAATCACCGCCCTTTATGAGAGATTGAGCCGTGACGATGACCTCACAGGTGATAGTAACAGCATTATCAATCAAAAGAAAATGCTGGAGGACTATGCGAAAGCCAACGGTTTTACGAATTGCGTCCACTTCACAGATGATGGTTGGTCTGGTGGAAGTTTTGACCGCCCAAGTTGGAAGCGCATGATTGAGGGCATTGGAAAAGGCGAAATCGCTGCTGTCCTTGTTAAAGATTTGAGCCGCGTCGGTAGAGATTATTTACAGGTGGGCTTTTACACCGAAGTGATGTTCAGAGAGAAAGGTGTGCGGTTTGTTGCCATTACCAACGGAGTAGATAGCGACAAACGGGAAAGCAGCGAGTTTGCCCCCTTTTTGAACATTATGAACGAATGGTATATTCGTGATTGCAGCCGTAAGATAACCTCTGTTTTACGGGCAAGAGGTATGTCCGGCAAGCACACAAGCAACCACTGTATCTACGGTTACAAGAAAGACCCCAACGACAAAGACCATTGGATTATCGACGAGGAAGCTGCCGAAGTAGTACGCCGGATTTATCGCATGGCCATTGAGGGAAAAGGCCCGTATGAAATTGCCCGCATATTGGCAACGGAAAAGGTTGAGCGCCCCTCTTACTATCTTGCACAGCGCGGTATGGGAAACCATCAATCAAACTACAATGCCGCAGACCCCTACACATGGCGCGGCGGTACAGTTGCCGACATACTCTCCAAGCAGGAATATATGGGGCATACGGTAAACTTTCGGACTTATAAGGAGAGCTATAAAGATAAGCGCGTCAAAATGACCCCCAAAGAGGATTTAGTCATTTTTGAGAACACGCAAGAAGCTATCATCGACAAGGAAACATGGGAACGCGTACAAACTCTACGGAAAACCATTCGCCGGACAGACAGCATAGGAAAGGCCAATCCACTAACCGGCTTGATGTTTTGCGCGGATTGCGGTGCAAAGATGTATAACCACAGGGGCAAGGCCGGAAACGCGCGTGACTGGGCGGGCAGACCCAACGGGAAAAAGCGTCCGGATCGTGACGAGTACAACTGTTCCCGTTATGATTTGGGCAACCAGCATTATGATAAATACTGCACGACGCACCTTATTCGTACTGCTGTTGTAAACGAGCTTTTGTTGGAAGCCATCAAGGGCGTTTGTGACTATGCGTTGAACAATGAAGCTGAGTTTATGGCACAGGTCTGCTCCGCTTCCGAGGACAGGCAGGAAAAAGCTGCAAGATCCATTCGCCAGCGGAAGCAGCGCAACGAGAAGCGTACCGATGAACTGACCCGCCTAATCCGAAAGCTCTATGAGGACAATGTAAGTGGCCGACTTTCCGATACCCTTTTTGAACAAATGCTCAGAGATTTCGAGGCCGAGCTAAGCGATTTGACAGAAATCATTTCCCAAGACCAACAGGAACTTGAACGCATAAGCAGGGAAACCATCAACGCCGAAAAGTTTCTTTCCCTTGTCAGAAAATATACAGACTTTTCCGAGTTGACCCCTGCCATGATAAATGAGTTTGTAGAAAAAATCCTCGTCCACCAAGCCCAGGGCAAAGGAGCAAGCAGAATACAGGAAATTGAAATTTTCTTTAATTTTGTTGGTAAGGTGGACATCCCTCACAAGGAAGTGGAACTGACCGAGGAAGAAAAGGCCGCGTTAGCGGAACAGGAACGCCGCCGAGCGAAAAAAGCAGAGTACAATCGACGCTATATGGAAAAGAAACGCAGGCAATGGAAAGAGCAGCAGGAGCAGGAGCAAGCCGAGCAACTGCCCCTTGCCGCCGAACAGAAAGGAGAACACATAGCATGAGCTAATTTATGTTTGACGGTCAAGAGCCGGAAAAAACAGAAATCTTGCGATAACAGCCGCCCTGACGAACCATTCCCTGTCCGGGCGGTTTCTATTTGAAAATCCTCATTTTCCCCAAGTCAAGAGCCGGGAAAAACACCCGAAAAATGCCCCTATTGCGTAACAGGGGCGCAGAAAGGAGAGTTTATGAGAACAGGGCTTACGAAGCAGGAAAAGACCACCGATATATGGTTTGACGAGAAAGACCCGCTGATCTATATCCGCACCCACAACACCGACCTCAAGAACAGGCTGACCGCCTACGCCGTAGCTCACCCTGACCAGGGCCGCCAGACCGACGTTCTGGAAACTGCCAAACGTGCCATCCGCCTGAGCGGCGGCACCTCCGCCACAAGCCGTCACGCCCACTTTTATCAAGCTCAAGCCAATCAGGGTCACTACGATACCCGACACCAGCGGCGTAATGATCCGGCTCATATATTTCAAGACCCGGCTAACCAGCATCTCGACCGAAGCGGCCGCCATACAAACACCAAAGATCACGGGAAGTCCGCCCGTCAAGCCCGCCGTAATGATCGGTCCGATAAACGAGAAACTCGTTCCCTGGATACAGAGCAACCCGGCTCCAATACCACCAATCCGCTTGCACTGGACAAAAGTGGCCACTCCCGAAGCGAATAACGCCATCGACACCAAGAATCCTGTCGTCTCCAAATCCAATTCCAAAGCGCCGGCAATGATGAGCGGCGGCGTAACAATAGCCACGAATATGGCCAACAGGTGTTGCAAGGCGGCGAACAATGTCTCGCGCAAAGGCGGCCTATCGTTCAAACCATAGATCAAACCACTGTCTTTCTCTCCGGATCTCTTTGCTTCTTCCATAATTATTATTCTTTCCTTAATTATTAAACAAGGCGCGAAATTACTAAAAAATGGGGAATTCATTAATTTCGCGATTAGGGAAACCATAACAACCAATATTTATGGAGAAGAATAAGATGCGAGCATATACCTATGTCAAGACCGGCGAATTCGCCCTGATGGACAAGCCGGTCCCCAAACTGAGAACTTCACGCGACGCCTTGGTCCGTGTCACTTTAAGCAGTATTTGTACGAGCGACCTGCATATCAAGCACGGCAGCGTGCCTCGAGCCGTGCCAGGCATCACGGTCGGCCATGAGATGGTCGGCATCGTCGAGCAGGTGGGCAGCGAGGTCAAAACCGTCAAGCCGGGCGACCGTGTGACCGTCAACGTGGAGACCTTTTGCGGCGAATGCTTTTTCTGCCAGAACGGCTTCGTGAACAACTGCGAGGACAAGGAGGGCGGATGGGCCTTAGGCTGCCGCATCGATGGCGGACAGACGGAATATGTCCGGGTGCCTTACGCCGATCAGGGACTGAACCGCATCCCGGACAACGTGAGCGACGAGCAGGCGCTTTTCGTGGGTGATATCCTGGCCACCGGCTTTTGGGCGGCACGAATATCCGAAATCAAGGAGCAAGACACGGTACTTATCATCGGGGCCGGCCCGACAGGCATATGTACCTTGCTTTGCGTCATGCTGAAACGCCCCAGGAAGATCATCGTATGTGAGCGGTCGGCAGAGCGTGTCCGCTTCGTGCGGGAGCATTATCCCGAAGTCCTGGTGACAAGCCCCGAGGATTGTGAGGCATTCGTGAGGAAAGAGAGCGCCCATGGCGGTGCCGACGTGGTCATCGAGGTGGCCGGAAGCGACGACACCTTCCAGTTGGCCTGGCGCTGCGCCCGTCCCAACGCGATTGTCACGATCGTCGCTCTCTACGATCGTCCCCAACTCCTTCCCCTTCCCGATATGTATGGCAAGAATCTCACCTTCAAGACCGGCGGCGTAGACGGTTGCGACTGCGCGGAGATACTTCAGCTTATCTCGGAAGGCAAGATCGACACCACGCCCCTCATCACCCACCGTTTCCCGCTGGACAAGATCGAGGAGGCTTACCATCTCTTCGAGAACCGCCTGGACGGCGTTATCAAGATAGCGATCACCAATTAATCGATAAAAGACAAGAATCACATGAACAGGACTCCAGACAACAGCACGACACCCACGCTCGATATCCAGCGTTTCATGGGACGCTGGTACGAGATCCCGTTATGAGCATCGATTCGAGAAAGGAATGACGCACGTGAGCGCCACCTATACCTTGTCGGGCAACGGGAAAATCGAGGTTCTCAACGAGGGACTCAAGGAGGGTAAGCATAAACAAATAAAGGGTCGGGCCAAGCAGCCCAACCCTCAAGATCCGGGAAAACTGAAGGTCTCCTTCTTCCTTTGGTTTTACTCGGACTATTATGTACTCTATATCGATCCGGAATACCGCTATCTCCTGGTGGGCAGCAGCTCCGATAAATATCTCTGGATCATGAGCCGCGAGAAGAGCCTGGCGAAAGAGACGCTCGATCAGCTCATCGACAAGCTCCGCGTGAGAGGCTACGACACGGACAAGCTCCTGTTTGTCGCCCAGGATTAACCCAGAAGCCGCTCCGCCAGGGCGTATCCCTCGTCATAGAGATCCGCCAACGCTTGAGGATCGTGTCCGGTCCGTCCCACCCGGAGCGGCTTCTCGGGACGGATCACGATGGCTTTCCCCTCACGCTCCAACCGCTCTATGAAATCCAGGGTCTCGTTATAACGACGATAACGGGTGCGCAACTGCTCGCGCAAGGCCGGATACTGATGATAGATAAATCCCGGAAGATAAAAGTCCTTATCCGCCTTGCGATAGCCCTTATTGCGTGTCAAGACCAGGACCAGCCGATCACAGCCTTGCTCGAGCGCGTGCCGGACCGGAATAGCGTCGCAAACGCCTCCATCCACCATCGGCACGCCATCCACATAAGTGATCGGGCAAAGGACAGGCAACGTGCACGAGGCCTTGCAGACCGCCAACAGACGATCCCGGTCCCGCTTCTCCTCCAAATATTCGGCCTGGCCCGTCAAGCAATTGCTCACCACCATCTCGAATCGCTCCGGCGCCTTGAAGAAGGCGTCATAATCGAACGGATAATAGCGCTCCGGATAAACATAGAAAATGTAATCCAGATCAATATACCCCCGGCCTCTCAGGAAATGGCGCCAGCCGATGTAATTGTAATGCTTCAGCAAGTCGATGTTGCTGAAACGCGAGCGGCCGCGCTGTCCCGAGATATAAGAGATGCCATTGCTCGCTCCAGCCGAGACACCAACCGTATAGGGAAAACGGACGCCATGATCCATAAAGCAATCGAGGACGCCGACGGTGAAGATGCCGCGCATGCCGCCTCCCTCCAAAACCAATCCCGTACGCTTATCGATGCTGATCATAATACTCCTTTCGTGCTTGGCAACTCAAAACGATAGATGTCACGCCGGATCGCCATCTTGAGCGCCCGGGCCAACGCCTTGAAAATTCCCTCAATCTTATGATGCTCATTCTGCCCCTCAGCCTTAATGTTCAGGTTCATCCGGGCAGCGTCGCTGAAACTCTTGAAGAAATGGAGAAACATCTCGGTCGGCATATCGCCCACCTTCTCACGATGGAACTCAGCTTCCCAAACCAGCCACGGCCGGCCGCCGAAATCGAGGGCCACCTGGCAAAGGCAATCGTCCATCGGCAAGCAAAAGCCGTAACGCTCGATGCCACGCTTGTCGCCCAAAGCCTTGGCGATAGCCTCACCCAGGGCGATGGCGGTATCCTCAATCGTATGGTGCTCGTCCACCTCCAGGTCGCCCTTGACCAAGATCTTCAAGTCCATCCCCGAATGCTTGCCGATCTGCTCGAGCATATGGTCGAAAAAGCCCAGCCCGGTCGAGATCATGGTTTTCCCCGATCCGTCGAGGTTGACCCGGATCTCGATATCGGTTTCCTTAGTGACCCGCTTGACGGTCGCGGTCCGCTCGCCGGCGAAGAGATATTCCGTCACCCGGTCCCAATCGTCGGTGACGAGATCGGGCGACAAGGGACGATGATAAGCCGCCAGCTCCTCACCCGAGCCATCGGGCTGCCTCAGCCAGATTCCCTTGGCGCCCAGATTAGCGGCCAGCTCGATATCGGTCAGCCGATCGCCAACGACGTAACTGTTCGCCAAGTCGTAATCGCCCTCCAGATATTTCGTCAGCATCCCGACTCGCGGCTTACGGTTCGGCGAGTTCTCCTCCGGGAAAGAGGGATCGATACAGATCTCGTCGAACTCGATCCCCTCGCCCGCCAGCGTCTTCAGGATCAGGTTGTGCGCCGGCCAGAAGGTCTCCTCCGGAAAGGAATCGGTTCCCAGCCCGTCCTGGTTGGAGACCATCACCAGCTCCAGGTCCGTGTGCTTGCGGATAAAATAGAGGCTCCGGATCACCTTCGGGATAAACTCCAGTTTCTCCAAGCTGTCCAGCTGATAATCTACGGGCGGCTCCTTTACGATCGTGCCGTCGCGGTCAATAAATAAAACCCGCTTGCTCATAACCTGGCCTTTATTCCGTCCAACAATTGATTGTTCTCGTCGGGCGTTCCCACCGTGATCCGCAAGCATCCCAGACATTTGGCGACGCTGTTGCGGTTACGGACGATCACGCCACGATTCACCAGATAATCATACATGCCATTCGCGTCGCCCACCTCGACCAGCAGGAAGTTGGCGTCGGAAGGATAGACCTTCAGTCCCAACGCCGCCAGCTCGCCCGCCAGGCGCTCACGCTCGGACAGGACCTTGAACAGCTGCTCCTGGAAACGGTTCGTGTCGGCCAACAGTTCCAGCGCCTTCTCTTGCGTCAGCTGGTTCACGTTATAGGGATATTTCATCTTGTTCATCAGCCCGATGATCTCAGGCGAGGCGAAAGCCATGCCCAAACGGATGCCCGCGGCGCCCCAAGCCTTCGAGAGTGTCTGCAAGATCACCAGGTTGGGATAGTCCGGCAACTCGTGCGTGAACGAGGGAACACCGGCGAAATCGATATAGGCCTCGTCGACCACCACGATCCCGTCGAACGACTCGATCACCCGGCAGACCGCCTCACGCTCCAGCAAGTTGCCCGACGGGTTATTGGGCGAGCAAAGGAAGATCACCTTCGTCTCCGGCCGCACCTCACGGAGCAACGCCTCCGCGTCAAGCTGGAAACGCTCATCCAGCATCACCTTCCGGAAAGCCACGTTATTGACCTCCGCGCTGACCTCATACATGCCATAAGAGGGCGCGATCGACAGGATCTCATCCTTTGCCGGCTCGCAGAAGACCCGGATCACCAGGTCGATCGCCTCATCACTGCCGTTCCCCAGGAAGATCGATGCCGAAGGCACCTCTTTCAAAACGCTGATCCGCGACTTCAACGCCCATTGCATCGGGTCCGGATAACGGTTGTAGGGGCTGTTCCAGGGATTCTCGTTCGCGTCCAGGAAAACGGACGCCTCCCCGTGAAACTCGTCGCGCGCAGACGAGTAGGGTTTCAGGTTCCAGACATTGGGCCGGACCAGTTCTCTCAATTCTCTCATAACGTATTCAATCTGACAGTTACCGCGTTACGATGCGCCTCCAGGCTCTCGTTCTGGGCCATGACCCGTATCGTATCGCCTAATGATTTTATTCCCTCCGACGTGATCTCCTGGAAGGTGATCTTCTTGATGAAGCTGTCCAGGTTCACGCCGCTATATGCTTTCGCGTAGCCGTTGGTCGGCAAAGTATGGTTCGTGCCCGAGGCATAGTCGCCCGCGCTCTCAGGCGTATAAGGTCCCATGAAAACGCTTCCGGCGTTCTCCACCCGCTCGGCGATCGCCGCGTAATCCGCCGTCTGGATGATCAGGTGCTCAGGCGCGTAAAGGTTGGTGAACTCAATCACCTCCTCCTTGTCCTTCAGCACGATGATCCGGCTGTGCTCCAATGCCTTTTGGGTGATCTCCTTGCGTGGCAACACACCCATCTGCCGCTCGATGGCCTCGACGACCGGATCCACGATCCCTTCCGAGTCGGTCACCAAAAGGGCCTGACTGTCGACACCATGCTCCGCTTGCGACAGGAAATCGGCGGCGATAAAATTGGGATTCGACGTGTCGTCGGCAATCACCTCCACCTCCGACGGACCGGCCGGCATATCGATCGCGACCTCCTTGAGGCTCACCAACTGCTTGGCGGCGGTCACGTACTGGTTGCCGGGACCGAAAATCTTATAGACCTTCGGGATCGATTCCGTTCCATAGGCCATCGCGGCGATCGCCTGGATACCGCCGGCCTTGAAGATCTTATGGACACCCGCCTCCTTGGCGGCGAAAAGGATGGCCGGATGCACCTTGCCTTCCCGGTTCGGCGGCGTACACAAGACGATCTCCCGGCAACCGGCGATCCGGGCCGGCACCGCCAGCATCAGGACCGTCGAGAAAAGGGGCGCCGTCCCGCCCGGGATATAAAGTCCGACCTTCTCGATCGCTACCGCCTTTTGCCAACAGACGACGCCCGGTGTGGTCGTCACCCGTTTGCCCTCAAATTTCTGTGCCGCGTGAAACGCCTCAATATTGGCCTTCGCTTGCCGGATCGCCTCTTTCAGGGCGTTGTCGACCAGGCTTTCCGCCTCCTCGATCTCCCGCTCAGCGACCATCAAGTCCTCCAGCGCCACATGGTCAAACCGTTTCTCATAATCCTTGACCGCCTCGTCACCCCTGGTCCGGACAGAGTCCATCACCTCACGAACCGTACCGAACAGGGTACTCACGTCCATGGCCGGCCGCTTCAGCAACCCTTGCCATGAGTCTCTTCCCGGATATTTGATAATCTCCATCTTTTCTCGCTTTTAAACCTGTTATCGATAAATTAAAGGATCATCTTCTCGATCGGGAGCACCAGGATGCCCTCGGCGCCCAACGCCTTCAGCTTGCCGATGATCTCCCAGAAATGTTTCTCGGCGATGACCGACTGGATAGAGACCCACTCGCCATTGGCCAACGGCGTGACGGTCGGGCTCTTCATGCCCGGCAACACCTCGATGATCGCGTCGAGCTTCTCCTTCGGGGCATTCAGCAGGACATATTTCTTGCCCTCCGCCATCTGGATCGCCTCGAAACGGAACAGCAACTCATCAAGCACCGCCTGCTTCTCGGCGTCGAGATCGTTGTTGGCGATCAGCAATGCCTCGCTCGGCAATACCACCTCAACCTCTTTCAGCTGGTTGCTGACCAAGGTGCTGCCTGAGCTGACAATATCAAAGATGGCGTCGGCCAAACCGATGCCCGGGGCGATCTCCACCGATCCGGTGATCACGTGCGTCCTCGCCTTAACGCCCTTCTCTTTCAGATAGGCGTTCAGGATGCCGGGATAAGAGGTCGCGATCGTCTTCCCCTCAAACCATTCCACGCCCTGATAATCCTCCTCTTTCGGGATCGCCAGCGAGAGGCGGCACTTGCTGAAACCCAACCGTTTCACCAAACGGGCGGCAGCGCCCTTCTCGATATACTCATTCTCGCCGACGATGCCGACGTCCGCCACGCCATCCGCCACCGACTGTGGGATATCGTCATCCCGAAGGAAAAGGACCTCCACCGGGAAATCCTTGGCGGAAAGCAACAATACCCGCTTTCCCTTGTTCAACTTAATGCCTGCCTCCTCCAGCAGCATCATGGTCTCGTCATACAGACGGCCTTTCGATTGTACCGCGATTCTCAACATAATGTATCTGTTTTAATTATTAATCCTCAAAACCCGACGACAGGACCGCGCCTTCCCTCCCGCTCCAGAAATAAAAAAGGGCTCACCTCATTCGGCAAGCCCTTCCTATTCCTTAATTACGGTCACATACCATACCAGCCCACCGAACTTATTGCCCGTTGTCATGATGATGGTGATGTAATACGCACTTTGTCATCTGTCTTTTTCTTTATTTCACCGCAAAGTTATAATTAATCCTCAAGTTTCAAAAACAAAATCGGGAAATATGCGGCAAAAACACGTCAAATTCTCACTTCCCCGTCCGGGCCATAACGCCTCAACGCCTTCCGCAAGACGGCGCAAAACATCATCGCATGCCACAATAGTTGTCAAGTCCACTTCTACCGATACATTAATATATACCATTCCAACAACAGACTCTCTAAAAAAAGAAAACAGATACGCTGCCCAACCCAGTCCTCTTCGGACAGTACTCCAGTCCTCTTCGAAAAGGATTCCAGTACTTCCCGGAAAGTACTAGAGTACTGTCCGTACAGGACTGGAAACAGGTGCTTAATGATCTCTCTACAAAACCAGATTTAATCAAGATTAATAGCTATACAAAACCGATTCATCAAAATCAAAAATGGATACGTTCCCCTCAAAAAACT
>ERZ827150.2683-NODE-2683-length-18586-cov-23.223409_pt1 | contig 18586 bp, 14 predicted proteins | sample MGYA00519779_ERZ827150 | MGnify/ENA primary metagenome ERZ827150 (study PRJEB31778, sample SAMEA3449267) | human gut metagenome | biome: human gut; feature: human-associated habitat; material: faeces | place: United Kingdom | collected 2010/2012 ...
GTCGGGGTGACTGGATTCGAACCAGCGACCACACGCCCCCCAGACGTGTACTCTAGAACAGAGTACTGCATTTATTTTCAACGCATTATCCTTTTACCAAACGTAGCGGTTGACTTCTCGGTTGATTTAACAGTCAAAGGTTAAACAATTAATGAACTATTAATGATAAGCTATCTTCTTTTGCATTTTGCAGTCAAAGGAAAAACGCCGCATTTTTTCAGCCCTCTTTTCCTATTCTTTAAGATACGACGCAATTTAACTCCAGATTAATCATTAACTATTATAGTGTTAGAGCTTTCCACAATCCTTTGTGAAGAATTATTTTTTGTTGAGGGATGAAAGTCAGATTGGGATTCCTATATTTAAAGTATTTTAGATTACTCTCGCCCATTACATGTCCAATTGCACTACAATCGAATAAAACTTTAAAAATGGATTCACTATTAAAAATGTCTGTTTGAAATATTGTCTCAACTTGCCTTATAAAATCTTTTATAGAAAATTCTCTTTTTCTCATCGATGAAAGCACATGAAAAAATGAATCCACTTTTTCAGTGTCTAAATATCCAACGAGTTCATCTTTGATTTCAGGGAGAAAATAGTCTATAGAGTAACTTTTAAGACCTTTATTTATTTCAGCAGCGTTAATTATGTCTCGAGAGGTGTATTTTTGCAAATTTTTAAGTAATTGCATAAAATCTCGAGGAGTATGTCGTGTGTAATTTAATAATGCAGCATAAATAACCTGTCCCTCAAATCTTTCAGGAAAAAAGGTTTTGAATAAATCAATGTCTGGATAGACTAAATTGCACCTTAATTGTGCAATTTTTATTAAATTAGAATTCTTATAATCTACATCACTTTCATCAAACCATTCGAATTTGTACGAGGAATCTTGTCTGATTTTATTCTTGTTAGGATGGGGTAATCTTTCAAAAATGTCAGTTCTGCATAGAATTATTATTTTACAATTTACATTGACACTTCTAAAATATATATTTAGTTCTTTGGCTTGATTAATTAATGCTGCGATAGACTTATATTGAATCTCTCTTGAGGTTAAGATTTCATCTAAGCCATCTATAATAAAATAATGATGTACATCAGAATTGAATGATTCAATGAGAGTTTTAAGAAAACGAACTACATGTAAAAATTTGAGTTCATCATTCTTTGGAAAATCACCGTCTTTCTCAAAAAGAAACTGGAAGTGGTCTGCAATGTTAATTTTGAATGACTTCTTTGAAGATTTTGTTACAAAGTCTCGTATGTTTTCAATTGGTAAAATTCCACATTTCCTTAGAGCCGCTAAAGTTTGCTCCGTGTCATTTGAGAGAATCTTATTATCCTCAATTTGTGATATGCTATGGATTGCATATATTAATAATATCCATTCCCAGGCTAAAGGTAATCTTGCTTCATCTTCAGCTTGTCCTGAAACAATTTTATTTAGTGATTTATAAGGAAAATCTGATAACAAAATATCGTTAACAATGCAATTGAAACTACTTTTAGACAGCCGTATGTGTTCGGATAAGGCTGTTTTTCCAGACCCTTTGTAGCCTAAAAATAGAAAAGTAGATGTGTTTAATGCAGTATTTAAAACATTAGAATTGTCAAAATAACCATTAATTAATAAGTTCGGGTATTCAATCCCTTCTTCTTTGGCATCTGCTTTGCCAAATTCTACTTTTCGAAAGTCCATAATTGTTATATATGTATTATAAACAGATATAAACAAATATAATATAAAATATATTATTGTCCAAAAAAATCTATTTAGCAAATTGCATCAGATAGTTTTCGCAGAATCCAGCTAACGGGAATTTCACCACCTCGTTCCGTCCGTCGGGCGTGGTGTAATGGAATAATATAGTGTTCGCTCTGACAAGGCAGTCGAATAAATTTACCGTTTCGTTCATGCCCTCCATCTTCATCTCGTTGGCGATTATTATTCCTATTATATCATTTATCTCTTCAAGGTCGCTTTTCCACCCGATTATTCATTGTGTGTTCTTTACAAGTGCGATTTCAACGGGTTTATTTATGTCTGCTGTTTCGGGAGAGAAAACAAAGTAAAACATTTCGGGATAAATCTCATTTTGGGGCTTTATGACAATTAAGCCTATTCCCTCTGTCTTGCTCCATTCGACCAACTTGCAAATAGCTTGTTTATCCTCTCATGCTTTGGTCATTCATTCAGTTTTCGGTTGTTTGTATTTATTCATCATTAACGTAATTTCAATTATTATTAAGTAATTGTCACGATAATCCTTAATTACCATTCTATGTTACCGCGACATTCAATTTCGACCTGCTCCTCCCAATCTATCTCATAAGGATTACTACTCTTTATGTATTCTTTTGAATCTCTCATATCACGGTCATTCCGTTGTTGCCAATATTTGGCAGACGCATTATCCGTGTGTTTTATGTTTATGCGCCATTCATTTTCTTCAAATATCCATTCCCAATCTACTCCCTCTTTCAATCCTGTTTTTATTAATCTATGTGCTATAATATGTTCGCTCAAGTTATGATTTCGCATTGTATCAATTATATGTTTTGCTTTTTCACTATGGCCAATCAAAGAGTATGGTAGCCAAATCCCAAAGAAATTAGGGTTGTCGTTAAGAATGCGAAGAAGCTCATTTTTTGAACCGCGCGAGTAACCTTCATATCGTTCAAGGTTTTCATAATATATTTTTCGATAACGCTCTAATAAATCAGCATAATCTTTTTCTGAAATATAGTATTGTTGTTTTTCATAATCTAAAGACCATCGCAGTACAGACATAGTGTTTAATTTTTAGAGTGTTAATCGGTTGAATGTTATGTAAATATAGTGAATATTTCTCAATATAGCAAGTAATATAAAAGTGACAAACTCTGCAAAAGGGTCTTATAAATTAACCTTTTCACAAAGTCTGTCACTCGGAATAGAAAGGACAAACTTGCGCAAACGGAATAATTTATAGACCGTCTGCAAGTCTGTCCTTTTAAAATATAGAATCAATATTTTATGCTTGCATCATCAAGAATTGAAATAATCTGTTGCTCTAATTCTTTATTGCTATCGTCATAAACGATCGTACTTGTTGCATGATTATAAACACCCAGTCTTGTTAATTCTTCAATTGCTCTAATAATCTTAGGTGCAGTAATAGGATTGATTTTTACAATAATTCTAATAGTTTTTTCCATAGGTCATTCGGATATGTATGCAAAATTCTTCCAGCCGTTTGCGTTTTTGTAAGCATTAACACAACCTTGTGGCACTCGTAATGTTGCATTGTTATTTAGCCATAAAAAATTACAGAGTGGAGGTGTTTTTGTGCCTAATATAAAAAGATTGACTGTTTTCAAATCCATATTGCCATTAGGAGTACCTATGCTTGTAATGTACGAACAATTAGAAGCATCAATAGTTTCTAATGGACAACTTTGGAAAGTTGCTGCTCCAATAGTTCTAAGTTGAGAGTTTGCTTGAAACCGCACGTTTTTTAATGAGGTACAGCCTACAAATGTAGATTCGAGGATTTCTATGCCCGCTGGAATTTCAATTGAAGTTAGCGATTCGCACACCCAAAATGCCCCGTCCATTATTTTTAATCTTGAATTCGGTTGAAATGTTACGGTGCGAAGTGCGTGGCAATGGTCGAATGCCCAATAGCCGATAATCTCTACACTTGCAGGGATATTGATTGAAGTTAAGGACTTACAACAATAAAATGCACCACCCGTATTATAAGATGCGCTCCTATTTCCCATAATCGTTTTGAGTTGAGAATTTGGACTTAAACTAACTGTTTCCAAATCCTCACAATGGGCAAATGCGAGTTCTCCAATGGTATGAACGCTTGGCGGAATCGTAATCATCGTAATAGAATTTTTTGAGAGTGCTGCAAGACCTATCTCTTCAAGATTTTCAGGTAGAATGATTGATTTCAAATAGCGTTCATAGAGAGCATAAGCAGGGAGAGTTGATATATTAACACCCGATAAATCCAGCGATTCTAACGACCTTAGTCCTTTAAGCGTTTCAAAATCGGCTTCACCCAAAGTTCCTGCAATTGTCAGTTGAGTGGCATCTATTAAACCGTATTTCTGTAACAAGGATTTCAAAGTTCCTTTTTGAGTTACGGTTATAACTTCTGTAAAATTATCGTTGCCCTCACCGTCCTTAGAACAAGAGATAAATGAAATGACAATTGCCAACGTTGACCATAAGAATATCCTTTTCATAAGGTTATAGATTTATCCTAAGAAAGACAAACTTGGCCACGAGCTATCGAAGCCTATTGCCAAGTTTGTTCTCAGGTGATATTTCTATTTTAATCGTTTGTAGGTTTCTGTTTCTTCATATTTTTCGAAAGCATCCTCTCCACTTCGGAATATAACTAAATGTGAGTTTGTCAATTTCTTGATAGTGCCTACAAAGTTCAGCTCGCTATCTGTTTTACCTTTCATTGTGAGAGTATTACCAGAGATGGAATAGGTAAAGTAATCTGGTATATCTTCGTTTTCTTGATAATCGGCATGACTTTTACGTATGCAAGTTCCATTCGTATCAAATGTATAAGTCCAATAATAATTGCCATCTGAAACATCGGGGTAAACATCAGACCAATCGTCTCGCGTTCCATCGCTATAAGTTGCCCAACCCTCGTCAAGAGTAATTTGCCAAGTTCCTGCAATATTAGCAGTAGTAATAGGCAAACTATCGTCCTTGTCATCATCGGAACAAGCCGAGAAAGAAACTACCGCAAACATGGCGGCCACAATAAGAAACAACTTTTTCATAGTTGTAATAAGTTTAGGTTGTCGCCCCAGCACCAATGCGACGATTAATTTTTGATTTTTAAGAAACAGAAAGCGTGGTGCTGAAAACTCATTTTAGTAATCGGGTTCTGGAAAACCTTGGGATAAAATAAACTTTCAGCGGATTAGCAGGATAGCGCAACGAGAGGTGTAAAGTGTTGGCTTGTAATTAATAGCGCGTTAATTTGCGTTATGCGGAAATTGGTTCGATACGGTTTTACAGCCTATCGCCGACAAAGAATCGTTACCAGATCATTACGCGGAATTTACTTCGCTATTGAAGCGTAACACATTCTTTTTCTGTGTTTTGCACAATTTTACATCTTGACAAACGGCCCGACAGGTATTAACTTTGTAACCAAAAATCGGGTTTATTATGCGAAGCACGTTTCGGGTCTTATTTTACGTGAAGAAAGGCAGCGCCCGCCCCAACGGCGATCTGCCTTTGATGTGCCGTCTTACAGTAGATGGCGAGGTCAAACAATTCAGTTGCAAAATGGACGTTCCTCCGCGTTTATGGGATGTCAAGAACGGCCGGGCGACGGGCAAGAGCGTCGAGGCCATGCAAATCAATCTTGCCGTCGATAAAATCCGCGTCGAGGTGAACCGCCGCTATCAGGAGTTGATGCAGTCGGACGGCTATGTCACGGCCGCCAAACTGCGGGATGCCTACCTCGGTATCGGAGTAAAGCAGGAAACGCTGTTGAAACTCTTCGAACAGCACAATGTCGAATACCGGAAAAAGGTAGGTTTCAGTCGTGAGATCGCCACGTGGAAAAAGTACTGCTGCGTGTGTAAGCGCGTGCGGGAGTTCCTCGCCCATACCTACCACCGGGAGGACATCCCGCTGAAAGAACTGAACCTTACCTTTATCAACGATTTCGAGTATTTCCTGCGCACGGAGAAGAAATGCCGCACAAATACCGTGTGGGGCTACATGATCGTCTTGAAACATATCGTCGCCATTGCCCGCAACGACGGGCGCCTGCCGTTCAACCCGTTTTCGGGCTATATCAACTCTCCCGAAAGCGTGGACAGGGGTTATCTCTCGCAAGAGGAGATCAAGGCCGTGATGAACTATAAAACGGCCAACAAGGCGCATGCCCGCATCCGCGATCTGTTCGTCTTCTCCATCTTCACGGGGCTGGCTTATGCCGACGTGAAAGGGCTGACCACGGACAACCTTCAAACTATGTTCGACGGTAACCTGTGGATCATCACGCGACGTAAGAAAACCAATACCGAAAGCCGTATCCGCCTGCTGGATATTCCCAAACGCATCATCGAGAAATACGCGGATCAGCGGCTCGACAACCATGTCTTTTATATGCCGTGCAACTGCCATTGCAACGACATCCTGCGCGAGATCGGCAAGCAATGCGGCATTAAAAACAAACTGACCTTCCACCTCGCGCGGCATACCTTCGCCACAACCATCACGCTCTCGCAGGGTATGCCTATCGAAACCGTCAGCTGCCTGTTGGGGCATACGAACATCAAGACCACCCAAATCTACGCGAAGATCACCAATGAAAAGATAAGCCGCGACATGTCGGCGCTCACCGAACGCCTCGGCGACAAATACCGTCTGGCGGAGTAACAGCCCTTCCGCCCTTGTGCGCCCTTCGGGATTTACGGAGGATCCCTCCGGGCGCACAGGGGCACGGGCTTCCGGGCCGTCGGTTCGCTTTCATCGGCTTCCCCTGCTGACGGACATGACGGCGGCACCGTCGCCCACCCATCGGCCGCTTCGCGCCCGCGCCTTTTTACAAAAGGCATAGCCTATTAGGGCATTTTCTTTCCGCATTGCTCCGCAACGCTGAAAATGCCCCATTAGGCCAAAGGGGCGGCGCCCCTCTGGACACCCCTTGCGGCGGCAACTCCGCAAGCCGGACGGCCGGGACAACTCCGAATCCTTATCCGCTTCGCTCCGATGCCGCCGAGAACAGATTATCCAAACCACCTGAAACTATACCGCTATGGGCTATGTCGTATTGCATATCGAAAAGGCGGCCGGAACGGATGCCGCCATGTCGGGACACGTCGAGCGGAGAATAACACCCGCCAACGTCATAACGACACTTACCTACCTGAACCAAGAGTTAATCGAATTTCCCAAAGATGTTACCAACCGCACCGAAGCGATCCAGCACCGGCTGGATAACGCCGGACTGGAACGCAAGATCGGAAAGAACCAAGTGAGGGCCCTGCGTGTCATGCTCTCCGGAAGCCCCGAAGATATGAAGCGCATCCGGCAGGCCGGACAGTTGGACGCATGGGCCAAGGATTCCTGCGGCTGGCTGCAAAAGACCTTCGGAAAAGAGAACGTCGTGTCGGCAGTCCTGCATCTGGACGAGAAGACGCCGCATATCCACGCGACCGTCGTGCCGATCACACGGGGCGAACGCAGAAAGGCCAAGCTGGAGCGGGAGAAGAACGCCCAAAGCGGAAAGAGAACCTATCGCACTAAGAAAGACCGCCCGCGCCTATGTGCCGACGATGTGATGGCACGGGACAAACTCAAAGCCTATCAGACCACCTATGCCGAAGCGATGGCCAAATACGGACTGCAACGCGGCATCGACGGTTCGGAAGCCAAACATATATCCACGCAGCAGTATTACCGCGAGGTGTTCGTCCGTAAAAATGAAATGGCCGAACAGATCGAAGCGATGATCGGACAAAAAGAAACGCTGACGGTAGACATTGCCGCACTCCAAGCACAGCAACGAGCCGCACAGACAGACTGCAACGCTATCGACGAACAGCGGCGGAAGAAGAAAGAAGAACTGGCAAAAGCCGAAACGGAGTTGGCACAGACGCGGCGGGAGATCAAGACCGACAAACTCAAAGGCGTGGCCGTGAATGCCACGACGAAAGCCGTAGAAAGGATCGGAGCGTTGTTCCACGACCCCAAGCCCGCGAGGTATGAAAAACAGATTGCAGATTTGCAAGGGGTAATTGCCGACAAGGATAAGTGCATCGGGCAACTGCAACAAGAGATCAAGACCATGCAGGCCGGACACGATAAAGAGGTGGCCAACCTTAAACAGGAAGCACAACAAGTCATAAAAGCCTTGATGCGTGTCGATGAGTTGTGTCCCTATGTAAAGGGGCTGTTGAAATGGGAAAATTACTGCAAGGATGTCGGGTTGGACAAGGAGCGGACCAAAGCGTTGTTTACGATGCAACCTTACAGATATACGGGCGAGCTGCATTCGATAAGGTATAATCATACGTTTCGGGCGAACGATGTCATTCTCCAATTCAAACCCGACAAGGACGGGCCGAGCGGGTTCCAGTTCACCATAAACGGAAAGGACTGCGACGAGTGGTTCAGACAGCAACGAAAGGAGTTTTACGAGCGGATAGGAATTGACATCGAACAAACGGAGCAAAGGCGCGGGATGAAGATGTAACCACGAGCGGGACGGAACCAAAAGGCCGTCCCGTTGTTGTTTTAGGACGGCGTATTCCGTTAAAGCCAGAACATGGGCTATTCGGGCGGCATAAACCCTACGGCACAAAAAGTGCCCGCAACATATTGCGGATTCGAATTTTTTGTGCTACCTTTGGGACAAGCGATCCGCTGTAAAGGCGTGAATCGCGTTGCTGTTTGCGTAAACGTAGGAAATTTACAGTCTGCGGCAACAAGAGAGTCCTTGTCGGGTCGTACCACGCCTTGACGGGGCAGTACATTTAAGGCAACTACACCTGACGGGCGTGGGCCTCTTGTGTTACGAAGTCAGACGGGTTTCCTACGACCTACGCAGCGTAAGTAACGCAAGCCGCATACCTTTCTTGTAAAGGACAGCGGGGTTCTTCAGAGCCGGGTTCACGTTTCGTCATTCTTTTATGGCATCAGTCGGGTCGCATAACTAAAATTGAAAAAGATATGTTACCTTTGCGGATGAAAACGGCGCCATAGCCGTAACATATTCATAAGGTTAGGACAACCTTTATACCAGCGGTAAACTTGCGACTATTATAGCGATATAATAGGTTTTAGGATTGGTGTAAAATTTGTCTGAAACCCTTGTCATGCCTGCGGCTTTGTGCCGTGGGCGGGCACGGGCGTAAGGGCAGTTACCAATCCAAGGCTCGCAAGGCCGACCGTTGGGGCTGTACCTGCGTTCCGTGCTTTTTTATGTGTTTAGGCCGGAACGAGGATTTTAATAACGAACCCTTAATAATACGATGTTACGGCCATATACTCCCAATCGGAAAGAATCACGTTCCGCCGACCCTCGGTCGGTGCGGGGTGGGGCGCCGTCATTCGCTGTAACGAGAACGCTCGCCGTCGATAATAATCCCGCTTTAAAGGCACCTAAATCTGGTAACGGCGGGCCGTTCTCCGAACTGGGTGCGGGACATTGGAATTCTTCATGTCGAAGTTGCGTCACTATTTTTTTCATCGACAGTCCCGCACCCGTTTTTCATCATGCAGGAACCGCTAAAAAAGAGAGTGACAAGGGAAGTGATGTAGCTATCATGTCAAGTAAGTCCGTTGCGGTTCCTGCTTTTTCTGTAACAATGCTTCCGAAATCTCCTGCCTCCATAGGCTCGCGTTTCGGAAGCCGAGGGGGCGGACGGAAACGATAAGCCGAAGGATGCTCTTTTTCGTTTATCGTGGTGTGAGGCGTACCAGTCCGTTACCGCCCCTCTTTTTCGATACTTCAATTTTACGATAACGGGTGCGGGATACTCGAATCTTAGCTTCATATTTTCCCACTACTGACCTTACTGTTTCCGCACCTGTTTTTTTACGATATATTTTGTATTCTCACAATAATTTAAGATTTTTGTTAAATGCAATGCCGAAACTCGATACGGACTTACATCATCACTGTCACACAACCATCGCCTAACGTATTTGGCATTGTCTTTTTAATAGAAAAAGGGATGACCAACCACGATTAGTTAACAGACAATCGTTATTTTATTGCAATTACAATTCGGTCGTCCCTTTATTTTGTATTCTCGAAGTGCCTATAACCTTTGCGTACGTTTAAGAATTGTTCTATAAACCCATAACTACTGAACCATGCCACAAAAATCCTATACGCTGGGGAATCTGCTTCAAGACTGTTTGGATTGCGACATCCGCAAAAGCGACATCCGGCAATTTTTCGATGATCTGAAAAAGAAGGCGCATTTTGTCTATGCAATCTTGTGCGGTGCTCCGAAATCGGTATTTTGGATTACGCTGGACGATGAAGAAAGCCATCCCGACGAAAAGACATTTTCAGTTGCGGAGTTTAACGACAATTACGAAAACTTCGACAGCCGCATCGATTCTTTCCGGGTTAATTTCAATGCCTATTTTTTTCGCGAGCAATGGGCCACGAAGTTTCCCGAATGGGAATTGATGGAGAACCCTTTCAACGGGGAGGAGCGTTTCTGCGCTACGAGCCGCAAGGAGCTGACGGTAGAAATTTTCGTAACGGAATATCCGCATTTGTTGGCTTACCTGTGCCGTCGGGCGGTTCTGGAAAACGCGCCCTTCGAACTGACGCGCGAAACGATTAAACATTACGGATTCAGCCGCGAAGATGTAAAACTCCTGCGCGATTGTATTGCAAGCAACAACCGACGGATCATCGACGAGTTGCGCGAGGAATACGAGCGGCTGAAAGCCATAGACTGCCTGCAGGTAGTGCCTCCAAAAAGGCGGGGGCGGAAGCCTAAAGCCGAAGTGTCTGCCGAAATCCAGCCCATAGCCAAAAAACCGAGGACGAGGATCAGTCGAAAGAAATTCGTGCCGACACGAAGCGTAAAAAGTTAGGCGTAAACCATCGGAAAACGCAGAGTACTCCTCACCAATTAGCGGAGATGGTTTTCAATATAACAACGAGAATAATTTGCAAATATGATTATCCGTATAACGTCCGTTAATATTTTTAACATAACACGAATAAATCATGCGTAAAATTTATACAAAGACATTTGTGTATTTTGCTGAAATTCAATATATTTATAATGAAATAAACAATCGAAATATCATTATGGACATACTGAACTTCACGTATTATTTTTTAATATATAATTTGATATTTAATTAAAATATATTTTATTTTTTAATATATAATTTGATATTTAATTAAAATATATTTATCTTTGGTTTCATAACACTACTTTTTAACATTAAAATATGCCGCTATAACACTGCTTTTTCTATCAAACCAAAGATACGGCGTCACTCCGGAATCTTTACTCTTGTTCAACTAAAACCCACTTATTTATGAGGAAATTAACCAACCGAGCACTTTTCATCTGCTTTGCTCTGATGACGTCCTTTTGCCTCATTGCGCCGGCTACCGCTCTGCGTTCCTACGCGCAGGAGGGGGGGGGCAGCACCCTTGAAGGCCTGATCAAAGACGACTCCGGGCCGCTTCTCGGAGCAACGGTGATTGTGAAGAACACGACGCGCGGAACGACAACCGACATGGACGGCAAATTCCGTCTGGAAGGGTTGCAGCCCGGCGACGTACTGCAAGTAACCTACGTAGGATACGACCCCTACGAGGTGACCTACACAGGTCAGACGACACTGGACATCCTGATGACGACGACCGCCAACCAGCTGAACGCAGTCGTAGTGACTGCCATGGGTATCGAACGTCAGTCGAAAACACTCTCCTATGCTGCCGAAACGGTCGGCGGCGATGACGTGGCCGACATCAAGTCGGTCAATATGATCAACGCGCTGCAGGGCAAGGCCGCCGGTCTGCAGATTACCCCGAACTCGACGGGCGCGGGCGGATCGTCGAAAATACTCTTCCGCGGTAACAAGTCGATCAACGGCTCGAACCAGCCGCTGGTCGTCGTCGACGGCGTCCCCCTGATGATGAACATCACGTCCGAACAGGTCAACAGCAACTGGGGCGCCCAGCGCGACGGCGGCGACGCCATGTCTACGATCAACCCCGACGACATCGCCTCGATCTCCCTGCTGAAAGGCGCGTCGGCCGCCGCCCTCTACGGTGCGGTAGCCGCCAACGGCGCCATCATGATCACGACCAAATCGGCCATGGCAGGGCGTCTGGCGGTGAACGTATCGAGCAACACGACCATTGACACCCCGCTCTCGCTGCCCGAATTCCAGAACACATACGGGGCGAACGGCCAATACAGTTGGGGCGACAAACTCGCGTCGAAGGCTCCCGATTACGCCGAGAAGTTCTTCCGTACGGGCTGGACGACCAACAACTCGATCTCGATCAACGGCGGCGCCGAAGACCTGCGAGCCTACTTCTCCTACGGCAACGTAACATCCGGCGGCATCACCCCTGAAAACGACTACTCGCAACACACGCTCAACGCCAAAGTCGGTTTCGACCTTTTCAACGACCACATCAAGGTCGATTTCAACGCCAAATACGTGAACCAGCACATCTCGAACCAGCCGGCCGGCGGTTTCGTTTTCAACCCGCTCGTCGGCACCTACACCTTCCCGCGCGGCGGCGACTGGAACGGCTACAAAAGCAACTTCGAGACCTACAACGGCGAGCTCAACGCCAACGTCCAGAACTGGGTGACTACCACCGACGAGACCAACAGCAACCCCTACTGGCTGCTCAACCGCGAACGCCCCGTCGTCGAACGCAACCGCTACGAATTCGGCGGATCGATCAAATACCAGATCATCGACGGACTTTCGCTCACGGGCCGCATGCGCTACGAGCGCGCCGACGAACACTACGTACGCAACCACTACGCGTCGTCCTACGGCAATAAATACACCTACGGCAAAATGAACGACAACCGCTACTTCAGCGAACAGCTCTATGCGGACCTGCTCGCCCAGTACAACCATACGTGGGACGATTTCTCGCTCAACGCCACCCTCGGCACCAGCATGATGCAGACACGTTCGAACAACGTGAGCCTGCTCTACGAGCAGAGCAAGTTCGTCGCTCCGGGCAACGGCGGCGCCTACTATCCCAACATCTTCAACCCGTCGAATTTCTACATGAACGGCACGACCATGGGACTGGAGCGCAAACGGCTCAACTCGGTCTTCGGAGCTGTCACGTTCGGCTTCAAAGAGGCGCTCTTCCTCGACGTGACGGCCCGTAACGACTGGTCGTCGGCCCTCGCTTACACCGACGGCTACTCGTTCTTCTATCCTTCGGTGGGCGCCAGCCTTCTGCTCAACCGTTTCGTGGACATGGGCCGGAATATCGACCTGTTCAAATTCCGCGGTTCGTACTCCATCGTCGGCAACGACGTCCCCGTCTACAAGACCAATCCGCGCTATACCTACGGCGACCAAGGCGCCATCAACCCGCCCGAATCGGTGCCGTTCCGCACGCTGAAACCCGAAAAGACCCACTCGTTCGAGGTCGGTTTCGACGGAGAGTTCTTCCAGCACCGTCTGCACGTAAACGCCACCTATTACAAGACCAACACCAAGAACCAGTACTTCGAGGTGACGCTGCCGTGGGAGAGCGGTTACAAATCGCAGTTCGTCAATGCGGGCAACGTCCAGAACCAAGGCTTCGAACTGACGGCCGGCTGGTTCCAAGACTTCGGCAACGAATTCACATGGTCCACCGATCTGAATCTCTCGTACAACGACAACAAGATCATCGAGCTTTTCGACGGTATCCAAGACGGCGTAACGGTCTCCAACTTGGGCGGCGCCAAAGTGATCCTCTATGAAGGCGGCCAGTATGGCGACCTCTACGTCCGCACGCTCAAACGCGACGAGAGCGGCAAACTGGTGACGGAAACCCCCGAAGGCGCCGACTACCAGATCCCCGTAAACGGCGGCGAGCAGAATTCCGACCTGAAATACATGGGCAACATGAACTCGAAGTGGAACATGGGCTGGAACAACACGTTCCGCTACAAGGACCTGACACTGAGCATGCTCATCGACTTCCGCATCGGCGGCAAGGTCGTTTCGATGACCGAGGCCACACTCGACGGATACGGCGTATCGGAACGCACGGGCCGGGCGCGCGACCGCGGCTACGTGATGCGCGAGGGCATCAAATTCTCGAACGTCAAGGCTTACTACGACGTGGTGGGCGCGACAAGCTTCAACTCGGTCTACAACGTCGAGGATTACGTATACGACGCGACCAACGTCCGTATGCGCGAGATTTCGCTGGGCTACACTTTCCGTAACCTGTTCGGCCAGTCGAAGAACCTGACCCTTGCGTTCATCGCCCGCAACCTTTTCTTCTTCTACAAAGACGCCCCGATGGATCCCGACGTGTCGATGGGTACGGGCAACGGCCTGCAAGGCTTCGATGTCTTCAACCTGCCGACCACGCGCAGCTTCGGTCTGAACGTGAAACTGAATTTCTAATCAAAAGCGTTTACACATTATGAAACTCAAGAATATTCTTAGAAACGTTACCGCAATGGCGCTTCCCCTCGCACTGTTGGGAAGTTGTACGGGAGATTTCGAAGAGCTGAACACCAATCCCTACGAGATCGACCCCGAAGAACTGCCGTTCGAAGCGCAGTTCTCCACTCCCCTCTCGTTCAGTTACCCCACCCACCAGAACCTGTTCCAGTACTGGACCTCGTTGTCGATCGACAACTACGGCGGTTATTTCGAGGTGCCGCACAGCAACTGGACGATGGCGCGTTACGACCTCGCCCGCGGGTTCTGCGGCGGCATGCACGAGAACTTCATGCAGAAAATATTCAACAACACCCGCCGGCTGATCAAACAGTGCGACGCCGCCGGACAGCATGACTTCGCAGCCGTAGCCCGCATCGTCGAAGCGTATAACCTGCTCCAGTATACCGACACCTACGGCCCGGTTCCCTATTCGTCGGTCCTCGCAGCGGACGAACTGGCCGAACGCCCCAGCAGCTACGCCTACGACAAACAGGAAGATATCTACAAGGCGATATTCGCACAGCTGGACAAAGCGCTCGAAGGACTGGATACGGAGACCGCAGGTCTCGCATCGTTCGACTGCTGGTGCAACGGCGACCGCACGCTCTGGAAGAAGATCGCCAACCAGCTCAAGCTGCGCATGGCGCTGCGCATCGTCAAGGTAAACCCCGTCGATGCTGAAAAATACGCCAAGGAAGCCATTCAGGCCGGAGTCCTCGAAGACAAGGACATCCTTATCAACAAGTCCTACTCGAACGAACTGCGCCGCATGATGGACTGGCTGGATTCGGGCATCGGTTCGTCGATCGTAGCGTTCATGAACGGCTACAACGACCCGCGCCGCCCGCTCTATTTCACCACCAACGTCCGCCATCTGGTCAAGAAGACCGCCGAACCGACAGGCGAGAAAGACCAGAACAACGAGGACATATACAACGAAAGCGACATCCTGATCCGCAAGGGAGCGCAATACATCGGAGTTCCCGTAGGCTGCGAATTGGGCAATAAGAACGGCGGCAACGACAACCAGCGCGTCTACTACTCGTTTCTGGCCGGCGGATATGCGACGCCGCAGCCCATCATGTTCGCCGCCGAAGGCTGGTTCCTGCGCGCCGAAGCCAAACTTCGCTGGACCGACGCCGGGCAGCAGAGCGTAAAGGAACTCTATGAAAAGGGTATCGAGGTTTCCATCCGCAACCAGAAGAGCTACCGACAGTCCGACGCCGCGGCAGCATGGACCGAGAAGAAACTGACGGCCCCCGACTGGGCGGCTATCGACGATGCGGCTATCAGCAGCTACATCAACGACGATACCTCCTCACCTGAGGGTTATACGGACCCGTGGAAGCCGGAATACAACTCCGATCCGACCACCAGTATCACGGTGAAGTGGGACGAAGGCGCTTCGAATGAAGAAAAGCTCGAACGCATCATCACCCAGAAATGGATCGCCAACTTCCCGCTCTCGACCGAAGCGTGGGCCGATTACCGCCGCACGGGCTACCCCAAACTCTTCCGTCCGAAGCAAAATCTGGCCCCCTCGATCATCGACACGCAGCTCGGCCCGCGCCGCCTGCTGTACAACGAAACGGAACTGAGCTCCAACACCGTCGAGGTGAACAATGCCATCCAGCTGCTGAAGGCTGAATCTTCCGAAGTGAAAGGCGACGGCGACACCGGTGGCACCCGTCTGTGGTGGGACCGCAAGGACAAAGGCAATTTCTAACCCCGCCGATCCGTTTCACTCATAAACCGGGACTCCGTCGTATAACGACGGAGTCCTTTTTTCCATCCGACACATCCGAATCGGGCTCCGGCGCATTTCCGACCACTATCATGCGGCATATCATTTTTTCATGCCCCCGAATGGCTCGTACCGGAAACGGACAGATGATTTGCAAATATCAACTATTTTGTATTCATTTGTAATGAAGATAAAAATTAAGGTTAAAAACTTGTTTTAGTTGTAGCGGTAGCGACAGAGTTGTGAAACACCGTCGCTACATTTTTATTACCGGAAAATAGGCTATATACCAATTATTTTTCGTAATTTGCAGAAAACCATTTTAATCTTATTGCCCATTCGTCATCAAAGCCATCTAACACGGTAACAAGAAATAAAAGGGAAGAAGGTACGAGGCTCATAACCTCGTGCCTTCGTTTTGTATTTAGCACTTAAATCGAATATTTTTGCAAGTTCAAAGAAAATTCCTACCTTTGTTTTTGACAAGGGTTATTTGACAAGATGATTACGCAAAGTAGCGAATTTCGCACATTCTCCAAATCGTTACTAAAACCCCTGTAAAATCTTCTTAAAAGTCTGTTTGTCAGATTGATATATTTATCAACTGATTTATTAAAATAAGCAACAGCCCCACGCAATAAAGCACCGCACGGGATTGTGCAAATGCAATATTGACGCGAGAAGATGTCGGCTTACTCTCTCCCTTTGAATTTTCCAGATTCGATTACGAGAATAAACTTACACTTTCCGTGTTTGTTCGTATGTCCCACAAATGTAGGAAACAAAAACGGATTATGCAATTATCGGCATCTTGGGGGCTGTTGCAGTTACAAAATTAGGGCGGAATCATCCACAAAGTTTTATTCTTCGGTTATTAGTAGTAATCCAACTCTATATAATATCAATAATCTTTCGTTGTGTCGGTGTTCTGAATGCAGATAGGGGCGGCTTGTTTTATGTGGAATCCTATTATATGTAATGGATAAAAATTCGGTTTTCCATCCGAAAATGGGGAGGGGTGAAAAATAGGGAGTATCCGTTCGGTTGAAATAAAAAAGCGTTGCAGTTTATGCAACGCCTAAGTTTTTACCTAAAATTTACTTAAAGATGGTGTTTTCATTTCTCGTAAACGGTCTATAAAGTTGGAAGCATCTTTGAGTAGATTGTTGTGTTTTAGAGCAATTTTTGCCATCTGTTTAGAAACATTAAATTTATCTCCAATGTAAGAGCACGCTTTGTATCCTAATGAAATATTACACTGCTGATTGTCAATATATATAGGGAGTTTGGTGATGCCTTCTTGTAGCATAAATTTTGCAAACGCAACTTTTAATTCATTGAGTGGCAAAAGTAAATGTTCTGCAAAAACATTTGCTTGATATTCCATTATATCATTGTTTGATAATCGTTCTTTGGCTAAAATATTTTGAGAACAGTTTGTTTCTTCAAAGGTAGAGTGTAAATGCTTGTGTAATATAAAATGGCCTATCTCGTGAGCAATTGTAAATCTATAGCGATGCTCGTCACACTTTAATCGAGAATTAAGAATTATCGTTTTATTTTTGAAATCTGTTCTACCTAATATTCTTGTATCAAGTAGTTGATGTTCAAACTGAATATTATTTTGTGAAGTAAAGTGCTCACAAAGACTTTGTATATCCAAACACCCATTATTATAGCAATGGCTAACGGCTAATAGTTCTATTTTAGCTTTTATGTCCTCAGGAGTAAGATATGGGACTATGCTATTTTTTGATTTACGTTGGATTAATCGTAAATCTTCAAATAAATCTATAAGGCTATTGTAGCTTTTTCCTGCATTGAGGATAACAAATTGTCCCGAGGAGATTGTTGCATCGGATAATAATGTTCGAGCCCTTTGTAAGCTATATGATTTTACTTCTCTGTTTGCAATAGACAAAAGAGTTCCATCATCATTCATCCGAATCAATCCAATATGATAGTGCTCGGCAACAGTTATTGCGCTCTGTTGAAATCCGTGTCGGGAAATCATGAACCCTTTATGGGCTTTAATTTGGGATAATTTGGTGTGAAACTCCTCTACATCATCAACAGGGGTCGGTCTATTGCAGTCTTTACATTCAATAATCGTAAGCGTATTATATGATGATGATATATCCATAGTTGTTTCAATAGATATATCGGTAATGATATAATTATTGCGAGCTTGAGAGAAATACTTTGCTTTTTGTTTGATAATGCTTTGCTGACTATTAACGGGCAATCGATTGTCTTCTAATAGTCCTCTGAAAACCTTATAAACTTTATCTTCAAATTTATCTCCCTTTGCCGTTGTATTCATCTGTATAATATTTAATTCTCAAAATTAACGATTATTTTTAAAGGTAACACTATTTAGATTTATTTTAACTTTTAGATATTTTGTTGGCCACTCATCTGTCCCTAATAATTGTCACACACGCGGTCGGTTTACCCTCTATTCGTGTCGGCGCGTCCTTAATCTCGTATCATTGTGCAAGGTCTGTCGCTTTGGCCTTTCGTTGCAATCCCAGCGTGTCGTAAATCTCCTGCAAGCGTTCTTTCACCTTGTTCTTGGCAATCGGCGTCTGCTTCTGAAATGCGGCGTTTATCATCTTCACGATTTTATAGTCGTCGCCGATTGAAAGCCCCTTTACCAA
>ERZ827150.2687-NODE-2687-length-18578-cov-5.164768_pt1 | contig 18578 bp, 13 predicted proteins | sample MGYA00519779_ERZ827150 | MGnify/ENA primary metagenome ERZ827150 (study PRJEB31778, sample SAMEA3449267) | human gut metagenome | biome: human gut; feature: human-associated habitat; material: faeces | place: United Kingdom | collected 2010/2012 ...
CTGCGGGGCCATACGGCCCCGCAGCGGCCGCAGCCCGGTAGGCATGCGCGGTGCGAAACCGACAAGTTCGGTCTTTGGGCGCGTTATTGCAAGCGCAGAGGAAAAGGCGATCTAAAAAAACGCATAATAGAACGTTTTTTCTTTGCCGGCTGTATGTAGGCGGCGGCAGAAGAGATGGACGCCGCAGACAGGCGGAGGACGGTCGTTCGCAGATGGGAGCGGACGGCCGCGCTCCTCTGCCAAGCGTACGAGCCTTTGCTTATAAGATGAAACCGAAAAGGCTGGGAAAACGTTCTGTTTTAAGTTCTGCGCAAATTACACAGAAGTCGGGAAGAAAAGCATCAAGACAAATTCTTGCTGAGCACGAAGGGCAAAGCCAGAATCGGAGTCGACGTGATATTCGACGAACAAACCTTGTTTCGGAATTGTTCGAATTTGTTGATTCGGGAAAAATCAAACTATGTCCGGCAGCAGAGCTTTCGCATCCTTGAAGAAAAAGCACAAAGGGATGTTTGTTGGTCAGATTGATGAAACCGGCGCTTTTCCGTCTCACGCTCAAACCATCCGTATGCGCAAAGCTTTGAGCAGGGAAAACGCAATTACGAAATGGTCAGAGAGATTATGAAAGAAGAAAACCGAATCAAAAAAACTAAGTATAAATTTTGTAATAAAAATATTAGCTTACATTTCCCAAAAACTGCATAACGACCAAGCAGAGGAGTTTGTAATTGACGCGTTGAAGTATTACACAAAATGTAAAAGTCCAACCTGCTGCGACCGGCGTTATCGTAATTGCAGATTGTGCGGGAATTGCAATTCCGACTGCAATGATTCTCAAAAAGGAATTTGTGACAAATGTCCCCGCCATTCGTTTGCAACGGCTGCACGAAATGGCATAGATGCCGCATCACACTTCGGTTTATCAACAGAAGGGACTATTATAGAATAGACAGAACGTATAGTACACGAAAAGGCATAACTGCCAGTTTGCGTAAAGGTTCGGGATATTTTCAACAAGCAAGTAGCGCTCTTCATGCCGCAGACAGAAACGAGTGATTTTTACGGAAAGAGACGTGCTTTCCTATACTCTTGCTGCGGCGCTTTTTAATAATGGAACGGAAGGGATAATCCACACAGACAGCAGCCTGCTTTGAGATGTACGCAGTTGGAAGGCATTTTTTATGCGAATCGGAATTGCGCAAAGGATTTGGGGAAGCGTTGTTCGAATGGGAAAATCTGTTTTCTGCGCCGATTTCAGTGTAAAACATATCCGAACGCATTCGGTTTTTGTCCTTGATTCTATTCGGGTTGGCGGTGAAAAATGGCGCCGATTTTGATGAAAGGGGAATTTGCGGACAGGTATTTGTTCGTGGATTCCCCCCTTTTTTTCAACGTTACGATACTCTTTGTAGCATTGCGGCCGCTTTCACTCGTGCCTATGTGTTGTATGGGTTCGTACGGTTTGTGCGGGTGGAAGCCTTGTTGGGTCGCCCTGCTCGCACAGCGTATGTACGGACGTCTGCGCACGGGACTGATTCGGCGACGGCGGGGAAGGCATCGAATGATGCGGGGCGCAGTGCTATGGCTTATGTGCTTTGTATGCCGGCCGCCGGGCAAATGGGGAGAGCTTGCGCGGCCGGTGTATACCCCCCCTGCGGACAGACGGAGGTGCTGCGGCGTTTTTGCCCGGGCGGCGGCGTTCTTGAGCGAAGGCCGGGGGATGATAAGGCGTTCCGAATACCGCTTTACCGCCGTTTTCGTGCGTTTTAAGGGACTGCACGGAGGGACGTAGCTTTTGCCAAGCGGCGGACGGCTGTGTGAAGCGGGCGGCCGCTTTTTTGTGAGGGTACAGGGCTTGCGGGCTCCAAGCGGGGCGTGCGCCAGAACGGCGCGCGTCCCGTTTTGTATTTCTGCGCCGGGCAGTCTGTACTGCCGCTTCATATCATGGTACGGGAAACCCTAAAGTTTTTTTTGCAACAAAGGAGCAAGCATATGGCTGCAACGATAACCGGGGTCGTTTATAACGACCTCAATCATAACGGACAGTACGACGCAGGCGAGCCGGGTCTCGCCAACGTCGCTGTCGTCTTATACAACGCTTCTGCCGGCTGCACCGAGGTACGGACGGGCGCGGACGGCAGCTTTTCGCTGACGGTCAACGCCGCCGGCGCATATACGGTCTATGAGCCGGTGACGGCGGGAAGCGGCTGCCCGCCAACGCTGTTTACACAGCCTGCGGGGTTTACGATGTCCAACACCGCGCGCAAGCAGAGCGTGACCGTCACCGCCGCGCAGGTGGCAAACGGCGCGGTGATTTCCGGCGTCAGCTTCGGCCACGACGCGACCGATAGTCCGCTTATGTGCAGCACGAGGATGATCCAGTTTGTCGGACGTCCGACCCTATGGTATAACATCAACCTTGTCACCGGCCTCCCCGTTTTGCAGGGAGCGCTCTCGCCGGCGCACGACGTCAACGCCATCGGCTACAACCCGCTGGACGATTATATCTACGGCTACGACCAGACGACGAACGCGCTCGTCCGCGTGACGGCCGGCGGGAGGCTGATTCAGCTTTCGCGTCCGACCGGCCTGCCGGCGGGCAATTACAACACCGGCACGTTTGACGCGAACGGATTCCTTTATTTGTTCATCAACGACGCCAATCGGTTTTATACCGTCGATCTGCGCCCGAATTCGGCCACCTTCCTTAAGCTGGTCAATCCTGCCGCGGGCTACACCGAGCAGACGGCCAACTTCGGTACCGCGATGTCGGCCGCGCTCAATATAAGCGACTGGGTGTACGACCCGTCCGACGGCAATCTTTACGGCGTGCAGCGCAACGGCGTGCTCGCCCGTGTTGTGCCGACGACGGGACAGGTGACGATTTTGACCACCTCCGCGCCGAATCCCAACGCCTCCTTCGGCGCGCTGGCCATCGACAGCACCGGCACGATTTACGCCATTGCCAACAACGACGGCACGGTCTACAAGTATACCCACGTCGGGAACATCGCGACGGGCGTTCCCTTCTCCACGACATACTTTGCCAGCTTCAACGACGGCACGATGTGTCCGAAGGCGACCGTGCGCGTCGATTACGGCGACGCGCCCGACGCCGGCGCGGGCAACGGCCCCGGCAATTACAATACGCTGCTGGCCAGCAACGGGCCGCGGCATGAGCTGATCGGCAGCCTGACGCTGGGAACGCAGGTCACGGCGGAGCCGGACGCTTACCAGAACGCCGACGCGACCGGCGACGACCTCGTGCTCGGCGTTCAGGACGACGGGCCGGTGCTGCCGCTGCCGCCGCTTGCGCCGGGCGCCGCCGAGTACGCGCTGCCCGTGACTGTGGTCAACGAGAGCGACGGCGACGCCATCCTTTACGGCTGGATCGATTTTGACCGCGACGGCCTTTTTTCGGCGGAGGAAGCCGCCGCTTCCGTCACCGTGCCGAGCGCGCCGGGCGTGCAGACCGTCGTGCTGCGCTTTGCCGTGCCGGCCGGCGCCGACTTTTCGCCGGGCGAGACGTTCCTGCGGCTGCGGCTGACGACCGACGCGCTCGCCTCCACGCCCGGCGCGGAGGACGCCGCCTCCGTCGGCCCCGCTTCGGACGGGGAGGTTGAGGACTGGCTGCTGCCGGTTGCGGCCGTACTCGCCGATATTGCGGTCGATAAAACGGCCGACCGCAGCGTACTGACGACGGGTGAAACCGTCACCTATACGCTGAAGGTGCAGAATTTCGGGCCGGATTCCGCCGCGGACGTCGTGCTGATCGATACGCCGCCCGCAGCGCTTGCGGACGTTCAGTATAGTCTCGACGGCGGCGCGAGCTGGCAGCCGTGGACCGGCAGCCTGCCGCTGGGGACGCTGCCGTCCGGCTTTTCCGCGCCGGTCCTGCTGCGCGGCGTCTTTACCGGCGGCAGCGGCGAAGTCGTCAACACCGCAGAGGTGCAGACGACGACCGACGACCCCAACCTGTCCAACAATACCTCCACCGTCGTCGTACCCGTTCAGGCGACGGCCGATTTGGCCGTGACCAAGACTGCGCCGCCGTCCGTCGATGCGGGCGCGCTGCTGACGTACACCGTCACGGTGGAAAACCTCGGGCCGGATACGGCGCAGAGCGCGGTTTTGACCGATACGCTGGCCGCCGCGCTGCTGGACGGCGCTTTTTCGACCGACGGCGGCGTCACGTTCGCGCCGTGGGTCAGCCCCTATGCGCTCGGCGATCTGCCGGCGGGCAGCGTTGTGACGCTGCTGCTGCGCGCTGTCGTCAGCGCTTCGTCCGGCACGCTGACTAATACCGTCACCGTCGGCAGCGCGACGCCCGACCCCGACCCCTCGAACAATACGGACACCGTGACCACCGCGGTGAGCGCCGGTCCGCAGGCGGACGTGGCCGTCACCAAAACCGCCGACCCGACGCCGGCGGCTTCGGGCGACGTGCTTGTTTATACGCTCACCGTTTCCAACCTCGGCCCGGACAGCGCCGAAAACGTCGTGCTGTCGGATACGCCCGCCGGCCTTTCCGAGCCGGAGTATACCCTTGACGGGCTGGCGTGGCTCCCTTGGAACGGCGCCTATGCGTTCGGGACGATGCCCGCCGGTCAGACCGTCTTTTTGCAGCTTCGCGGCATCGTGTCCGCGGCGGCCGGCGGACTGCTGACCAACACCGCCGTCGTTTCGAGTACGACACCCGACCCCGACGAGAGCAACAATACCGTCACGATTGTGACGCCGGTGCAGCCCGCGCCGCCGGAAGCCGACCTTGTTCTGCGCAAAGCCGCGTTCCCCGATCCCGCGCAGCGCTGCCGCTTTGTCACCTATACGCTCACGGTGCGCAACCTCGGGCCGTCTACGGCCGTCGGCGTGGTCCTTTCCGACCGAATGCCCGCCGAGCTGTGCGATCCCCGCTATTACGACGAGCACAGCCGCACATGGCGTCCGTGGACGGGAAGCGTCAATGTCGGCGATCTGGCGCCGGGAGAGGCGGTTTCGCTGCAGCTTGCGGGTATGCTGAGCGCCTGCGCGAATGCGCCGTTCCAGAACACCGCGTCGGTCACGAGCAGTACGCCCGACCCGAATGCCGCCAACAACAGCGCGTCGGTAACGCTGTCGGTGGACCGCTGCTGCTGAAGCGGCCCGCAGGCCGGTAAAAACGGCAAAAAAACAGAGAAAAGTCCTCAAGCAAGCTGCGCTTGAGGACTTTTTCGCCGGCGGGCAAGGACGGTTTACGCCGGCGTCGCCCCCCTGCCAAGGAGAGCGTCTGCGCCGCCGGCCGAAAAGAGGCCGCCTTGGCGTAGACGAAAAAACGCGCTTCGATTTCCGAAGCGCGTTTTTTGCGGCAGGACGTTGCCGGAGCGGACGACCCATTTGGGCGCCGATGTGCAATGGGACTGCACGTCCGTGGAAGCAGGGAAGGGAAAATTTTCTGACGTTCGATGCGCGCTTATGCCGACGCATTGGGATTTTATGCTTTTCAACGATGTATCGCCTCCGGCGATATGATGTCATGCTTTGCATAATGATGTTGCTCCCGATGGTCGCAAGGATGCGATGTTTGCCATCATGTACCGTCATGTACACATCATTCACGAAGTGAAATTATTGGCGCAGCCTACAGCATTTGCCAAAGGCAAACATCATTGAAAAAGCGAACCTTTGTCTGCCGACAAAGGTTCGCTTTTTCCTGGTGGGCCATCAGGGACTCGAACCCGGGACCGACCGGTTATGAGCCGGTTGCTCTAACCAACTGAGCTAATGGCCCTTGTAACTTGTCTATTTTAGCACAAAACGCGCCTCTTGTCAACCGTTTTGTTGCATAGAGACGGCGGAAGCGGCGAAATCCGGCCGCAGAATCGTACAGCCGAGCGCAAGCGCCTCCCGCTCGTCATGCGTGACGGCGATGAGCGTGCGGCTGTTCCGGCGGCTGCGGACGTATTCGACGGCCCGCGCGCGCGTCGTCTCGTCCAGCCCCTTGAAGGGCTCGTCGAGGAAAACGATGTCGCTGTCTGCCAGCATTGCGCGGGCGAGCGCCACGCGGCGCTTCATCCCGCCGGAGAGGCTTTGCGCGGGCTTGCGCGCGTCGTCCTCGGTCAGCCCGAGTAGGGCCAGCTCGCGCAGGAGCGCGTCGCTTTTGACGCCGGGCAGCGTCAGGCGCAGATTCATAAGCGCGCTGTAAAAGTCCTGCAATCTGTCCTCCTGAAAAACGGCGCTGCGCTTTTCGGGAACGCCGGAGATACGCCCCGTGTACGTTTTTTCCAGCCCCATCAGCACGCGCAGCAGCGTCGTCTTGCCGCAGCCGGAGGGCCCCATCACCGCCGTACAGCTTCCGGCGGGGAAGGTGAGCGACAGCGCGCGGAGCACCTGCTTTTCACCGAAGGAGACGGAGAGGTTTTCGGTTGTGACGTCCATAAAAGCGACCGCAGCTTCCGCCGAGGGCGAGAGCTTCCTTTCTGCGAGTTTTGGGGGCATTGTTTCGGGGCCTTTGGCGTTTACAGCCTGCGCAGACGCGCGTAAAACCTGCCGAGCAGGAACAGGAACAGCTTTTCAAACAGAACGCTGATGCACACGACCGCCGCCGTCCACGCGAACAGGTCGCCGGTGGCGAAGTACACCTTGGCGAAGTAGAATTTTTCGCCGATGGAGCCGTCGGGGATGCCGATGATTTCTGCGGCGACGCCCGCCTTCCACGCCAGCCCGATGGCGACGCCGCAGCCCGACAAGAGGTAGGGCCGCAGGGCGGGCAGATAGACCAGCAGCAGCCGCCGGGGGGAAGATACGCCGAAAAGCGACGTCATCTCCAGCAGCGCGGGCGGCGCGCTTTTCATCCCGTTGAGCACGTTGGTGTAGACGATGGGCAGCACCATCAGGAAAGAAATGAACACCGAGATGTTCGCCGCCGACAGCCAGATGAGGCTGATGACGATGAACGACGCGACCGGCACCGACTTGACCAGCGAAAACAAGGGCCACAGCAGATGCTCCAGCACGGGGACGCGACCGGCGGCGAAGCCGAGCAGTACGCCGGCCAGAAACGCCAGCAGGAAGCCGGCCGTGATCCGCGCGAAGGAGAACAGCACCGTGCGCCAGAAATCCGCCTCGAGCACGAGCGCGGCAAGACGGCGCAGCACCGCTGCGGGGGCGGGGAGGAGAAGCTCCTCCCCCATCAGCCACGCGGCGGCCTGCCAGACGGCCAGCGTCAGCAGCACCGCGCCTGCCCGCAGCAGGCGCACTTTATTTTTCGTAATAAAACGCATCATCCGGCAATTTCCCGCCGACAGCTTCGGGGTTCTTTTCATACAGCACGCCGAGATAGGTCTCCAGCGCAGCCTTCATCTCCGCGCCCTCCATGCAGGTGATGTTGCAGTAGGGGATGGCCTTTTCCGCAATCGCTGCGGTCGCAATGCCGTATTTTTCCACGAGCTGCGCCGCTACGGCAACGTTTTCGTTCACATACGAGGTGGAGGCGCGGTATTCGGTCAGAAAGGCCTCGACGGCCGCCGGGTTGGCCTCGGCGAATTCGCGGCGGACGACGATCGTGCCCGTGAGCAGCTTGCTGCCCGTTTCCGCGGCTTCCCACGCTTCGTTCAGGTCAACGGCGATGTGCAGCCCCTCCACCTGCGCCTGCGCGGCGGTGACGTAGGGCTGCGGCAGCATGGCCACCGCGTCGGGCTGCGCCTTCAGCAGCGCGACGACCTCGGTCGGCTCGCTCTTGAACTCGATGGTCAGATCCTTTTCCGGGTCCAGACCGGCCTTTTCCAGCAGGTAAAGCAGCGTGTATTCGGGCGTGGAGCCCTTGCCGGTCGCGTAGACGGTCTTGCCTCTTAGGTCGGCCAGCGACTGCACGCTGTCGCCCGTTTCGACGATATAGAGCACGCCGAGCGTGTTGACGGCGAGAATCTCAATGGCGCCCTCCGTGCGGTTGTAGAGCACCGAGGCCAGATTGGCGGGGATGGCGGCCATATCCAGCTTCCCCTGAATGAGCAGCGGCGTCAGCTCGTCGGCCGAGCCGGCGACGGTGAATTCGTAGTCGTTGGCGGCCTCGCCCGTTTCGTCGTCCTCCATCAGCTTGACCATGCCGATCGAGGTCGGCCCCTTCAGGCCGCCGATGCGGATGCTCGTCTTTTCCGTAACCGTACTTTCCTCGGCGCCGGCGGCCGACGAATCGCCGCCCGGCGCGGCAGAACCGCTTTCGTCTGTGCCGCCGTCGGTGCAGGCGGCCAGCAATGTGACCAGCAACAGCATTGCGGTCAGCAGGGAAATGATCTTTTTCATATTTACTACCTTGTTCCTTTCCGTTTTGTGTTCCGAACGGGCAGGGGGTCAGACCTTGGCGGTGACCGTTTTGGCGGAAACGCCCGCGAGCATCCCCAGCTTGCCCGAAAGGGCGCTCACCGCGGTGCCCGGCGCGTCCATAATCACGCAGATGACCGACACGCTCTTTTCGCCGTAGGGCACGCCCAGCCGGCCGATGATATGGCTGCCGTACTCGTGCAGGCAGGCGTTGACCTGCGGCACCGCCGCCTTGTCGGCGACGATGATGGTCACGACGGAGATTCGGTTTTCCATCGCTTTTCGCTCCTTTCGGTTGAAAAAAGGGGGAACATGCGGTCGGCATGTCCCCCTTCTGCTGCTTGCAGCTTGTCGTCGATGCCTTTCCATTCGGGACGAACCCTCATGCGTCAGAACACAATATGATATTTTCAGTATACCGCATTTCGTCCGCGGTTTCTGTGCGCAAATTGTAAATTTTACGCGTTTTCAATCGACAGGCAGTCGAAGCCCAGCTCCTCGATGGCGGCGCGGAGCGCGGCGTCGTCCGGCAGGGCTTCGCTTTCGACCGCCGCCGTGCCGGCCTTCAGGTCCACGCTGACCTTCACGTCGCCCAGCGCCGAGAGCGCCTTTTCCACACGGGCGCTGCAATGGCCGCAGCTCATGCCGTCGATGCGGATGATTTTTTGCATATCGTTTCCCTTCCTTCGTTTGCGTTGTATATTTCCCGTAAAGCGTGCAGGGGCGCGCCTTGCGCGAAATGCGGATTTTTCAGCGGCGGGGGACGTCGCAGCGCATCCGATACAGCCGCAGCGCGTTCGTGACGACGAACAGCGAGCTGAGGCTCATCGCCGCCGCGCCGATCATCGGGTTGAGCGTGACGCCCCAGACCGGATACAGCGCGCCGGCCGCCAGCGGGATGCCGAGCGTGTTGTAGAAGAAGGCCCAGAACAGGTTTTGCTTGATGTTGCGCATGGTCTGGCGGCTGCACTCGATGGCCGTGGGAACGTCGTTCAAATCGCTTTTCATCAGCACGACGTCGGCCTCCTCGACCGCGATGTCCGCGCCGCTGCCGATGGCGATGCCGATGTCCGCGCGGGCGAGCGCGGGGGAGTCGTTGATGCCGTCGCCGACCATAATGACCTTCCGCCCCTCGGCCTGCAATTCGCGGACGACGCGTTCCTTGTCCTGCGGCAGCACGTCGGCGATGACGCGGTCGAGGTCGAGCTTCCGGCGGACGGCGTTGGCCGTCGTCTCGTTGTCGCCGGTGAGCATAATGACCTCGCAGCCGTCGTCCTTCATACGCCGGACCGCGGCGGCGCTGGTCTCTTTGACCGTGTCTGCGGCGGCGATTACGCCCAGCAGCTCGGTTTCGCAGGCGAAGAACAGCGGCGTTTTGCCGTCCTCGGCGAAGCGCTGCGCCTGCTCGCGGACGGCGGAGACGTCGACGCCCAGCTCCTCCATATACGCGCCGCTGCCGCCGTAGCAGGTTCGGTCGTCGATTATGCCGCGGATGCCCTTGCCCGTGACGTCGGTAAACTCGCTCACCTCGGCGGGTTCGGCGTCGGCCGCATAGCGGACGACGGCGTCGGCAAGCGGGTGCCCGCTTTTCTTTTCCAGCGCCGCGGCGACCGGCAGCAGCCGACCGGGCGCGCATTCCACGACGTCGGTGACCGAGGGCTTGCCGACCGTGATGGTGCCGGTTTTATCCAGCACGACGGTGTCGGCGGCGTGCAGCAGCTCCAGCGCCTCGGCGGATTTGATGAGAATGCCCATCTGCGCGCAGCGACCGGTGGAAACCATAATGGCCACCGGCGTCGCCAGTCCGAGCGCGCAGGGGCAGGAGATGACCAGCACCGAGATGCAGGCGTTCAGCGCGTCCTCCACGCTCCTGCCCGCCAGCAGCCACGCCGCGCCGGCCACGACGGCGATTGCCATAACCGCCGGCACGAAAATGCCGCTGACCTTGTCGGCCAGCTTCGAAATGGGTGCCTTGCTCGAGGACGCCTCCTCCACCAGCGCCACGATGCGGGCGAGGGTGGTGTCCTGTCCGACGCGGGTCGCGCGGATTTTCAGAAAGCCGGTCATGTTGACCGAGGCGGACATCACGGCCTTGCCTTCGTCCTTTGTCACGGGGATGCTTTCGCCGGTCAGCGCCGACTGGTCGACGGCCGAGCTGCCCTCGAGCACCACGCCGTCCACCGGCACGCGCTCGCCCGGCTTGAGCAGCACGACGTCGCCGGTGAGAATCTCCTCCGCGGGGATGACGCGCTCCTCGCCGTCGCGCAGCACGGTCGCCGTCTTGGGCGAGAGGTCGAGCAGCTTGGCAATCGCCGCGCCGGTCTTGCCCTTGGAGCGCTCCTCTAAGAATTTGCCGACGGTGACCAGCGTCAGGATCATCGCCGCCGACTCAAAGTACAGGTTGGTGCGGTAACGCTCGACCGTGTCCCAGTCGCCGCGCCCGAGAGCCGCGCCGATCATAAAGATGGCGATGACGCCGTACAGCATCGCCGCCGCCGAGCCGACGGCCACGAGCGAGTCCATGTTCGGCGCGCGGTGCGCTAGCGCCCGGAAGCCGTTGAAATAAAATTTGCGGTTGACGTACAGCACCGGCAGCGTCAGCAGAAATTGCAGAAAGGCGAACGGCAGCGCGTTTTGTGTGCCGTGCAGGAAGCTCGGCAGCGGCAGGCCGAGCATATGCCCCATCGACACATACATCAGCAGCACCAGAAACACAATCGAAACCCAAAGCCGCGTGCGGATGGCGGTGAAGCCGTCGCCCGCCGCCGCCTTTTCCTTCTTCGGCGCGGCCGTACGCTCCCGCTCGGCAAGCTCGGCGGCGCCGAAGCCCGCCTTTTCCACCGCCGCGATCACGGCATCGGCGCCGGTCTTCGATTCGTCGTATACGCACACCATGCTTTTCGCCAGCAGGTTGACCTGCGCGCTCTCCACGCCGTCCAGCCGGCCGACCGCTTTTTCCACCGCGGCCGAGCATGCCGCGCAGCTCATGCCGGTCACGGAAAACTTTTTCTTTGTCAAGTGAACACCCCGCCTTCGCGCCATACGGTTAGATTAGACTATCCCTATGGTTATTATACCCAGACTTTGCAGAAATTACAATCCTTTATTTTTACCGAAAAATTGCATTCCACATAGGACGCCGTTTGACAAAACAACAAAAAGGCGGACCCGTGTGGGTCCGCCTGCGCGGAATGCGGAAAGGGGGTGTGCTTAGGTGAGGGGCGCGTAGGAGATCGCCGTCACGCCTTCGGAAAAGTAAACCGCGATGACCATGCCGTCCTTGGTAGCGGTGAACACGTCCTCCAGCCCCACGTCCGTAAAGCCGTCGGCCGTAAGAGCCGCGATATACGCGTCGCAGTCGGCCTGCGTGGTGTCGGCGTATGCGAATGTGTATTCGCCGCCGACCTCCTCCGCCATCATCAGCGTGCCGGCGGTGAATTCGGGCAGCTCGGACGGAAATTCGGCGTTTTCGTTTACGCTGGTGTCGTCATCCGAAAAGCTGTATTCGGTGTAGCCCTCGGGTACGTCAAAAAGCATGTCGTCCGGGATTTCGTCCGAAAGCGCCGTGACGCTGAGCAGGGAATCGATAGTCGTGTCGCCAAGCGCCATCGTGTAGCGGATCGCGTACAGCGCATCGCCGTCGAAGAAGAAGGTCATCGTCTGCGTCTCGTCCTCCGCTGCTGCGCGCACGACGCAGTCGTAGGTTTTGCCGTCCAGCTCTTCGGTCCCCTCGGAAACGAAAACCGTGTCGTCCGTCGGCAGGGTCGATTCCTCCTCGTCGCTCACGATGTAGACCGGCTCGGTGAGGTCGAAGGAATAGCTTTTGCCGTCCTTGACCACGACATAGGAGACTGCGCCGAGCATCTCGGATTTGGTGCAGAGGACGCCGTCGCGTCTGGCGGTGGCGGTCTTCATCTCCATTCCGGCAAACTCGCCCTCGAGCGCGAGGTATACGTCCTCCTCGGCAAGGCGCGCCATCAGCGCGTCGTAGCGCTCGGAGGGCGTCTTTTCCTCGGCGGGCGCGCTGCTGTCTTCGGCGGGTTCGCTGCTTTCCGCAGCCGACTGTCCGGCGGGCGCACTGCTTTCGTCGCCGCCGTTCCCGCAGGCCGCCGCGCCGAGCGCGAGCAGCAGACAGAGCAAGAGGATAAATGCTTTTTTCATACGTTTCTTTTCTCCTTTTTTCTTGGTTCTATTTTAAGAAATACCGTCATTTGCCGCGCAGCTTCTATGTAAGGGGGCTGCGCGTTTTGTCAGAGCGAGCTTTGGGCTGTCATACAGCAGACGGTCGTGACGCCGTGGAGGTGGTAGACGATGACGACGATGCCGGCATCGTTGACCGCCGTGAACATGTTTTCCTCCTCCTCATCCTCCTGCCGGACAAAGCCCGCTTCGGTGAGCAGGCGGATATAGGCATCGTAGTCGGCCTGCGTGGTTTGCAGATAGCCGAAAATGGCGGCGTCGTCCTCCGTACCCGCAAGATACAGCGTCCCGGCGGTGAACGCCGGCAGGACGTTCGGGAAGCCGGCCCGCTCGTCCAGAAAGACGTCGGACGGCCGGATGCAGGCGATCACCGTGGCGCCGGCCGCATATGAAACCGTCACCAGAATACCGTCCCTGCTTGCGGCGAACACGCCGCTTTCCTTCCATTCGACCGGCCGAAAGCCGTCGGCCTTGAGCGCTTCGATGTACGCGTCGCAGTCGGTGCGCTCGGTGAAGATGTAGACAAAGCCGCATTGCGCGGCGGAGGTGGAGACGCTGTAAAGCGTGCCGACGGTGAATTCGGGCAGCTCCGAGGGGAATTCCGGCGCTTCATAGGGCTCCTCGACATATTCGGTGTAGCCTTGCGGCACCTCGAAGGGCATGTCCTCGGGAATCTCGTCCGTGAACGCCGTGACACGGAAGAGTACGTTCATTGTAACGCTGTCCATTTGGAGCGTCGCGCGGATGGCGAAAAGCGTGTCGCCGTCAAAGAAATAGGTCAAATGCTGGGTGCTGTCCTCAAGGGATTCGCGGATGACGAAATCATAGGTTTTCCCGTCGATGGCCTCCCGGCCCTCGGCGACGAAGCGGGTGTTGTCGTCCGCCGTCAGCTCCAGCTCCAGCTCGGCAGTCGAAACGCGCATATAATAGGGGCTGAGCATATCGAAGACGTAGGCGACGTCGCCCTTGACCACGGTATAGGCGGATTCGTCTCCGACCGTCTGCCGCATCGACGTAATGCCGCCGCGCTCGGCGACGGCGACCTCTATCTCCACGTCGAGTACGCTGCCGCAGATTGCGAAATACAGGTCCCCCTCCGTCATGCGCGCCGCCATCGCGTCGTAGCGCTCGGAGGGCGTGGATTTTTGCGCCGCGGCGGAAACGTCGGGCGCCGAAAGCTCGTCCGAAACGTCCGATTCCTTGGAAGTGTCCGAAGCATCGGAGACGTCTGCCGCGCCGGCGCTTTCCGCACCGGCGGACGCTGCCGGCGGCGGGGAGATGCCGCCGCTGCTTTCGCCGAAGGATGCGCCGCCGCAGGCCGCCGCGGAGACGGCGAGCAGCAGGCAGAGCAGGAAGACCAAAATCCTTTTCATACGCTTTGCTCCTTTACAAAGACTGTTGCGGGGCAAACGGGGAAAAGAGGCGCGCAAAAGAACGCGTCAGCGGATGTCCTCCACCACCGTTTCGGGCGGCGTGTCCAGCTTGTCGGGGTTGTAGAGACAGTCCTTGAGTACCTTGAGCGCGGAGGCGAAGTAGAACCCGTCGCAGATGCGCTCGTCGGTGACGACCGTATAATCGATGTATTTGTTGCGCTCGACCGTGCCGTCCAGCTTAAGCTCGTTCTTGTAGTACTTAGCGCCGAAGGCGATGAACACCGGGATGTTGCCGAAGTTGTACAGATGGTGGTAGATCGGCGGGATGCCCAGAGACCCCATCGACGTGATTGCCATCGACCCGTGAAAGGGCGACAGCAGCGTCAGCTTGCGGGGAATGCAGCCAAAATAGTCCAGCGTTTTCAAAAACGAGACCGTCGCCTTCATAAACAGGCCGGGTATGTAGTTGAGCGCCTTCGCCAGTCCGTCGAAATCGGTCTCGTCGCCGCGGCTGGATTCGATGGCGTCCTGGATGACGGCGTAGACCTCGTCGGCGGTGAACTCCGGCCGAAAGATCAGCTTCAGGCAGGTGTCGGGCGAGTCGAGCGCGATTTCCTTTTTGATGGTCAGCATCACCTCGATGCAGTTGCGCGCATGAACCCGCTGGCCGCGGATGAAGCGGTTGATGCCCGGCCGCTGCGACACGGTGCGGACGTAGGAGGCCACCAGCAGATGCAGCATGCCGAAGCCCTTTAAGCCCTCGGCGCGCTTTTTGCGGATGTATTCCTCGGCCTTATCCACGTTGATGGAGTCGCGGATGAAGTTCTGCGCGTCGTTGCGCAGCACCATAATGTACGGCGAAATTTTATTGTAGGGGGGGAGGCTTTTGAGCTTGCGCCCCTCCTTGACCTTTTTTGCCACGAATCAAACACATCCTCTTTCAATCTGCACTCTATTTTATTTTATCATATCCTACGCATTTTTGCAAGGATTATTTCGTTTTCTTGCGAAAAAAGATTTTAGGAAAATGTGACAAAAGGATTGAAATGTGCAAACAAAAATGGTAAAATAGAGCCAACAACAAATCAGGAGGGTGTTTTCATGAAGATACGACGAATCTTATGCTGCTGTACGGCGCTGCTGCTGCTTGTGCTGACCCTCGCGGCCTGTACCGGGGGGGGAGAGACGGGTACGTCCTCCGCACCCGGCAGCACGTCCTCTGCGGATTCGCAGCCCAACGCGGAGAAGAGCATTGAGGACTATGTGGAGAAAAAGGACTACGGCGGGCGCACCCTGACCATTCTCAGCCCGCGTATGAACGCGGACAACAAGTCCGAAACCGAGTATGTGAAAAACGAGTATGCGGACAATTATGAGGGCGAGAAGCTGGCTGCCCGCGTCAACGACGCCATTGAGGCGCGTAACCATCTCGTGGAGGAATACCTCAACGTCGAAATCGTCGAGCAGCGTCTGCACGAGACCTCGCGTCCGGGCGGTGCGATGCTGACGACCGTCCGCAACGAGATCATCGCCGGCGGCTCGCAGAACTATCAGGTCATCAATCCCTGCCTGTACGACTGCGGCACGCTTGCGGCCGAGGGGGCGCTGTACAACCTCTACACCGTTTCCACGCTCAACGGGCTGGAGGCCGAGTGGTGGGACCACACCTTCAACGGCGACGTGGCTTTCGGCGATAAGCTGTATTTCACAAACGGCGATATGGGCTTCCAGAGCAAGGCGAGCACGGCGATTGTCGTGTTCAACCGCGACCTGCAGACCGAATACAATCTGGAGGACCCGTACACGCTGGTGCGCGAGGGCGCCTGGACCATCGACAAGGCCATCGAGATGTCCAAAACGATATCGCAGGACCTCAATCAGGACGGCAAGATTACATACGAGGATATGGTCGGTTGGGAGGGCCAGCTTGACGACTGCTGGAATATGTTCTATTCCTCCGGCTCCCGCATCGCCGCGTTTGACGCGGACGGCAAGCTGTCGCTGACGATGTATACCGAACGCAGCGCCCGCGCCGCCGAGAAGATTATGACGCTGGTGCAGGACGACGCGCATTACATTTCCGCCAACGATTATTTCGGCGTCACCCAATGGCCGGTGGAGCTTTGTATGGAAAACTTCGCCGCGGGCAACGCGCTCTTTTTCTCCGATTCGCTCGGCAGCCTGATCAACTTCCAGAAGATGAAGGGCAATTACGGCCTGCTGCCGGTGCCGAAGCTGGACGAGGAGCAGGAGAATTACGAGAGCTTTATCAATCCGTGGGTCAGCAGCGCGCTCTGCATCCCCAGCACGCTCTCGATGGAGGACGCCGAGTTCGCCGGCGCGGTGCTGGAGTGCATGGGCTACTATTCGATGGATACCGTGCGCAAGGAGTACTACGATGAGGTGCTCAACTACCAGTATGTGCAGGACGACGCGTCGATGGAGATGCTCGAGCTGATCCTCGATTCACGCGGCTGCGACATCGGCAATATCTTTATGATCGGCAACTGCCACAACCTGCTGCACGATTTCGCGACGATGGATTCCGGCTCCTTCCGCTCCGCTTATGAGGCCGTGGAGGCTACGGCGCAGGCGGACATCGACCGGCTCAACGACCTGTTCGAGAAGCTGGCGTAGCGGCGCGCGTCAGGCAGGCGTTCGCTGCCTGCTGCCGGCGCGGCGCTTGTTTCTCAACCGATCGCCGTGATGAAGACACGGTGGGTTCTCTGCAGCAGAACCCACCGTGTAAATACTTAAGCGCAAATTTCGAATGCCTGCTTAAGCGCAAATTTCGAATGCCTGCTTTTCGTATGCTGTTTATCACAGAGGGCCGTATATTTATTTTTGTCGTTTTGCCGAAAGGAAAACAGACCGCCGGCTTCGCCGCAAATGTCCGAAAGCCTTTGGGCAAAGCGAAGAAAGGGTGTTATCCATGAACCCGCGAAAGATTTTATGCTGCTTGACGGCGCTGCTGCTTATGCTGACCCTCGCCGCCTGCGCCGGAGAGGGCGCGGCGGGCACGTCCTCCGCGCCCGGCGAAACGACCTCTGCGGAGTCTCAGCCGGACGCCGAAAAAACGATTGGGGACTATGTTGAAAAAAGGGACTATGGCGGCCGTACGCTGACCATACTCACCGCCGCCGCGAACGGCGAGGGCGAGGTCGAAACCGAGTATACAAAGAACGAAGAATATGCGGACAATTACACCGACGAAAAAATGGCCGCGCGCGTGAACGATGCAATCGCCGAACGCAACAATCTCGTGGAGGACTATCTGAACGTCAAGATCGTCGAAAAGTTCGTGTACAACGACGTCAAGCGTCCGGGCGGCACGATGCAGCAGGCCGTGCGCACGGAGATTCTGGCCGGCGGCTCGCAGGAATATCAGGTCATCAATCCCTGCCTGTACGACTGCGGCGTGCTGGCCGTCGAGGGCGCCTTGTATAATCTGTACGACGTTTCCGCGCTCAACGGGCTGGAGGCCGAGTGGTGGGACCACTCCTTCAATGCCGACGTTTCGTTCGGCGATAAGCTGTATTTTGTCAATGGGGATATGAGCTTCAAGGCCAAGAACGCAACGGCGTGTATTGTGTACAGCAAAGACGTTTTGAACGAGTATGGGCTGGAGGATCCGTATCCGCTCGTACACGAGGGGACATGGACTGTCGACAGAGCCATTGAGATGACCAAAGCCATATCGCAGGATTTGAATGACGACGGGAAGATCACCTACGAGGATAAGGTCGGCTGGGCGGGACAGGACGGCGATACCTGGAATCTGTTTTATGGCTCCGGCTCCCGCATCGCCGAATTCGACGCGGACGGCATACTGCAGCTCACAATGTACAACGAGCGCAGCGCGCGTATCGCCGATAAGATCATAGAGCTGGTGCAGGATGACCTGCACTACATTACGGCGGATGATTACTTCGGCGTCGTGAAATGGCCGGCTCTGCTGACGATGGAGAATTTCGCTGCGGGCAACGAGCTGTTTCTGTCCACCTCCATTGCCGACTTGATCAATCTGCAGAAAATGAAGGGCAATTACGGCCTGCTGCCCGTTCCGATGCTGGACGAGACGCAGACGGAATATTACAGCTTGGTCGGCGCGTGGTCCGCCACCGCTTTGTGCATCCCCAACACGCTCTCGATGGAGGACGCCGAGTTCGCCGGCGCGGTGCTGGAGTGCATGGGCTACTATTCGATGGACACGGTGCGCAAGGAGTATTTCGACAATGTGCTCGATTATCAGTATGTGCAGGACGATGCGTCTATGGAGATGCTGGATTTGATTCTGTCCACGCGCGGCTGCGACATCGGGCAGATTCTGCTCGTCGGAAATCTGAACGCCACGGTGCGGGGATTGACGACGATGCCGGCCGGCTCCTTCCGCTCCGCCTATGAGGCCGTGGAAGCTACGGCGCAGGCGGACATTGACCGGCTCAACGAGCTGTTTGAAAAGCTGGTGTAGCCGATGCGTAAGGAGACGAGACAAAAGCTGCTCTGTCTGCTGGTGACCGCGCTGCTGGTTGCCGGCGCGCTGTTTCTGTATTTTCTGACGGCTAAATAACAGACGAAGGGTCTCGCCGCACAGCGAGGCCCTTCTTGTCTGCGACAACCCCTTGTTTCATTCTGAAAGCAGTTTGTCCCCAAATCAAAAGTTTTTGAAGGTTTTCAGGGGACTTTTTTCAAAAAGTCCCCTGAACGGGG
>ERZ827150.2691-NODE-2691-length-18550-cov-3.697107_pt1 | contig 18550 bp, 10 predicted proteins | sample MGYA00519779_ERZ827150 | MGnify/ENA primary metagenome ERZ827150 (study PRJEB31778, sample SAMEA3449267) | human gut metagenome | biome: human gut; feature: human-associated habitat; material: faeces | place: United Kingdom | collected 2010/2012 ...
TTTGTTTTCTTCATGCTGCTCATTCACATCCTCTAAATCCTAATCCACCAATTTTATCATAGCATATTTTCATACAGTCTTCAATACAGCAAAAGCAGCCACCACTACAGTGACTGCTCTTTCTCAATGATATCGCTCCGCGGCACTACGCCGTTCCAGCATATAATTCTGCATTACAAGCTGCGGCTGCTGGAGGCGGTATAAAAATATCTGTATGTAATTGCTCGATATGATGCGAGTCTGTCTCAAAACCTTAAAGTTTCGCCACCGGTTGCAAAACGCAGTGTCATAAGTTATAATAGAGGTATCAAAACCTATATTCAAAACTCGTGGTGTCAAAACCGGGAAAACGGGGGAATTTACATGACATTCGGCTACGCGAGAGTCTCGACCAAGACGCAGGCGCGCGACGGCAACAGTCTGGACGCGCAGCAGGCGGCGCTGACGGCGGCGGGCGCGGAAAAAATCTATACGGACACCTTCACCGGCACAAAGATCGAGCGCCCGGAGTTCGACCGGCTGCGCGCGCAGCTGCGAAAAGGCGATGTGCTCATCGTCACCAAGCTCGACCGCCTCGCGCGGTCGGTGTCGCAGGCGTCCGGCCTCATCACCGAGATGATCGACGAGGGCATCACCATCAACGTATTGAACCTCGGCATCCTGTCCAACGACTCGGTCAACACGCTGCTGCGCAACGTGCTGCTGTCGTTCGCGCAGTTCGAGCGCGACATGATCGTCCAGCGCACGCAGGAGGGCAAGGCGGTCGCGCGCGCGACCGACCCGAATTTCCGTGAGGGCCGTCCGCCCAAATTCGATGCCGAGCAGCTCGACCACGCGATGGCTCTGCTCGCGGACCATTCCTACGCGCAGGTCGTCAAGCTGACCGGCATCAGCAAGTCCACGCTCATCCGCGAGAGGAAGCGACGCCGGACGGCGGCGGAGGAATGAGCGCGGCACAGCGCGCAGAGACGCCCTATATATAATAAGGTATAGCAGGCGGTTTTTTTGACCGTCCCGCTCTCCCCCCCGCCGTAAAGAACCCGTTAAATTGCAGAAAGGCTGTCGGAGTTTGCTCCGGCGGCTTTTTTTGCGCGCTGCGGTGCAGAAAACGGCAAATCCCGCAAAAATAATGAAAAAGGACGGGAAGCGGCGCGGAAAAGGCGGCTTTACCCTGGTAGAGCTGGCTGTTACGCTGGTCATTCTGAGCATCCTGTTCGCCATCGCTGTCCCGAACCTGCTCGGGTATATCCACCTGTCGCAGTTCCGCAGGAACGAGTCCTGCGCAAAGACCATGTATCTGTCCGCGGAATCCGCGCTGACGTACTGCCGCACCGGCGGCGAATGGGAGTCGTTTTGCAGACGGGTGAAGGACGAGGGCGTGCTCAACCGGTCGTTCGACGAGGCGGACGGGGAGCAGAAAAAGCTCAGCGGCCGCATCTACGGCATCCGTCTGGATGCGGACGAGTATGCCTCGGGCGAGCTGTCGGGCGACGGCAGTCTCGTCGACGAGCTGCTTTCGCAGGATACCTACGACAAAAGTCTGCTGAACGCCGCGATCTGCATCGAGATCGACGTGGAGAGCGGTCATGTCTACTCGGTCTTTTACGGCACGAGCTGCAAGGGACTGTACTACGGCTCGAACGCGCTCAGCCAGCCGGCGGAGCTGTCCGGCGAATGGCTGGACATGGACAGCCGCGCCAGCTACGACCTCCGACGCGCGGAGCGTCTTGGCTATTACTCGGTGCAGGACGCGGTGAACGTCGTCAATCTGGACGCGGCGAAGCTCAAGATCACCTCGATCAATCTGGTCAACGGCGAAACGCTCTCGCTGGGCTGGTCGAGCAGCGTCAGAGCGCAGAACAGGGCGAACGTATATTATGAGGTGAAGCTGTACAGCAGCGCGGACAAGGCGCAGCTGCTGACCATCCGCGTCCCGGGCAGCGCCCTCAAAACCGGCGCGCAGCCGCTCGAGGTCACGGTCGAGGACGGCACAAAGAAAAACTATACCTTCCCGATAGAGTACGACCAGACCACCGGACGCGCTTCTCTGGTGCTGGACGGCATGATGAACGCGCAGCTTTACAGCAGGCTCGCCGAGCTTTCGGCCGAGGACGAGGCGGCCTTCCGCCAGAGCAGCAGCACCAGCATCACGCGCTTCGGCGGCACACTCGCCGCACCGGCGGAGGTCTACGCGACCGTGCAGGCCTTCCCCGACCCGAACGCGGCATACGACAGCGGCGAGATGTACCAGAAGAGCGACGTCATCGACTCGAACCACGCCAATACGCTCTTCGGCGACGGCACGAGCGCCGACGGCACCGAATGCGAGGTCAAAGCCTTCCGCCATCTGTCCAACATCCGTTACATGGATAAGGCGGCTGAATTTTCCGTTGCCGCGCGTTCGCTCGACTGGACGAGCGACAGCGTAAGGGTCTACGGCACAGCCGCGCACGGCGCGCTCACGGTCTCCTCCGGCACGGACATCGGCTTTCCGAGCATCCCGGAGCTGAAAACCGGTCAGACGCTGAACGGCGCGGGCGGTCTGCTGAACCGCATCGCCGCTGTGTTCACCGGCGGGAACGCCGTCAGCAGCCTCCGGTTGGATGATACCTCGATCGACGCGAACGCGGAGTATCTCGGTCTGTTTCAGAAAAATTCCGGCACGATACGCGGTCTGCGCCTGCTCTCTCCGCAGGTGGACGTCTCCTCGTCCACGCTCAAGGGCGTCGGCGCGGTCTGCGGCTACAGCCGCGGCTCTCTCGAGGGCGACAGCGTGGACGGCGCGGACGCGAGGGTGCGTGCGGCGCTGACGGCGGCGGATGCCGAGGGCATCGGCGGCGTCGCGGGCGTCATCGAGGGGAACGGAACGACAACCGGCCTGTCCGCCTCGGGCGCTGTGACCGGCACGCTGCCGGTCTCCGGCGAGGCGCGCGGCATCGGCGGCATCGCGGGCAGCCTTACCGTGTCCGGCACGCCCGTCAAAAACCTCACGAGCCGCGTTTTCGTCACGGGCAACCGCTCGGCCGGCGGCATCGCAGGCTATCTTGCGGGCAGCGGCCAGCCGACCCGTCAGGATCTGCGCGACTGCACGAACGAGGGTCTGGTCCTCAGCAGTGCGGACGCGGACAAGACCTCGCTCGCGGGACGGTACATCGGCGGCATCGTCGGCTACGCTTATCATGCCTCGCTCGGCGGCTGCACCAGCCGGGCAGGCCGTGCGGCGGACTACGAGTATACGCAGGCCGACCGGAGCAGGCTTCGCGGCAGGTATGTCGGCGGCATCGTCGGCTACAGCGACGGCAGCGTGCTGTACCGCTGCTCCACCGGGGCGGACGGCTATGTGCTCGGAAGCGAATACGTCGGCGGCATCGTCGGCGGCGCGAACGAGGGCGCGAACAAGCTGCTGCTGCAGGACGGCACGGCCCGCGTCACCGCGAACGCCAGCTGCGTCATCGGCAACTCCTATGTCGGCGGCATCATCGGCTGCAACAGCGGCGGCTCCGTCATCGAAAACTGCGTCAATACCGGCGTCGCCGCAGGCTATCAGACGTATATCGGCGGCATCTGCGGCGCGAACGAGAAAAACGCGTCCATCGTGAACTGCGCGAGCTACGTGTCCGACACCGACGGCGCGGTCTATCGGCGCGTCACCGGCTGGGGCGCGACCGGCAGCTATGCGGGCGGCCTGACCGGCTACAACGGCGGCAGCATCGTCTTTGACAAAAAAAGCGCCGTCTCCACGCAGAGCGTAGCGGGCATCGTGGTCGGCAGGGACTACGTCGGCGGTCTGGTCGGCTATAACGATGCAGACGGCACGATCGACGTCGATTATACCCTGATCGGCGGCAGCGTTTTCGCCTCCGGCGACTGCGCCGGGGGGCTTGCCGGTCTGAACGCCTCGACGGCGCTCCTCGGGCAGACGCTGACCGTCAAACCGGCCAGCGTGCAGGGGCGGTACTATGTCGGCGGCGCGATCGGCGCGAACGTGGTCGATCCGGACACGGACATCACGGTCGGCTCACTCCGGGTCGACAACAGCCTCGGCTCGGTCACCGCAGAGGCGTTCTGCGGCGGTCTGATCGGCTATCAGCGCACCTACACGGAAAAGGACCGGGCGGGCAAAGCGCTGTACGCTCTCCTGCCGGGCATCGCGGAGAACGGGGACAATGTGCCGGGCGCTGTGACGGCCTCCACCAATCCGCACACCGTCACCATCACCTCGAACGGCAACAGTGCAGGCAAACTGTCTGTGGTTTCCAGCAATATGACCATCCGCGCGTATGCGTATGCGGGCGGCATCGTCGGCTGCGGCGAGCCGCAGAGCCGGATGCAGGTGGTCGGCTGCCTGAACGCGGGCGGCTTCGACCGTCCGGCGGACGGCGTATTCCCGGACAGCAGGCTGAAAACCGGTGTCAATCTCGCGGCCTATCTGCGCACGCAGGGCCATGAGGACGCGGCGCAGGCGCTGTCCGATGAGCCGGGCGCGGATACGCTCCGCGTTTCCATCGTCGGCGGCATCGTCGGCGTGGGTGGTGAAAACCATGTGATCGACCGCTGCGCCAGCAGGGGCACGATGAACGGTCTGGACGCCATGGGCGGCGTTGTCGGTCTGAACGAGGGTCTCATTACGGACTGCACGCTGTCCGGCAGCATGGGCAGCGCAACGCAGGATTATATCGGCGGCATCGCGGGTCTGAACGTCGGCACGCTCGAAAACTGCACGGCCGGGAAAAACTGCACCGTCACCGGACGCACTGCGGTCGGCGGCATCGTCGGCTTCAACCTCAGCGGCGGACAGGTGCAGAACTGCACCGGCAGCGCGAACGTCAGCGGCACAGGCCGCGTCGGCGGCATCGCGGGCGAAAACGGCGGCGAGATCGTGCTTTCGGGCGCGAAGGCGGGCACGCGGCGCGTCACCGGCTCCGGAAGCGGCGTCGGCGGCGTGATCGGCGTGAATACGGTGGACGGCACGCTCCGCGCGGCGGACGGCAGCGCACAGGGCGACGTCATCGCCGCGGACAGCGAACTGACCGTGCGCGGCGGCAGCAAGGTCGGCGGCATCGCCGGCATCAACCGCGGCACGCTCGGCGGCGCGAGCGGCAGCTGTCTGACCAGTCAGGCGGCGGAGGTCCGCGCCGAGTCCGGTCTCGCAGGCGGCATCGCCGGTGCGCAGGAGGGCGCGGCGGCTCGTCTGTGCTTCGCGAAAAACCTCGGTCGGGTCACGGCGAACACGGGCGCGGCGGGCGGCATCGTCGGCATCAGCAGCGGGGAGAGCACGGTCGAGAACTGTTACGGCGACGGCAGCGTCGCCAGCAGCGACGGCTACGCCGGCGGCATCGCGGGCGAAAACCTCGGCCGCATTCAGAACTGCGCGGTCGGCAGCGACGGCGCGGCGGTAACGCTCACCACGCGCAGCCGGACGGCGGCGGGCGCGGTCTGTGCGGTCAACCACAAGGGCGGCACGGTCAGCGGCGCGGAAATCGGAGACCGGGTCACGATCTCCGGCAGCGCCTTCCTGCTCGGCGCGCTCGTCGGCGACAACAGCGGCACGGTCGCGGACGCCGAGGTCGCGCAGCAGCCGGAATACGACGTTTCCGCGAGTGCTTTGCAGGTCGGCGGCGCGGTCGGCATCAACCGCCCGGGCGGCACGGTTCGCTCTGTCCGCGTCACCTCGGATTTCGAGGGCTTTTCCCGCTATCAGTACCTCGGCGGCGTGGTCGGTCAGAACTGCGCGCCCTCGTCCGACGGCACGGCGGCAGGCAAGGTGGAAAACTGCACCTATTCGGGCGCGATCACCGAGGGAAAGAGCGCCGCGGCGAACTGCTACGGCGGCATCGCCGGCGTCAACGGCGGTCTGCTGAGCGGAAATACGGTCTCCGCGCTGACGCTGACGGCGGACGGCGTGTACACCGCGACCGCCACCAGTTCGGCTTCCGACAAGGAGCGCCTGTCCACGCACATCGGCGGCATCGCGGGCAAGAACGATACGTCCGGCATCATCGAGCAGTGCTACATAGACAATACCAGAACCGGCGCGATCACGGTCAAAAACGGCATGGTCGGCGGCGTGACCGGCTATAACAAGGGCACGGTCGCCCTGTCCGGCGATAAGAGCACCGAGACCCTGATGGCGAATGTCCGCGAGGTGAGCGAGCTGCTCGCGAACGCGAAAAGCCTGTCTGCGGACAGCAGCTGGGTCAAATGGGAGGACGGCGCGGACATCGAGGAGCTGACCTATGCTTCGAGCGGAAAACCGGTCGCGCAGGGACGCACCATGCAGATCATCGTCACGGGCAACGGCAGTCTCGGCGGCATCGCGGGCTGCAATGCGCCGTCCGGTGCGCTCGAGCGCTGCGTCAGCGGAAACTGGCTGCTCGTCAACCGTTCGGACAGCATCAGCGTCGGCACCGGCGGCATCATCGGCATGAACGAGAGCGAAAAAAACCTCTCCTTCCTGCTCAACCGGGCGTTCGTCGGCCGTCAGCTCCGTAACGCCAACACCAACCGTTTCGCCGGCGGCATCATCGGCACCCAGACCAACCGCACGACGGCCGACTGGCTGATCGAGGGCTGCATCAACTACGGAACGGTCTACGGCTGCCTGTCGCACTACTCGGGCGGCATCATCGGCCAGTGGACGAACAACGGCGGCACGCTCGAGCGCTGCTATAACTACGGCAATCTCCAGACCACCTTCAAGGCGAACTGGGTAGGCGCGTCGGGCGGCATCGTGGCGCAGCTGTATCACGCCTCCTCCGGTCAGGACTTCAACATCCTCAGCTGCCAGAACCACGGCAGTCTGTACGGACGGAACGGACGGAGCGTTAACGACTGCGCGAACGACAGCGGCGGCATCCTCGGCAATGTCACGGCCTACGCCGCCGACGCCGGAAAGGGTCAGGCGTTCACGATCAATGTCGCGGACTGCGTCAACGGCCCGGGCGTCGAGATCTATTCGGGCTCCATGGCCTCCGGCATCGTCGGCTTTTTCTCGGCGGACGGCGTGGCGAATATCACGGTCAACAGCCGGGCACAACAGCTCATCACCAACGCGACCGAGAACATCACGCTGAACATCGACCGCTGCCGCAACTATGCGCAGACGCTCAGTGGCTACAACTTCACCGCCGGCATCTTCGGCGACCGCTATGCCTACGGCCGGACGCAACCCGCGACGGATACCTATATCCAGAACTGCTTTTCGGTCACGCCCGGCCAAAAGGACCGCGAGATCGTCTTTATGCACAGCGGCGGCTCGGATACGCTGAGCGCGGAAAAGACCGGAAACAACTACTACTTTGACGATGCCTGGGGCATCACCAACCAGTACGCTTCGGGCGGCATCGCGTCCGGCTACGCACGCAGCGAATCCCGCCGCGCGTATTCGCGTATGCTCGGCTACGGCCTGTTCGATCATCGGCTGTTCGCCGCTGTGGCAGGGCCGACCCTCACTCCGGTCGACTCGTTCGCGACGACCAAGTACGGCATGTATTGCAACATGACCCCGTCCAATACCTCGATCGACGGGCACGGCATCATGACCGAGACCTCCTCCGGGAAGATCGTCGGCCGCGTTATCTATGATATGCCGTACTCGTATGAGCCGTATGTGTTTAACCACGGCGGCGCGAAGCTCCAGCAGGCGGTCAAGACCCGAAACGGCGGGGCGAGCGGCATGGACGCCTATGCCCGCACCGCCTACCGCGACTTCGAGCACGGCAGGACGGACGGCGGCGCGCTCGACGGCTCCTTCGGCGTTTCGCTGCGCCAGAACAGCGAAGGCGGCTTCGAGGTCTCGATCACGGACGACGACCGCCCGCTGTACTACGAGGGCAGAGTTTCGGTCGACGGCAGAGAGGTGCTGTCCGGTCTGCGCTTTGTCCCGAAGTGCAAGGGGCAGGGTCTGTGGGACCCCGAACTTAACGGCACGCAGGCTTACGGCGCGGGCACGACGGATGGCACGTTCCAGCTGCCCGCCGATCTGGAGAACGACACCGCAGGGCAGAGCATCACGCTTTCCGTCCGCGCGGTCAGCCTGTTCGAGGACACCGCGCCCTCCGCATGGAAGCAGGCGCAGACGGTCGACGTCTCGGTCCTGCCGACGCCGGACATCAGCATCCGTCTGACCGGGCACGAAAACGCGGCGTGGTCGAACGGCTGGAAGGAGTCGGCGGTCTACCGGCTCTCTCTGAACAACCTTGCCGACTACGCGCCGCTGGGCGGCTGGAAGGTCGTCTGCCGCCTCGGCTCGCAGACCGTGACGCTCGACAAGAGCCGCCCGGCGGCCGAGATCCGCGGCGGCGGCCTGCAGGAGCTGATCGTGACCGCCTCGGCGGATGTCACGAACGGCATTCAGCCGGCCTCCGTGACCCGGACCATCCCGATCGACACGCCGGCGTACCGGCCGGACGGCAGCATCAGCAGCCTGACCGCGTCGTATTCGGGCAGCACGGCGGCGGATTTCACCGTCACGGCGGCGCTGACCGTCCGGGAGACCACGATGGAGACCCCGCCGGTCTACCGCATCGAGCTGCTCGGCACAGTCGGCGGACAGGAATACGTTTTCGCGCATAAGGATGTGCTGACCTCGGCAGGCAGCACGGTCACGGCGAACTTCCGCGACCTGCCGGTGCAGTATTTCGCGGATACCGTCCAAAACCGCCGCGTGCGCGCGTGGTATGCGGCCTCCGGTCTCGGCCCGGTCATCACCTATGGCGAGACCCGGCAGAGCGGCGACGCCGCCGTTACCCTGCGCACGTACAGCGCCTCCGGCGAACAGCAGCCCGACCGCACGATCTACAGCCATGTCCTCGGCTCCCCGAAGGATTTCGCCGATTACATCGCATACACCGCGCTGCAAATCACGCCGCTCGCCGCGCCGGTGCTGAACGCACCCGAGCTCAGCCGCCGCGCGTCCGGCAGCATCAGCTACCGGTTCTCGTGGACGCAGCCCGGTCAGGGCGCCGCAAAAGCGCGCTACAGCGTCCGTCTCACGGGCATCACCGCCGACCGCGCAAGGGTCGGCATCCCGCTGGGCGAGGTCTACACGGACAGCGCCGCAAAGGAGTTCACCGTCAGCGCGGACGACTGGCAGTACGCCGCGGTCGAGCTGACCGTCACCCGTCTGGGGCAGGCCTACGGCGAGGTCGGTCTGAGCGCGTCTCAGACCTGTCTTGTTAAGCAGCGCCTCCCCCGCCCGGGTCAGCCGTCGGTATCCAACCCGGATACCAACGAGCTGGTATACGACATCAGCTGGCGCGCGTCCGGGAGCGAGACCGGCTGCGCGGGCTACCGGATCTATGTGCAGCCGAAGGGCGGACAGGCCGAGCCGCTGGGCGGTCTCGTGCCCGCCGGCGGCGGCGTCTATTCGGTCAAGCGCAGCCTCGAGCAGTACGCCGGAAAGACCGTCGACCTCTATCTCGTGGCGGCGGCAGACGATACCGGCTACGCGAACAGCCCGAACGGCATCGTCTATACGATGACCGTGCCCGAGCGCCTGTCCGCGCCGCGCGTCAAATGGGCGTACAGCTGGCAGGGGAAAGCCCCGTCCGACCCGGTCGCGGCGTCCGATTTCCGAAACGGCGGCCTGACCGTCACCGTCACGCCGCAGGATGCGGCGAGCATGCCGCCGGGCGGCAGCACCTGCCTGCTCCGGGCGGTGATCTATGACGAAAACCACCGCGAGCTCGGCACGTATCCGGTCTCCGCGATGCGCGAGAGCGGCGGCAGCTATGTCTGCGCGCTGTCCGGTCTGGACACGAAATACGCGGGCCGCAGCATCCGCTTCGAGACCCGTATCTCCCAGTCGGCGGGACAGGTCAGCTCGGCATGGGTCGAGGGCGAGACCGTCACCCTCCCCCGCGTCCGTCTGGACACGCCGGCAGCGTCGCTCGCGAACGTGAACGAGACCGTGCGCGTCACCTACGGTCAGGCGAACCTGATGATCTATCAGGCGGACTGGACCGCCCTTCTGACCACGCTCTCGTGGCGCGAGGTGGAAAACGCCGACCGGTACACGATCACGCTGACCGATCAGGCGCAGAAGTCCGCGCTCGTTTCCGTCGACATGAGCGGCGGACAGCCGAAGATCACGGTCGCCGGTCAAACTCCGGCGGCGGAGAGCGGCGGCTGGTACAATGTAAAGCCGGGAAGCACGGTCACGGGCCGCTACAGCCTGACCGGCGGCAGCATCCGCTATTACAGCTATCAGCTGAATACCATGCTGCGGGCGGAGGACGGCGTATTCACGCTCAAGCTGCCCAACCTCTTCTCGATGACGACACACGACAATCAGACGCTGTCGCTCAGCGATGTGCAGATCCGTCAGGTATCTGTCACCGCAGACAGCACAAGCACGCGCTATGCAGCGTCCGACGCTGCCGAACGCGAATTTTCATGACACAAAGGAGGCGGCAGACATGAACCGGATACGGCAGGGCTGGGACGCGCTGCGGCGCGGACGGCGGAGCGGCGTTTCGCTCGTCATCGCGCTCTGCGCGGTCGCCGTCCTCATCGGACTGTCGCTCAGCATCGTCTATTCCTCGTCCATGCTGCTCTCGCGGGCGAACCGCAAGATCGGACGCGAGCGCTGCTATCAGCTCGCGCAGTCCTTCGCGCAGGTGCTCGACAGCGAGCTGACGGCGTACAACACCGAGCGCACCGACCTCGGCGGCGCGGACGATAAATGGCCGCAGACCGCAGACGGCTCCAGGACGTTCTATCAGTACGCCAACAGCGTGCTGGAAAACCTCGATGCGTACGACGCAGACGACCCGGAGCACACCACCTACTATTACAGCGCCGGGGACGAGGACGACGATTACGGAAAAGTGACTGTCATGCTCCGAAAGCAGAATACGGACAGCGAGCAGAACCCGGCGGACCGGACCGGCCGTTTCCCCTATGCGGAAAAGGACCGGCAGACCGCCGAGATTGCGGCGCAGACCTTCATCCGCTATCAGCTTTCGGTCAGCGTCCGGGTGGAAAAGGGCGCGGACAGCTTCACCTATACGACCGAGTATTACCGCCGGGACGGCTTTCAGCCGATCTACACCTGGGAGGGCGAGAGCGGCAGCATCACGCCGGTGTACTGGGTCAGTCCGCATTTCAGCCGGAGCCACAGCATCGCGGACCGGCTCGAGCCGGAGACAGACGAGAACGGACAGACCGAGGAGGGCATGACGTTGGTCGAGCTGGTCGTCAGCGCCGGACTGCTGTGTCTGGTCATCGCCGTGTTCAGCGCGTCCCTGCGCCCGGCGGCCGAGATCTCGCGCCGCACGCAGGAGCTGAACAGCGCCGAGCTGATCGCGGACGACCTGCTCGAGACCGTGCGCAGCCGGGTCGAGACCGCCACGGAGTACATCAAATGCTACGAAAACGGCGCGGACATCACGGACCGGACCGGCAGCAGCAGCGGCTCTGCGGTCGAGTTCGGCACATCGAACGCCATCGAGCTGCTCACGGCGGACGGCTGCGCGGAGACCGCGATCATGGTCGGCTCCCGCGCCGCAGGCACCGAGGCCGCGGTCGAAAAGGGGTATCTCCTCGAGCGCTATTACGACAACAGCACCGGCGTTTTCTACAGCAAAAACGCGGACGGCACGCCGTGCGCGCGCGCTGGCGCAGACCTATGCAAAGGGCTTTTACATGGGTCTGCGCGCCGGTCTGTACTTCGAGCTCGACGAGTCCGGCCGCACCGTGACCGCCACCGTGACCATCTTCCGCGACGCGGATATGACCGACGCGGTCTTTTCGGACTCGCTCGTCATCGACCTGCGGTACGACATCCCGGTCAAGACCGGTGTCACGGCGCAGCAGCGTCCGGCAGCATAAAAAAAGAAGTGTAATCCCGCGGAGCACCGCCGCGGTTTACAGAGATAGAAAAACAAAAAAATGAAATTTGGAGGAACAAGATCATGATGGAAAAAATGATCGCAATGCAGCAGAAGCGCCGCAGCAGAAAGGGCGGCTTTACGCTGGTAGAGCTGATCGTAGTCCTGGTCATCCTGGCGATCCTGGCAGCTCTGCTGATCCCGGCGCTGACTGGTTATATCAATAAGGCGAAGGAAAAGAAGGTTATTGCTGAAACTCGTATGGCAGTAATGGCTGTTCAGACAATGAACAGTGACTTCTACGCAGCAAACAATAAAGATATTGATTGGACTAAGCTGACCGCCACTCAGAAGGATGAATTTAAGGAACTGGCTGAGATTGATGCTGCTACTGTAAGCGATGTTGAATTTAACGAAAAGCATGCAGTTAGTACTCTGACTTATACCTCGGACAAAAAGACCTGTACCTACGCAAACAATCAGTATACCTGCTCGACCTTGACAACGGGTAAGTAACCCCACCCCTGCCGCTGCATCGGCGGAGCGCTGTAACGGTGCATCCGCTTCGCCTGCGGCATGGCAGGTCACGGCTTCTTAAACGTTTAAGCGGCTGTGACCTGTCATGCGGTTCGCTGCATGGCACATTTCTGTAAAAAACCCGATCCATACCGACCCCAGCGAGGAGGAAAAACAATGCTTTACATCGCCTGCGCGGTATTATGGCTGCTGCGCTTTGCGCTCGGCGCGAGCATATTCAGCTTTCTCGGCGTTGTGATCTGGCGTCTGCCGCGCGGAGAGAGCGTGGTCAAGGGACGCAGTCACTGCCCCGCGTGCGGGCGCACGCTGTCGGCCGCCGAGCTCGTCCCGTGTCTGAGCTTTCTCGTGCAGGGCGGCCGCTGCCGCGGCTGCGGCGCGCGCATCCCCGCGAGGGATTTCTGGCTCGAGGTGCTCGGCGGCGTCTGTTCCTGCGCCTGCGCATACGCCTTCGGCGGCGAGACCGCGCGGGCGGCGCTCTCGTTCGCCGTACTCGGCATTTTAACGGTCGTGGCGTTCATGGACATCGACACGCTCGAGATCTATGACCGCTTCCCGGCGCTGCTGCTGGTCTGCGGCGCGGCGGCGCAGTTCGTTTTCCCCGGCCCGGGGCTGGCTTCGCGGCTGCTCGGCTGCGTGATCGTCAGCCTGCCCATGCTGCTCCTCGCGCTCGTTGTCCCGGGCGGCTTCGGCGGCGGCGACATCAAGCTGATGTTCGGCGCGGGCTTTTCCTCGGCGCGAGACTGACGGTCGTCGCCGCCTTTCTCGGCATCCTGCTCGGGGGCGGCTTCGGCGCGCTGCTGCTCGCCGCGAAAAAGGCGGATCGAAAGACCCGTTTCGCCTTCGGGCCGTTCCTGTGCATCGGCATCGCCGCCGCGATGTTCTTCGGGGAGCGCCTCGCAGACTGGTATATCGGCTTACTGTAATCAATGAAAAGGAGGGTCAGCATGGCTGCATCCGACAACCGCCGTCCGTCCGGCGGACACACGCTGTTCCGCTACACGGCAAAGGATATCGACGGAAGGACCGTCCGCGGCACGATGGAGGCGACGGACTATGACGCGCTGTACGCGCAGCTGCTCGAGCAGGGACTGTACCCGCAGCGCGTCACCGGCCGCGGCGCAGACCGCCGCCCGCGCACGCTCCGTCCGCAGGAGCTAAGCGACCTGTGCCGCCAGCTTTCCACGCTGCTCGCCTCGGGCGTCAGTCTGGTGCGCGCGCTCACGATCATTTCCCAGGACGAGGGCATCAGCGCCGGTCTGCGCCGCGTGTACGAGAGCGTGCTGAGCGAGGTGCGCAAGGGCTCGAGCCTGTCCGACGCGCTCGAGGCGCAGCAGGTGTTCCCGGCGCTCATGCTCGGCATGATCCGCGCGGGCGAGGGCAGCGGCAGGCTCGACCGGGTCGCGGAGCGGCTCGCCGTCCACTATGAAAAGGCGCATCAGATGAATCAGCAGGTCAAATCCGCGCTCATGTACCCGATGATCCTCGCCGTCCTCTCGGTCGCCGTCGTCATCGTCATCGTCACCTTCGTCCTGCCGCAGTTCAGCGACCTGTTCTCGACGATGGACTCCCTGCCGGCGGTCACGCTGGCGCTGATGGCGTTTTCCGATTTCATGGTGACGAAATGGTACCTGCTGCTGCTCGGTCTCGCGGCGCTCGCCGCCGCGCTGCGCGCGCTGCTGCGTGTGCCGTCCGTCCGGCTCGCACTCGACCGGGGAAAGCTCAAAATGCCGGTGTTCGGGCGGCTTCACCGCATCATCTGCACGGCACGCTTCGCGCGCACCATCAGCAGCCTGTACGCGAGCGGCCTGCCGATCATCACCGCGCTCCAGACCGCGCGCGACACCATCGGCAATGCCTACATCGTCTCGCAGTTCGACGCCGTGCTCGCGCAGGTGCGCTCGGGCGTCAGCCTGTCCGCCGCGCTCGAGAGCGTGGACGGCTTCCAGCGCAAGCTGTGCAGCAGCATCGCGGTCGGCGAGGAGACCGGACAGCTGGATTCCATGCTCGATTCCATCGCGGACTCGATGGAGTACGACGCGCAGCAGGCGAGCCGCCGCATGATGACCATCCTCGAGCCGATGCTGATCGTGCTGATGGCGTTCGTTGTCGGCTTTATCATCATCGCGGTCATGTCTCCGATCATCGGCTCGTACAGCGCGATCGAGAGCTCGGGGAACGTATAACCTCGGAAACGTGTAAACCTCACAAAAGGGGAGAAATGAGAATGAATACAACCGTTTTGGCGCTTCAGGAGGAGCAGGTGCTCGCCGCGGTCGGCAGACCCGGCGCGAAGCCCTCCGTGCAGGCGCTCTACCGCGCCCCCGCGCACGGCGGCGGCATGGAAAACTGGGAAAGGGCGGTCGGCGCACTCTGGCAGACGCATGACCTGCCGACGCGCGGCATCACGCTCGTCCTGCCGGACGAGGCGGTCGCTACCCGCACCGTCACCGCGCCGCGCATGCCGGAGAGCCGGCTCGAGGAGCTCGTGCAGCACGAGATGCGCGCGCACGACGGTCAGCCTGTGGCGGCGGACTATCTGCCGCTCGGCACGGACGCCGACGGCCGTCAGCAGCTGTTCTGCGCCGCCTGCCGGAAGGATACGATGGCGGGATACCTCGCGATGGCTGACCGGCTCGGTCTGCGCCTCGGCAGCGTGACCGTCCCCATGGCCGGGCGGCTCCGCCTGCTGCGCGCCATGCCGTCGCTGCAAACCATGACCTTCGTCTGCCTGTGCTTCGAGGGCAGCAGCGTGCTCTCGCTGCTCGTGGAGAACGGCGCGTACCGCTATTCCAGCCGCAGCCGCGTGTTCAGCGAGCCGGGCACGCTGGATTTCGGCACCGAGATGACGCGCAGCGTCTCCGGCACGATGCAGTTCCACACGACGGGCCGCCCGGCGAGCCCGCTGACCGATGTGTTTTACGCCGGCTGCCCGGACGACGATTTCGAGGTCTGTCTCGCGGGCATCCGGGAACTTGGCCTGCGGGTGAGCCGTCTGCCGGAATGCCCGGCATTCCGCGCCCTGCCGAACGGCGAGAGGCTGAGCGACTGGCTCGGCTGCGCCGAGGCGCTGATTCGATGAGGAGGGACAGAGCGTGATTCGTGCAAACAAAGAGCTTGATCTGCTCCGCAGCTACCGCCGCCTGATGCGCGGCGAAAAGGGACGCTCCGGCCTGCTGCATCATTTTCTCACGCCCGCGGCGGCCTGCCTGCTGGTGTGCGTGCTGATCTGGGGCGTGCTGCTGTGGAGGAACAGCAGCCTGAGCCGCCGGACGGACGACGTCAATGACTGGCTGCTCGACCCGGCGGTCACCCAGCAGTACAGCGAGGCGGCGAACCGGCAGCAGTACAACGACAGTCTGGTGCAGGCGCTCGGACAGGTGCAGGCGCTGACCGGCTACGACGCGGACACCGGCGCACTGCGCTTCGACGCGCAGAGCACCAGCGTCATCGACATCCCGGGCTATGTGCTCAAGCTGCAAAGCCTCGGCCTGTTCCGCAAGGTGGACTACACCGGCTATACCTATGAGGACGGCATGTACGTGCTCAGCCTGAACTGCATCCTGCAGGGAAAGGAGACCGCAGAATGAACCTCACCCTGACCGAACGCGACAAAAAGCTGCTCGGACTGACGGCCTGCCTCGCGATCCTCGCCGTATTCGGCGTGCATCTCATCCGTCCGGCGCTCGCCGAGCATGAAGCGCTGGGAGGCGAATATGAGGCCGCCCTGCAAAAGCAGCAGGAATATCAGGCGCAGATCGACGCGCGCGCGGCCCTCGACGACAGCATCGCGCAGAACGAGGCGGCGCTGAAGACCGCGGGCGAGCCGTACTATCCGGACGGTCTCGAGACCCGCCAGATGGACGACATCATCACGGGTCTCGCGCTCAAAAACGGCCTGTTCCCGCAGTCGCTGACGCTGACCGAGGCCGTTCCGGGCGCGGTCCGCGCCTATCTCGCCGTGCAGGAGCAGGCGGACGGCTCTGCCGCGCCTGCCGAAGGTGCAGACCAGACCGGCGAAGCACCGGACGACTCTGCCGCGCCTGCCGAAGGTGCAGACCAGACCGGCGAAGCCGCGGACGCGCCGCAGACGGACGGCGGCGTTTATATCGGCACCGCGACCCTCTCGGCGCAGGGCGACGTCAGCCAGTGGCTGCACTTCCTCGACGAGGTGGAGCGCAGCTGCAAGGGGCTGCGCGTGACGAATTTCAGCATTTCGGACTATGATTACGTAGAAAACAACACGCAGGCGGTCAGCACCAGCCTGATCACCGGCACGCTGGAGATCTATCTGTGCGGCAGCGGCAGGGAGGCGGACGCATGAAAACCAATTTACGCATCGGCGAGGTGCTGATGGAGCGCGGCTGCATCACGCAGGAGCAGATGGAGCAGGCGCTCGCCTACCAGAAGGAGCACCGCGAAAAGCGCGTCGGTCAGATCCTGATCGAGCTCGGCTTTATCACCGAGACCCATGTGCTCGAGGCGCTCGCCGCCCGTCTGGGACTGGAGATCGTGAGCATCGGACAGATGCAGGTCGATCTGGCCGCCGTCCGGCTGATCCCGCGCGAGCTGGCGGAAAAGCAGAACCTGCTCGCGGTCCGCGCCTCGGAGGGGAGCCTCGAGATCGTGACGAACGATCCGCTCAACTACTTCGCCTTCGAGGAGGTGCGCCAGCTGACCGGATGTCATGTGGTCATCCGCCTGAGCGAGCTGGGGCCGCTTCAGAGCGCGATCCGCTACTATTATGCCGAGGTCGGCGCACAGCAGGCGGCGCAGACCGCCAACGAGGGCTTCGCCGGGAGCGACGCGGAGCTTGTGCACATCGAGGAAAGCGAGAGCGGCGACCCGGAAGCGCCGATCGTCAAGCTGCTCAGCAGCCTGCTCGACCGCGCGGTCAGCACGGGCGCGAGCGACATCCATATCGAGCCGTTCGAGGGGAAAACGCGCGTGCGCATGCGCATCGACGGCACGATCGTCGACTATGTGACGCTCGAGCGCAGCGTGCATCAGCCGCTGATCGCGCGCATCAAGATCATGGCGAATCTGGACATCGCCGAGCGCCGTCTGCCGCAGGACGGTCATTTCCGCATCCGCGCGGGACAGGAGGGGCACGTCAACATCCGCGTCTCGCTCCTGCCGACCGTGTTCGGGGAAAAGGCGGTGCTGCGCATTCTGGCGGCGGCCGGTCATGTCGATCATGCGGAGCATTTCGGCATGGACGACGACAGCTACGCCCGGTTCCTGCCCATGCTGAACTCGCCGAACGGCATCATCTACCTCACCGGCCCGACCGGCTCGGGCAAGTCCACCACGCTGTACATGGTGCTCGAATACCTGTCGCGGCGGCAGGTGAACATTTCCACGGTCGAGGACCCGGTGGAGCAGAACGTGCCGGGCATCAACCAGACGCAGGTCAATCCGGTCGCCGGGCTGACGTTCGAGTCCGGTCTGCGCGCGCTGCTGCGTCAGGACCCGGACATCATCATGGTCGGCGAGACCCGCGACGGCGAGACCGCCGGGATCTCGGTCCGCGCCGCCATCACCGGCCATCTGGTGCTGAGCACGCTGCACACAAACGATGCGGTCTCCAGTGTTGTCCGTCTGGCGGACATGGGCATTGACCGCTATCTGATCGCGAATTCTCTGGTCGGTCTGGTGGCGCAGCGGCTGATGCGCAAGGTGTGCCCGCACTGTGCGCGGGAGGCTGCGGTCACGCCGCAGGAGCAGGCGCTGCTCGGCCGGGATATCCGGACTGTCCGGCGCGGCGCGGGCTGCATGCACTGCAACGGGACCGGCTACCGCGGGCGCGTTGCCGTGCACGAGATCGTTGCCGTCGACCGCAGTATCCGCCGCATGATCAGCCGCGGCGCGGAGGCTGAGGAGATCGAGGCTTACGCGAGAGAGCATCAGGGGATGAAGAGCCTGCGGGAGAAGGGGCTGGAGCTGGTGCGGGAGGGCGTTACCACACCGGAAGAGCTGCTGCGCATTGCCTATTACGCATAAAATTGCCGCCGTCTGGCGGCGGAGAAAACGCCGGTGAACACCGGCGAGGAATTGCCGCCTTCGGCGGCGGAGACGCCGTACCCACGGCGGAGGGAAATTGCCGCCTTCGGCGGCAGGGAGAGCCGCCGTCTGGCGGCGGAGACAAAAGGGGACAGGACACCAAGTATGGTTTCCTGTCCCCT